>CDZG01006421.1_pt1 | contig 147351 bp, 146 predicted proteins | sample 557741 | NCBI WGS metagenome assembly CDZG01 (sample SAMEA3182086, study PRJEB8094) | gut metagenome | biome: human; feature: gut; material: Stool; isolation source: human stools | place: Canada | collected 2013-01-21
CGCACGGCGGCCACGGTCACGCCGCCGTAGGTGATAACGGCGCGATCGCCGTTCAGCTCCGCAACGACATGATCGCGGCTATACACGAAAGAGGCCAGCCCGCCGCCCGTGTAGGTCTTCGCGCCCTGCTTTACGCGCACGACACTTCCGGCCTTGATTGTGCCGCCTGCGCCGCTTCCATCTGCAAGAACAAGATCGGAAACACGCACGGCGGCCACGGTCACGCCGCCGTAGGTGATAACGGCGCGATCGCCGTTCAGCTCCGCAACGACATGATCGCGGCTATACACGAAAGAGGCCAGCCCGCCGCCCGTGTAGGTCTTCGCGCCCTGCTTTACGCGCACGACGCTTCCGGCCTTGATTGCGCCGCCTGCGCCCGCTCCGGTGTCCGGCTTGTCCGGCTGAACGGGGGCGGCGTTGTCGTATTCGATATACGGAAGTTTGCCGTGCTTCGTCCATGTGCGGGCGTTATACCCGCTCTTTGTCCCCATGTTTTTAACTGCCGTGATCTGCACATCGTTTTCAAAGGCGGGGGAACACTCCACGGCCAGCCCGCCGCCGATATAAACGCCGATATGCCCGCTACACCAAAGTGCTTCGCCAACCTCCACATTGGAAAAGTTGGTTGAAACGCCCTTGCACTTTGTAATCATGGTATCTGCGCCAATGTCGGGAACGCCGTTCACGGCATAGGACGCGCCGCCGTAGGTTTTGGACGCGTCGCCGCGCCAGCCCCACAAAATACCTTTAATCAGGCACACGCAATCGAACCCGAAAACGGGCGGGTTCTGGTTTGCGGCGGCCTTAATCATCTTCGTTCGGGCGGCCTGCTTGTTGTATGCGTGGTTATTGCAATACCGCGATACATTGCCGCCCGTCAGGGGCGCGCCAAAGCACCCCATGACATAAAGGGTTTTGTAATTCTGCGCAACATCTTTCAGTTTCGTAACAAATTCACTTGCTTTCATAACTGCCATTGTTTTTCGCTCCTTCGCTATTATTCTTCGTGTGCGCGTTCCAGCGTGTCAATTCGCTTGTGCGCCTGCTTTGCGGACGCTTCAACGGCGGTCAGGCGCGTTACAAACTCGGTGTTCGTCTTCCGCTGTTCCTTCTGCTCTGCCTTGATTTCGTCCGTATTCGCTTTGATATACCCTATTTCCGTAAGTACGGTTGCGTCGTTTTTCGCCTCGCTTTCCGTGTCGCTTTTCCGGTTGCGGGCAAAAGCCGCATATCCGAACACGATTGCGCAAACCGTACTAACCACGGAAAGAATTGTCAAAAACTGTTCCATGCTTTCACCACCTTTACACCTTTTCCCATTGCCACAAGCCCGCCGTGTCGGGCGGGTAAACGCAATTCGGCATATCGGCCTTCGCCAGATATACCGCGCCTTTGTAGCTGTAATAAAGCCCCTCAACCACATTTACGACGATCCCCGCGGTTTCCGGATACGGGATCGGATCATCAAGCGTCCCCGTGTGTTCCAGCTCGACAAGGCGGTAATATGCGAAGGTGGTTTGCACGGGATACGCGGCGGCGTTGGAAGTGTGCGGCGCGACGATCTCGTAATAAAGGCCGTCGTACCTGATAATTTCGCCTTTTGTCTTGTATTCGTGGTTGTCCTGATACTCCGGATAATCCACAATATCCGTTGACGCAAGGATCATTTCATCGGTGATCGCATTCGTTCCCGCGGCGCGGTCTGCGACAATCTGCGCTTTGAAGGAAAGGGAAAGAAGGGCGGCGGTGCTTTCGCCCGCCGCCTTCACAGTTTCAACTTCCTTCTTCAATTCTGCGGTTTCGTTCGGCTTGTCCGGTCTGTATGTTACGCTCATTCAAAATTCCCCCCGATCGAAGATACCCAACACGCGGAAATAGCGTCGCCGCGCTCCACCGTTACACGAATATTCAGGCCGAATTTAACGGCGGTGTTGATTGTGTTCTCGAAGACATGCGCCACGCCTTGAATTACGGCGTTCGTGCAATCCTCCCACGCGGGGGAAGGATCAAACGGATTGTTCGTTGCCTCCACTTTGAAGGTTGCGCCCGCTGGAATTTCCCGCGTTACTTTCACATTTGCGCGCGTGGGCTGTTCCTCCGCTTCCAGCGGCGCGGCCAGTGTGATAACAAAACCGCTGATCTGCTTTGTGAAGGTCAGCGTGCGCACCGCTTTATTTCCCACGGTGTCCGTTGCGGTAATTGTGATCGTGTGCGCGCCATTGGAAAGGGCGGTGAAGTCATGCCCCGCAACATTCATCGTGTTTTCTTCTCCAAGCGTGGGCGTGTAGCTCCGCAAGGTGGTTTCGTTCACCTTTTCAACCACTGTCACCTTGTCATTGTCCGGATCGGTCACGGTGTACTTGTAAGAGAAGTCGCCGCTTTTCGTTCCAAGATCGGCGTTTTGTCCGGAAATGGCGGGCGGCTGATTGTGAACTACTGGAACCGCGGAAGAAGTCACATACGCGCTTTCGTTCCCGTAGGTGTCCCGCGCCTTCACGCGGTATTTGATCGTGTTCCAGCTTGTCGAAACGGTTTCCGTAAAGGTGCGGGCGGCTGTTGCCGTTGCCTGTGTATAGCTCCCGTTGTTTACCGACCGTTCCAGAACATAGGTGATCGTGTCGCCGTCCGGATCGGTGGAAGCTCCCCATGTCACGGTTATGTTTTGCGTGCTGTAACAGCTTTCCGGCACGGAAATTCCGTCCGGTGTACTCGGTGCGGCGTTCCACTGGAATTCATAGTTTCCGCGGCTGTTTTTGTTATCAGATACCAAAATATCAGATTTCAAATTACAAAGCGGACGCACGCCCCCGTAGCCGCGGTACGCGCCGTTGTTGTCCAACGCCCCCGAAGTGAGGACACTGCGCACATGGTACGAGTAGCCGGAATGCGGCGTGCGAAGCCACCAATACCACGCCCGTGAAGTCGTCGGATCGCTCCCGTAATTACTTTTGTCAATGGCCGCTTGCGTACAATAGGCAAGGCGGCTTGTGTTGTCACTGAACAAGGCCAGCTTTGAACCCTCTGCAATCCCGTTTTCGTTTGCAAGCCCGACTTCCGTTGTGCTTGCAAGGAACATTTTTGCGGTGAAGGTTTCATAGCTCCCGCCGTCTGTAACGGTGTTTTTGGCAACGGTAAGCGTTGTTGTCATAAGTGCCGCTACAAAATCGTCGTCAAGCATAGCAAGGAACCCCGCCCATGTGTCATAGGGGTTTACATTGTCCCATACATTCGCGCTTGACGGCGGCGCGTCCTGCCCGTGCTTCGCGCTGTACCATTTTCCCGCCGCGGCGTTACTGTTCAGCCATTGAAGGATATTGGAATGAATATGCCTGTTATTTCCGTAATTCCGGCGATCTGAATTGCCGTTGCTCGGTTCTTTTGCGTCGGAACAAAGCAACGCTATGATCTTGTCGGTAATCATGGTAATAGCTCCGGACGGATAGCCCGAATGGTTTTTGTCTGCCATTTTGAAAACGACATAATCACCCAAGAACGACCGATAAGCCGACTTTACAGGCACTTCAAAGGTTGTCCCAACGCCAAGCGTGCTTAACTTTTTCGACATTCTTTGCCTTCCTCCTTTTCTTCGGAAACAGCAACGCCGCCACGGTTTCCCGCGGCGGCGTACTGCCCGAATAATTTGTTGTAATGCTGATCCATGTTCCGGATCAGGTGATAGCAATTCCCCTTCGACGCGTGGCCGCGCCAGCTTTTATAAGATTGCTCCACTTTTTCCGGCGTGATTTTTCCAGCTTCCAGCAACCCGCGCATTTTGGTTAAACGGCGGCGGGCGTTGTTCTTTGACTTCCGGCGCACCTTGCGGATCACCGCGCCGCTTTCGGTCAAATACGAATGGAAGCCCAAAAAATCAATTCCGTTTTTCAACGGGTAAATATTTGTCTTCGCATTCAGCGAAAGCCCTAATTCGTTTACATGTCTTTCAATCTCCTTCCAGCAATAGCGCAAATATTCTTTGTCTTCGTGGATCAAATAAAAATCGTCCATGTATCGGCCATAAAATTTTATGCCTAACTTTTCTTTTATCATGTGATCCAGCGAAGAAAGATAGAGAAGGGCGAAAAGCTGTGAAGACTGGTTGCCGATCGGAATTCCTACATTTCCTTCGGTGCTGTCTATTATCATATCCAGCAACCAAAGACAATCAGGATCGGAAATATACTTGCGGATTAAGGATTTTAACGCGTCGTGCTTGATATTATAGAAATACTTTGATATATCGCATTTCAATACCCACCCGTCAACACCTCGTACACGGTAAAACCTCCGCATAAATCCTTCCAGCCGTTCAAGGCCGAAGTGCGTACCTTTTCCAACCTGTGAAGCGTAATTGTCTTTTATGAAGGTGCTTTGCACCCTCGGTTCAAGGACATTATCACAAAGCGCATGTTGCACAACCTTGTCTTTGTAGCTGTTCGACATTACAACCCGTTCTTTCGGTTCGTAAACCTTGAATGTGTTGTATGGCGAAAGCCGGTATGTGTGGCTCTGTAACTGCACGCTTAACAGGTTCAGGGCTTCCAGCAAATTAACTTCAAACTTTGCCGCCGCTCCTTTCCACCTTTTGCCGCGGCGTGCCTTCCGGTACGCGCGGTATAGGTTTTCAAAATTATAGACTTTTTCAAAGTCGGTCATGTCAAAAAATCTCCTTGCCGTGTATAACCTCGGCCATACCCGCGGGCAATGCTCCGGTATCGGCAATCCTGTATTTGTCCCCGCTGTGGATAGCAGGGGACGGGAAACGCCTTCCTTTGATGGTGGTACATTGCTTTCGGCCTGTGGCCTACTCGATCGAGTGATCCACCGAAGCGGACGCACGCCCCTGTTGCCGTTGTACGCGTTGTTGTTGTTCAACGCCCCCGAAGTGTTGACATTGCGCACATTGTACGAGTTGCCGGAATTCGGCGGCGGGGCGGGCAGAAGGCGAAAAGAAAACCTACAAGGCGTTCCCCAAACGGTTTTATACTCTCGCTTTGTCCCGCTTCTTCCACGCGGCGATCATGTACTTTACTTCAAGGGCAAGTTTCGACCAATATTCGCAACTTTTCATAGAAATAAAGCCCATTTCCTGCGAAAGCTCTATAAAAAATAGAAGCTCCTTGCAATAGGTCAACGCCTTTGCTTGTAGCCTCTGCCGTTGTCTGTGTTCGTCCGCTTGCCGCAAATCTAATTCGTTCGCTTCAAGCGTCATTTCGTAAATATCAACCGCTTTTTCCTGTATGCGGTTCACCAGCGTAAAACGGTATTTCTTCGGGTAACGCTCCGTGCTATTCGTGATCGTAAAGGTATGCTTTACAAGGTCTTTCGCCTTCACAATCACATTGAATTCGGACGGCTCTTTGCGTTCCCTCTCTTGTCCCTGCATAAATGCACCTTGCCTTCCTGATCCTCTGCAAAAGCGCGGTATCTTCCGCGCACCCCTCAAAATCAAAGCCCGCCGCCGTCAAAGTTATTGTTGCTTCGTGGCCTGTGGGCGTGATCCCGCGGATTGTCACCGCCTCGCCGCCGCACATGTCGCACGGCGGGCGAAGCTCCGTGAAGATATTTCCGATAATGCACGACAATTCCGCACCCTTGCAGGCGCACCGCGTCAACATTCGATCCGTTGCAACGCCGCGTTCCAAACGCCCGTTGCGGCCACGCCGTCCAAATCGTCAAAGAGGATCAAGAACGGGTTTGTTGTAATGTCATTGAAAAGCACGGCTTCCAGCATTTCAATTCGCGCGGTGTTGTTCTGGATCAGGTTCAGCAAATGCCCCGCGGTGTCTTCGTCAAGGACATTTTGCAAGGTTGCGAACCATGCGTTGAAGTCGTTTTCCGCGTCGGTCTTAAAGTCGTTCATGTAGGCTTCAAGGGCGGCGTACTGCTGATCGCCCAAAAGCTCCAAACTCTCCATATAGGAAACAAGATCGTTGAATTCGTCAACGCTCATTTTCTTATAGTCAGCAAACCACGCTTCAAGTTGCGCGTTGAATGCGTCAGTGTCTATCTGATCCACCACGCCCGCAACCACGCCGCACAAGGAACCATCAAGGCGTCGATCCGTTATGTTTGCCTGTGAAATGGCCGTAACGCCTGCGCCTACAAGCACATCGGCAAGGCATAATTCGTATGCGTCCGCGTCCCTCTGCAAAGCAGGGGCGACGGGGGAAGTTGCAGGCGCGGAAGACTTCACCGCAACGGAAATTTTGCGTTCGGTCAAATCCCACCGCACAACAATTCGGTCAATGCGGTTCAACACGCCGTCCGCGGTTGCCAGCGTTACGGGTAAATCGCTTGTGTTGTAATAAAAATAGCCGTTGATCCACGCTTTACCCGTTTTCACGGCGACGGCCATTCCTGAACCCGCTACCACTTGAAGGCTTGTGGAAGGGACAGGGAACACGCCGTTTCCAATGAATGAAGCGAAGTATTCAGCCCATTCTTCCGCGCGGTACACGCGATCGCCGGAAACACTGTTGAAAAAACTTGATTTTTCCATATTTGCACCCCTTTACTTTGTAATCTGCCTGATCTGCGTAATCAGGGCGGGCAAACTCTCCCCGAAAGTAATGTCTATTTCCTCCATGTTCTGTTGATAGGTTTCCGCAACCTCCGTTATCCGGACATTGATTTTTATACCCCACCGTTTATTAACGCATGTCACGCGATCGCCCAAGTCGTAATCTTCCCTGTACTTCAAATTCGCGTGCGTGTTGATCGTGCTGGAAAAGCTCAATGTTTCGGCGTATTGTTCCAGCTCCGACGCGCCGCGCTCTTCAAGACAGGCTAAATATTCTTCATCGGTGCGCGTGATCTCTTCGTCGTTCTCGTTGGTGTACTTCTTCGTAATGTCCGTTGCGTTCACAAAGACTTCTTCACGGTCAAGGCCAGCCGCGCCGCCGCCAACTTCGGCCACAACGCGCGGTTCGGCTTCTTCGCCGCCCACATAAGCCGTTGATTTCAGGTTTTCAATGCTGTTTGTGTATTCCTGTTCCGTGATATTATCGAATTCCTGCGAAAAAATACACGGCGGGTTTTCGGTTTGGTCTGCGGTCAAATCGCGGCCTTTATACACACTGAAATAGTGCTTTCCGGTCTTCACATCGGTTCGCAACCAGAAGCCCAATTTTGCCGCCTTCGCCGCGGTTTCCACGGCAAGAAGGGCGTTTGTGAAGGCTTCGGAAGTATAGTCTATTTTCCCGCTTCCGGTGTCTTCGTCCGTGGGATCAATTAAGACATTCGGGATCGCGCGGGCGGCCACTTTGGGGGAAACGACCGTTTCGCGGACAATCCGGTATAAAATATCCTGCGTCCCGCTCGTTGCGGCGATCTGATCGCGTATAATGCGCTTTCCGATCCATTGCGTGATAAACTTTCCTTGCACTTCGATTTCTTCAAGCCCCTGTGAATTCTTGCTAATGTGAACATACCTGATTTCTGCCGCCTCGGTGTCCCCGCGCTTCATTATCAGGTTGTTTTTTACCAGAAGGGAAACATGCTTGTTTGTGAATGGCACAAGCAACTTGAATTCGCCCGCCGACCAATACCGCCGCGTCCAGATTAACGAATTGATTTCGTCAATTACGCCGTGCAATATCATGTCGCGGTCATAAATATATAGCTCCATTCGTCACACCCCCAAATAAAGATCGTCGTGATAAATGGATACTTCCAAATTTTCAAGATTTTCTTCCGCGGAATACCTGTAAAGGTTATCACCGACCGAAAGTTGAAAATATGTGCTGTCCACATCAAGATAACGGAACGCGTCAGAAGTCACGCCGTCGCGTTGCAATGTTACTTCTTTTTCCCCGTATCCTGTGGATACGCTCAAAATGTCGCCAGCTTGAAGCGTGATATTCAGCTTTATAAACTCCTGTGTGTCCACATTCAAAAGGGAAGGATTTTTGACAACGCCAAGCGCGCGGAACTCTACGCGAATACCCGCTTGCACATCACCTTCGTTATAGACATTCACGATCAAGGAAGGTTGTCTATACCCAATTTTCCAACCTTCCGTAAGGGGGATTTCAACGGGAAATTCAAGGCCGCCGATCCATGTCGCTATGTCGTCCCGCGTCTTTGCCTCTTTTCTCCAAAACGGATTAAGGCAAAGAAGCTGTATTGTGAAGTCTTGAAAAATAGCCTTCCGCGTGAAGGCGGGCGCGTTGTCGATCTTGCAATCAATCACGCGCCGGAAGTCGCCGTATTCGTATGTCAGCGTCGCGGAATACTGTGGGTTCAACACGCGGTTCATTTGCCTTCGGTAATCCCGCATTCTGTCCTTGTCCCGCTCCCTGATACTTCCGACAATCTCAATTTCGCGGGATTGAATGCGGTTGCCTAAATAGGTGTCGCCGTCCTGTCCCATGCTGTTAATGCTGTAAATCTCGTTGCGCACATCGGAAAGGCCGCTAACCTCGTTTGTGTGAAAAATAGAAGCGTGGGAAAAGGTGATACTTTCCCCACGCTCATTCGTATAAATCAGCTTTTCGATTTTCTTTGCCATCAGCCCATAACCTCCCGTGCAATCAAGCGGAATTGCTTTGCCGCCTCGCGCTGTTGTTGTGCATAGCTCGTTTCGTTCGCATAGATATTTTGAACCACTTGCACGCCGCGGGCGGCGTTGTCGTTCCTGCCGATCCTTCCGGACGGTCTTTGCGGCTCCGGAACGGTTGAAGCCGTCGCCCTGCGGATTGTCTTTTCAACATTCTGCATTTCACGGGCGAAGCCTTCGCCTAAACCTTCGGCCATGTATGCGCCAATCCCCGCAAATACCTTCGACGGGGAAGCAATCTGCATTTCCGCTTCTACGGCGGCGACAATTTCGCGCATCATAGAACGCACTTTGCTTTCCAGCCACCCCGACATATTTTGAAAGCCCTGCCAGATACCGCGCACCATTTCTTCACCCGCCGCCGTGAACTGCGATACAAACCCGTTGATCGTCGTCAAAATCGACTGTATGATCTGCGGGATTTTTGCCGTAATCTGCGGCGTACCCTGCACCATGCCGGACGCTATGGCCTTGTCAATATCAACGCCCGCCGCGGTGAACTTCGGTTGTTGTGCGGTGAAGGCGGTAATAATCGACTGTACGATCTGCGGGATAATGTTTGTAATATTCGGCGTTCCTGTTGTCATGCCGGAAGCAATATACTTCGTCATGTCAACGCCGATCTGATTAAGGCGCGCCGCTTGCGCTGTAAGTCCCGTTGTTACCCGCTCGACAATGGCCGATACCGCGCCGTCCAGCGCGCCGATATTCGCTATAATGCCATCGTTTACGGCTTGCACGGCCTCCTGTGCGGTAATCGTTCCCGCGCTCCCCATTGCGCCCTGCATGTCCGCGGAAACGGTATCCATGCCGCCGCCGAAGCCTTCGCCAACGCCCGCGGCCATGTTGCCGCCAATGTCAGCGAAAACCGTTGAAGGGGAATGAATGCCAAGAAAATTCTTTACGCCGTCAACAATGCCGCCAAAGAAGCCCGTTACCTGTTCATATAACCAGCCTGCGGCGTTCTGGATACCCTGCCAAATACCGGAAACAATATTGCCGCCGATCTCCACGATCTGATATCCAAGGCTTCCGAACGCCTGCACAATACCCGTTACAATCTGCGGAACCGCCTTCACGATTTCGGCAATAATTGTCGGAAGGTTCTGGATCAGGGAAACGAATAGTTGAACGCCCGCTTGAATAATCTGCGGGATATTGGAAACAATGGCGTTCACCAACGCGCCCACAATCTGCGGGATCGCGGGTACAATGGTTTGAATGATCTGCGGCAACGCCTGAATGAGCGCAACCAGCAAATCAATTCCGGCTTGAACGATCTGCGGAACGCTCCCGATCACCGCCGTTACAATTCCGTCGATAATCTGCGGAATAGCTGTAACAATGGTTTCGATAATCTGCGGCAACGCGTCGATCAGCGCGGTTAATAGGTCAATTCCCGCTTGAATGATCTGCGGGATAGAGGCAAGCAGATTTTCGACAAGGCTTGTAATAATCTGTGGAATGGCCGTAATCAGAACGGGGATCGCGGCAATCAGCCCTTGCGCAAGCCCTGTTATCAACTGCAACGCCGCGTCAATCAGCATAGGGATATTTTCAACCAGCGTTTGCACCATAGCAACGACCACTTCAACGATTTTCGGCAACAACTGCGGCAACGCCTGTCCGATCCCGTTTGCCAGCGCAAGGACAATTTGCAACGCGCCTTCGACAAGCAGGGGAAGGGCGGCGATCAACCCGTCAATCAGGGCAAGAAGAATTTGTGTTGCGGCCTGCGCAATCGCCGGAAGCGCGGCAACCAGTCCTTGCACAAGCGCGGTTATCATATCCACCGCCGCCGTTGTGATCTGTGGTAGGCTTGCTACAAGCCCATCGACCAGCCCTAACACGATTTCGGTTGCAAAGTCCGTTACTTGCGGAAGGATCGTCGAAAAATCTTCAATCAGCCCCGCAAGGGCTGTCCCGAAGGTGTCGGACATTTTGGAAATATCGCCGTTCGCGGAAGCCGCGCCCGCCGAAAGCTCGTTTACAAAATCAGAAAGGGCGGGCAACGCTTCTTCGCCAATCGGAAGAACAAAATTTGTTTTCAGCACGCGGCCAAGCCCCGACATAGCGGAACCGAAGTCGTCATATTTAACGGCGTTGATTTTGGAAAGCGCGTCGGTTGTGGTGCTGATCTCCCCGTTAAGGTTCGTCAACGCCTGCATACCTTCAACGCCTAAATCTTCCCACATCGTACCGAACAAGGCCACGCCCGCGGTATTCTGCGCTAAAGGATCGTCCATTGCGAAAAGGGCGGTTGTCACATCGTCAAAGGCTTTTGCGGCCTGCTCCCCGCCTGCGGCAAAGGCCGCCGCGGTTTCATCGGCGTTCAAGCCTATATCCTTGAACGCTTGCATTGTGCCGTCCGATCCGTCTTTAACCCTGATCCCGAATTCCTTTACCGCGTCGCCTAACTTGTCAACGGAAAAGGTGCCAGCGTCCGCGCCGTTTGCAAAGCTGTTGAACATGTCTTCCGCGTCCAGCCCTAACGACTTGAAATGCACGGAATATTCGTTGATACTGTCCAGCAAGTCCCCGTTTTTATCAAGGCCGTTTTGCGCTCCCTGCGCAATCAGATTGAACGCCTCTTCACCAGATAGCCCAAACTGATCCATAAGCATATTGACGGCGCGCATTTGCTCTTGAATATCAAAGCCGAATGTATCGCGCAACATCAAAGCGTTTTGTGTCAGCTCTTCAATTTTCGTCGGATCAACTTCGCCGGAAGTCTGCGCCACGGTTGCCATTGACGCGGCTATATCATCCATGTTCTCCCCGAAGTTGTTGTTGTAGATACGCAACATTGCGTCTTCAAAGCCGTTCGCGGCGGCTTCCGCAATGCCTGTTGACGCTTCAAAATCGTTCATTGCGCCTTTGACTTCATCAGCGAAGCCCACGGCGTACCCGATCCCCGCAACCATAGCCGTTCCAATGGCGGCCACGCCTACGCCGATCGTTTTCAAACCCGTTCCAAGTGCGCCCGCTACGGAAGAAACTTTGCCGCCCAATCCGTCCAGCGCGCCGCCTGTGCTTTCGGCTTCCTGTGAAATATCCTCCAAGCCGTCCGAAAAATCGTTTGAAGCGTTGCGCGCCTCTTCTAATCCTGCGTCAAGGTTTCTGATCTCGTTTTCCGTCTTAATCATTGCGGCGCGGGCGTAATTCAGGTTTGTTTCCATCTTTTTAGCCGCTTCGGAAGTCCCTTGCCCCGCGTCCTGATACTTTTTCAAGGCGGCTTCTGCTTCGGCAACCTTCTTTTTCTGCTCTTCAAGCCGCTTGTTCAAAACATCTTGCTTCGCGGTCATTGCCTCTATGCTGTCGGCGTTGCCCTCGAAAGTTGCCGAAACAACCTTCATTTCGGACGCAATGGCCTTCAAGGAAGCGTCGATTTCTTTACAAGCCTTCTTGTATTCCTGTTCGCCGTCAACGGCAATTTCGGTTTTGATCTGGTCTTCTTTTCCGGCCACTTATAACCCCCCTAACACATCGTCAATGTCCGCTTCTTTTTCCTCCGGTTTGAAGCGATCCGGATTGAATTCCCTGTGAATTCGGAACAAAGCAAGGATTTTATACGGTGTCATGCGCCACACTTCGCGTTCCGGCCAGTGTAGAAGCGTAACGCCGATATAAAGCAGGCGGGCAAGGTCTATTACTCCTTGCCCGCCTGCGCGTTTTTTCTCTCTTCTTCCGCGTATTCTGGTTCGTCGTCTTCATCGTCCTGCGGCGGCTCCGCTGTGCCGCTGTTTCCCATTGCAAACGCCTTGAAAATCGCGGTTTTAACCTCGTTAAAGTTGCCTGTGTGGATCATTTTTCCTACCTGTTTTTCGGTCAACTGCTCTTCGCCGTCGTCCGCTCCCTCATTCAGAAGCAGAGTAAGAAGCCAGCGAAGATTTTTAATGCCGTCTTTGCCTTTCAGCATTTCGGCCAGCTTGTCAAAGCCCCCGAATTTGTCTTGCATTTCGTCAATGACATTCAGGGAAAACAGCAAGTGCCGTTCTTTATCAAGGACGATCGGCAAACGCCCATCTTTAATCGCGCTCATAACAAAATAGGGGAAGCCCCGTCAAAGGGCTTCCCCGTACCTCCTTTTCGTATTTTGTTTCGTGTATAACGGCTTAAATTAGCCTTCCGAAGAAGCGTTGTTCGGCTCTCGAACTGCTGTGAACCAGCTTTGCGCCGCACTCTCGGAAGGAAGGGCGACATGCTCGGCTTTCCAAAGTCCGTCAGGCCGTTTGATAAACTGCCCTGTGATCTCCGGCGTGGTGAATTCGATACTATCGCCCTTCGTCTGGTAATTCTCCGAAGGAATAGCGAACTTCACCTTGTAAAGCCAAATGTATTTATACATGCCGTTCGCTTTCTTTGCGCGGAAGCCGATTGCCATATACGGGGGATCGTCATTTTCTCCCGCATATACAACCTGATCGTCGTCCTGCGTCTGCCCCAAAATGGCCGCAAGATCGGCGGGCATAAGATCGTTTACATTCAGCGTCAATTCGCCGGAAACGAATTCCTTTACCACTTCGTCCGCGCCGTCGTCTGCGTAAAGGATCGCTTCTGCTACCTCTACGGACATTTCCGCACTAATGGCCTTCGCCATGCGCACGGGCGTTCCGTATTTCTCTTCGCCGCTCTCTTCAACCGTAATCGGCGCACGGTAAAGATCGCGCAAACCAATAGTTGCCATAGTTTTTATACCTCCGTTTGTTCGTAATATTTCGCTTCAATCGGGACATGGTAAAACCCCGTGTCCTGCTCGTACACTTCCGGATCAATTACAAGCCCGTAAAATCCCGCCGCCTTCAACGCTTGCTTCGCACGGCGCAAAAGGGCGATATAATCGCGTTTCGAGTAAATATCAACCCTGTATGTGTATTCCGTTCCGTGCATTTCGTCGTCTGCGGCGGCCATATCTTCCGAAGAAACAAGCTGATATGTGATATATGTACCAGCCTTTCCGCGGAAGAAGAGGCGCGCCACATTCGGGCAAAGCGCGTCAAGCGTGGTTTTTAACAGGCCGTCAACTGTATCTATCATTCCTGTTCGTCCTCCCATGCCTGCCGCATAGCCGCTTGAACTTCCGGTGTTGCCTTCTGGTGCGAACGCGTGAACCACGGACGCGCGGGCATGTTGGTTCGCCCGTATTGGTGGACAAAACCAACGGTTGCGTTCCGCTCCCCGCGGCGGTTTTTTCCGTGCGGGTACACTTCCACGCATTGCCCCGAACCCCGCTTCTTTACGGCGGTGCATTTGATAGAATTTGCAAGATCGCCAGTAACGCGGTTACTTGTAAATGTGCGCCGTATTTCTTCCTGTTCGGCCTTCACAAGCACCGCGCCGCCCGCTTTTAACATCTTCGGAACGGCCTTCGCCGCCCGCTCGCTCCGGCGCAAAAATGCTTCCTGCGCCGCTTCAATTCCGGATACCTCAAACCGCGCCATTGCCGCCGCCTCCTTCCGTGCCGTCGTCCGGCTCTTCGCTTTCTTCGACCGGAAGATCTGAAAGCGTCAATTCGGTAATTTCGCCGCTTTTGTTGACATAGGTTTTCAAAACCCTGTACCGCTTCCCGTTCAGCTCCGCGGCCTGTTGCCCTTCGTATTCTTCCGTGTAAACATCAACCTTCAATTCCACTTGAAAGCCCGCTTGCGCGGCCTTGTAGAACTCGGAATAACCCGCGGATTTTACATTGCAAAAAATGGATTTCCGCACTTCTTCCGGATCATTCTGGAACCCGTTTGCGTTTACCTTTTCGTCGGGCGGCTTCTGTGCGATCAGGGTAATTTCATCACCCCAACGCATGATAATCACCCGCCAAACTCAAAGAACATTTCAAGTAATCATAGGCCGCGCGGTATTTTTCGCTGTCTTCGGAATATCCGAAGTTTGCCTTTGCGTAAAGGACAATCGCCCGCGTGATAAGGGGATCGCCCGCCGCGGCCTCTTTGCCTTCGGCGGGCGTATCCTCTGGAACATTCACACCGACAAGGCGCAAATCCGCTTTGCAAGCGTCGATCAGGTCTTGTATTTCATCGTCGAAAGCCGCCGTTTTTACGCGTAAGGCGTTTTTCACCTTGTCAAGCATGGTTTATCCCTCCCGAATTACGCGCCTGCGGTCTTTGCGACGACAACAAGGGAATTCTTGTCAATCACTTTGCCGTCAACAAGCATAATCGCCTTCGTTACCATGTCGTCCGTGTCGTTATCCTCGTACTTCTTCACGGTCATGGTGTAATTGGTGTTCAGCACATAGTCCTTGAAGTTGAACAGGAACGCATACGCGCCGCCAGCCGCCGCGCTTGCCACGGAAGGCACATAGTCGCAACAAATGACGGGACGGCCAAGCAAGGCGCGTTCCGGTTTGCCTGCAATGCCGTAATTCACGCGGCCTACGGGCTGTCCGGTTTCATCGACAAGGCCGTAATACTGCATAAAGGTTTTCTTTGCCATACACCACACCGCGCCGTTTTCGTATGCCTGCGGCAATGCGGCTTCGGCGTTCACAAGGTCTTCGTATGTGGGCGCGTCGCTCTCGATCTTCTGTCCCTCGTTCGGGGTTTCGGTAAGAATGCCCTTCGGCTGTCCGCTACCCGTGCCGGATACAATGGCCTGTTCGGTTGCCTTCGTCATAGCCTCGACAACATTGTTTACAAGGGTGTTTTCAAAGGCCGAAAGTGCCATTGTGTCCACTTCAAGGGACACGGCCACGGCGCAACGCAACTTATGGTAAGCGAAAGTAATGCTTCCCGTGGCCTTCTTCTGTTTGTCGCTCCCTGCGCCTTCCGCTACCCAAGAGGCAACGGGCTTCGCGCTGGAAGTAGGGATAGAAACGCCGCCCTTGTACGCGGTGCGCGTAACAAGGGGAAGGATCATTCCCACGGCCTCCATTTTCTCAACAATTCGGTTGAGAATAGTTGTCGGGATCACCGCGCCGTTTTCCGCGGTTTTGGAAACAGCGTCCGCGCGGAACTCTGCGGGAATAGGCGTGCCGCGAAGGGCGTATGCCATAAACGCGCGGCGGTATTCCATGCTGTCCAGCGGATCAGCTTCGTCCCTCTGTTCACCGCCTGCGGGGGAAGAGGGGGAAGGGAAGGTGCGAACAACCGCGCCGCCGCTTCTGCCCTCCGCAATGGAATTCAGAAGGTTGTTGCGCTGTTCAGCGGCGGCCACCAGCCCCGCCCGCTCGGTTTTCAGGTTGTTTACTTCGGTTTCAAACGCGGTCAACTGCTCCGTGGTCAGCTCCGCGCCTCTCTGCTCGATCTCGTTCGCAATCGCGGCAAGGCGGGCTTCAATTTCCTGTAATCTGTTCATAGTGTCATACCTCCAACATGATTTTTAGTTTTAATAGCTGTGCTTTCCGCGCTAACGCCTCCCGCCTCTCTGCTTCGATCACTCCGTCGAAGAAAGAACGCGCGGATATTTCGGTATCGCTGTTTGCGGGGTAAGATACCGCCGAAACATCGTAAACCTTCTTGATCTTCAAAATGGTTCTTGTGTGCGTGTCCCTGTCGTATGCGTCTTCTAAAACCTTGAACGCCCACGACATTTTTGTAATTAAGCCGTTGTTGATTTCTTCGTAAAGGTCTTGCGCGGCACGACTTTTCGATAAATCGGCAAAAGTAAAGAGGCCGCTTTCGTCGGCCTCTATTCCAAGCGTTTTATTCGATTGTCGGGCAAGCACTTTGCCTTCATGGTTGTATTGCATGATAACATCGGACATGTCCGCGCCAACAAGCGCGTTTCGGTCTATGACTTCAAAGTATTGCACCCCGTCGAACTCATAGAGAAGATACGGCTTGTTAAAGGTGGTTGCATATCCTTCAACATAAAATTCGCTGTCAAACCTCTTCGTTGCCTTCTTCGCCGCCGCCGTCAACGGAAGCACCATCGACCGATATTCCCGATCCTTCATTACCGGCATTTGTGTTCGCCTCCTTTCCAAGTTGTGAAATTTCGGTGTATTCCTTGCGGATATAGTATTTTTCGCCGCCCTCCACATGCGCCATGTTCCAAATATCCATAACGCCGTTTCGGTTCAGCAACCCGCGATCAAAAAGCTGTGTTGAAATATTCAGCTTCGTTTGATTGCTTGCGTATTGAAGCCTGTTCGCTGTGAACACGATTGCGTTTCCGTGGGCGATTTCCCGCGGCGTAAAGGTCATATTTGACATGACAAGGGATAATTGCAGGGCGAAAGGCTCTATTTTCCCTTCGTAATACGCGTTCCATTCGTCTTCGGTGTATTTGTTTTGAATGATCCCCGCCGAAGTGCCGAAGTAGTTAAACACATTTTCGTTAATCTGCCCCATCTGAACCGCGTTGACAGTGAAGGGCTTGCTATCAACCTGTTTTACATCTGCGAATTTCTGATCGTAGATAATCATTCCGCTTTGATTGTCCGCGGAAAGGTTGTCTTCGGTGAAGCGTTCCCGCTCCTTCTTTATGTCCTCCGGCGAAAGCATGTTAGCTATACGGGCAAGGAAACGGATTGAAGCCGAATTTTTAACGCCGTTTATAATGCCCTGATTGTTCGCGTGGATCAACTGCATTGTTGGCCGCAAGGCGCGGTTGTCCTCTCCGAAAAAATCGTCTGAATATTGAAATTGTGTCAAAATCCCCACGCGGTCAAACTCGATCGCCGCCCGTTGCCCGTTGGAAAAGGTGTATCGCAAGAAGGGCGCGCCGCCGACCTCTAAAACCTCGCAATTTTGTGGCAATAGGGGATAATAACCCGCTATGCCGCCGAATTCGTCTTCAAGAGGCACAATAAAAGCCGTGTTATTCACGGCAAGGATTGTCGCCAGCCTGTAAAGAAACTTTGTCGTGTCTTGAAACGGGTTCGGCCTGAACTGCAATGTTCGTTCAAGGTGCTTTTTCGCACTCCCCGTAATTTCCGGCTTCAATTTGCTACAAAAAGTAGCGAACGAATGAATAGCCGCCCGCGTGATCTCCATTTCGTACACACTTTCGGGCGCGTTTGTGAAAACGGGCGTGTACCCGTTTAGCATTTTGAAGTAGCCCGTTGGAACAAGGTTGTTCCGTGGCCTTCGGAAGATAGTTTCAAACATTCCCATTTTTCAAATCACCCCGCATTTTTCAGCATTACGCCGATTTCGTTATAGTATTTTTGCCGGACGGTCATTGCGTCAATGACTGATACAAAGCCGTCGATCCGCGCCCGCTGTTCAATCTTGACAGGCCGGAACTTGCGTGTTTCCATGTTGTGCTTTAAGGCCACATTCAGGAAATGCGACTTTAACAAGCTGTTATCCGGTATTTTGAAATTGCCATCAAGCAAAATCCCTTCAAACTCGCGGATCACGCCCGCAAGGTTTTCACCCTGAAAAACATCGTCCATGTGGAAGCCGTATGCCGCCATGTCGTCAATCAGGTATTGCGCGCTGTAACGGTCATACCCGACTTTCAGCACATAGATTTCATATTTTTCTTTCAGCATGACGAACCAGTTATAAACATCTTTGTAATCTACATAGTTTTCGCCGGAAAGGGTAACAACGCCCTTTTGCACAAATATGTCATAGGGTACGCCGTCGATCGCCGTTGCCCGCTCGACGCGGTTTGCAGGCATAAAGAATTGTGTGAACGCGTATAACTTGCCGCCGCGCTCCACAATGACGGTTGCCGCGGTAAGGTCTGTTGTCTGCGAAAGGTCAATGCCGCCCACGGCGTAAGAATGCCGGAAGTCTTCAAGCGTGATTTCTGCCGTTGCACCTTCTACTATGTGCGCGTCAAGCCACGCAATAGAAGAATTCTGCTTGATATTGCAATACTTCGTCAGGAATTCGGCCTTTTTGCTTGCGGACATTTCCGCAACCGCTATTTCCTCGCGGAAAAAGTCAGGGAACACGGAAACGCCCATGTTCGGGTTTGCCTTCTTCAGCTCTTCAATATCGTTCCATTTTTCTACATCGTCGATCATGTAGAGGAACGGCAAAAGGCGGCGTTCCTTGCTATTGCCTTTCAAGAAAGCCGTGCTTCGCTTCATCAATTCATCGTAAATTCCGTCGTTCTCGTATCCCGCCGTGGAAATGGACAGGATCAGCGGTTGCCGCCGTGCGCCAAGCGCGGATTTCATAACCTCGTATTGCTTCAAACCACCGTCGCCGCGCCAGCTTGCAACCTCATCATTAACAACCAAATGCGGGTTGAAGCCGTCGCTTTTCTTCGCATTGAACGCCAGCGGCTTAACAACCGTGTTCGTGTCCTCTATGTAAATATCGGAACGCCGCTTTTTCGCCAGCTCCGCAAGCTCCGGTTCTTTCTTCAACATCTGGTAAAAGTTATCGTAAACAATGGCCGCTTGATCCAGCTTCGGCGCAAGGCAATATATTTTCGCGCCGTATTCTCCATCAAGATACGCCATATATGCGATAATGGCCGACGCAAAAAGCGTCTTGCCGTTCTTCCGGCCTATGACAATAAACACTTCACGGAAGACGCGCAAGCCGTCCGCGTCCACGATCCCGAAGATAACGGAAACACAAGCCTTCTGCCACACTTCCAGCTTCAAAAGGTCTTCGCGGCCTTCGCAATGGTGACAGAAGTTTTCTATAAACTTGATCGCTTTGTTTGCCTTCTTCGCATTGAAGAAATATTCGCCCCGTTCAAGCCCCGCTATGATGATTTCATAAATCAGCCGAACCCATTTGCCAACCGTATATTTCCCGCTCTGAATGCCTGAAAAATATTCGTAAATGTAATTCGCAAAGGGCATTATTCGTCCCTCAATGCCTGCAATTTACTTTCTTTTTTCTTTTCAGGCGGCACAAGATCGGTCAACTGCTTAATGATTGCGGCATGGTTTTTCGTCATTGCTATATGGGTTTTTACCGCGTCGCTTTGCTTCGTGCCTTTCTGGTTTTCGCCGTTCTGGTACTCCACAACATAGCCTTCGGCGTTTATGATTTCTTGTAGCTCTTCCAGCGAAACGGCCATGAATGCGGCGTTTTTTATCAGGCTTTCCACGGTTTGCAACTTGTTTTTGTCAAGGTCTTTGAAAACCCGCTTTAATCGGGCAATCTCTTTTTTGATCTTTTGTTCTTTCGTAAGCTCCTTCTTTGTCGCCACAAAAAACGCCCCCTTTCTGCACCGTCAACCACACCCCCCCACGGGTACACCCGTTATGCGCGCGCCTGCGGAGTTTTTTTAACCTCCCGCCCTCGGTGTTTCACCCTCCCTAATTCGGCGGCGAATGGGGGGGATATACAAGATTGCCGTTTGCGTCGAAAGAATAACGCTTCTTCCGTTCGCCTCTGTGGTGTTCCTTGTTGTGGCAATCTTGACAAAGTGCCTCCAAGTTATCCCATGAAAGCGCAATGTACGGATTGTTTATATTCTCCTTCGTCAAATAGATTTTGTGGTGTGCGATCTTCGCAACAACTGGATTGTCAGGCGTGGAACATCGTTCGCAAAGATAACCCTTTGATTGCAAGAAGCCTTCACGACACGCGCGCCACGCGTCCGAATTATAGAACTGTTCAGCCCATGCCTTCACGCCTGCCGCCTCCTTTCGGGCAATAAAAAAAGCCCTCACGGGCGAACCCGCGAAGGCTTGTGAAGTGCGCTGTTTATTTGCATTTAATCAGCGTAATAATTATAGCATATATGGACGGTACACACAAGGGCGCGAAACGGGCGCGAAACGGGCATTTTTCGGCCTGTTTTTATCTCTTCATTCCTGCCCGCAAGTATGCGGCACAATCCTTCAACCTCTGTCCCGCTCCTTCCGGTATGTACCCACGCCAACCGCCGCGGGTTTGCCGAACATACACACGGCCATGTCATTAACGATTTTGTTTCGCCATCTGCGCGCGCTCTTCGCGTCGCGGATCAGCCCCATTCCTTCCAGCTCTGCGGCTATTGTTTCCCATGTGTACGGCTCCGCGCCTGCCGGACGCTCGTTGCCCTTCGCGTCCTCTCCGAAGTAATACATGCGGATCACATGGAATTCTTTTCGCTCTGCAAACAGCTTTACAACGCGGTCAATCTCTTCAAAGCGCGCCCGCGTCCTGTGGTAAGATATGATTTTATCCCGCTTCATTTCGTCAAGTATATCTTCCTCTGTGCGGTATGTGTACCCGCTCGAATGGGAATAGCTTGAAATACTCGCGCTTCGGCCTTGAAGCTCCACATGTGTATAGGCTTCATAATCGGCCACCAGCGCGGCCAGCTTTTTATAATTAAAAAGCAAACTTTCCATTGCGCGGAAATAATTTACTTCGCCTCCCACGCCGTCAATATAGGCCATAGAAGCAGTTTCCCGCGCAACCTCGTTTATCAGCTCCCGCGCTTCGTCAGTAATCAAGCCCGTTTTTTTCTTGCCCATGTCTGAACCCTCGCTTTCCGTTTACTCTTCGTTGCCGCCATCTTCGGGCGGCGCGTCCGCTTCGTCCGAAAATACACGGACGATCGCGGCCACTTCGTCAAAATCCAGATACACGGGCTTGTTTTCGGTTATCCCGCTGATATTGTATCCCGTTACCTGTTCAAGCCCGTTCCTTTTCAGCGTGAATTTATCGCATTTCACCGTAAATTCCGCGCCGCTCTTCAAAATCACACGCATAGACATTTTCGCCATGTTTAACCCTGCCTTTCTTCTGCCTGCGGCTTGCCGTAATTCGGGTTTGGTGTCTTTACCCACCAGCGCGCCGCGGTGTTTTCCTCTTCGGGCTGTGCGCCCGCTATGATTTCATGCGTTGACGGCAAGAACATATTTCCCGCCGCCGAAAAATCCGCTTGTTTCTGTTCCCGCTCCTTCGTGCCTTCAACATACCCGCGCAAAGCAGGGGAAAAACAGGCGGCAAGGGCTGTCCCCATTGCGGCGAACATATCGCCAAAAGCGCGGGCGGCCTGCCGGATCGTCCGGCCAGCTCTACGCGCCGCCGCGCCCATCTGCCAGAATGCCAGCGACGGACGCAAATACAAAAACAGGGCTTCATACGATCCGAATTCGCCAACGCGTGCGGCCATGCGCGCCGCTTTGTCCCGCTGGATACCGTAAGACATAACCAGCTTCAAAAACCGCTTCTTTTTCAACCTTCTTTTCCTCCCATTGTCAAATACTCTGTAATCACCTTCGCGGCGGCTTCCCACCCCTTGCACAAGGCCACAAAATAGCCTTGTTTTTCAAGGTTTGACAACCACGCTTTTTGATCGTCGCTTGTTTTACTGCCTTTCTGCCGCTTTAGCTCTATGTAAAGGCCGTGAAAACCGCCACGGGCAACGGGCAAGCATAAATCCGGCACGCCCGCCTTCACGCCTTCGGCGCGGAAGCGTCCGGCCTCCGCTTTCTTCCGGCTCCCGCCGTTCGGCACATGGTAAAGCAACGCCAATTCAGGGAAACGCCCGCTTTGAAATGCCGCCCACCTGAAAAGGCATTGTTGTTCCACGCTCTCCGTTGGAACCGGAAGGGAAGGGGCGTTATTTTTCAAGATAATTCACCACCTTTTCCACATATCCACACGGCAAGGCGTTTCTTCTTCGGCATTCTGCCGCCGCGTCTGCCCGTGTTTCGTATAGCTCGTTCGGCCAAACGCCTTCGTATTGCTCGAAGTATTCGCTTTCACCAATATCCCAACGGACAAGTAACGCGCCGTATTCTTCGTTCACGGCAACGATTGTCACGGGGACAGGGCAGAAGCGTTCCCAAATGTCCGTAACAAACCAATATTGCCCGCCAATCTCCGGATTTTTTACCACCGCGCGCACCCCCTCAAAGCTGGACGATCCCGCCAACGCGTGCAATGGCCGCGGGCGTTACGGTTCTTCGCTTCAAAACCGCCGTGATCGTATCCCCGAAGCCTTCATAATGCGCTTTTGTCGTGACAAAGTATTGCAATTCGGGGTTCAGGCGTGCGCGAAGCCTCAATTTGAAAATCAGGCTTTCGGTTACTTCGGTTTCAGTCCGGTAAACCGCTATTTCGCCCGTTGCTCGGTCAACTTCGCGGCAAATTACCATCATTTCCGTTGTGTTCATTGCGTACCCTCCGTTTCTTTTTCTGCTTCTGCGGCGGCGCGGCCTTCCGGTGCAATTTTGCGTATATGTACGCGCCCGCCACAAAATCCGAATACCGCACGGCGCATTCGTTGAAGCTGTATTCAGGGAAAAGCGCGGCGAAGATCGCGGCGGGTTTCGCCTCGAAGTCTTCGGTCATCTGTTCCACCTTTCGGCGGCTTATTTTGGTGTCGGCCTCCGTGATTTTCGGATCAACAAGGTTTTTGCTTGCCGCCCACCGTTTGCCGCCGTTTGGCTCCTTCGTCATATAGCGCGCAAGGGCTTCTAATCCGTAATCGTCCGGTTGCAGGCGGCGGGCGTTTGCGTACCCGCGGCCATTCCAAAGGGCTTCGGCTTTGTCCCGATCCATGCCGGACATTATGACATGATGGTGAACTCGCTTGCGCCGCCCATCTTTCCCGCCGAACTCAATCACATAGGCGTATTTCAATTCTGGAAGGCCATTCTTCCGGCGATACTCCCGCACCCTGCGAAGATAATTCCGAATATCGCGGCGCGCCTGCTCTTCGTCCGGAACAAAGCCGTTTGAATATGTCAGCGTTACGCAAAGGTCTTCTTCTGTGAAATTCGCATTGATCTTCCGAATGAACTTCTTTTTTGCGTTTTTGTCATTCAGGTTCTTTTGTGCTTCCCGTGTTGTGTGCTTCTTTGCCTCTCGAACCTCGTTTTGCGTGTTCCATATCGGGAATATCTCAACTTCAAACACATTTCCCGCCTTTATCGTGCGGGTACGATAACGAAAAACATTCCTGTGCCGGAACCGATCAAACGCCCTTTCGGTGTTCTCTCCGGAAAGGTCAAAGAGGAATTCATATTTTGCGCTGTTGTACGGCATGTTGTTTCCTCCCTGCTCGTGGTAAAGATTTCACCCCCTCCCGTCCCCCTAAAGGGGGAAGCAGGCTCAAAGGAATTGAACACGCAAGGCCGGAAGGTTTGTATTTATCCCCGCCGCCTTTCCTGCTTCTATCACTCCGGCAACAACCCATCAAGGGCAAGCCGCTTTCGCGGTGCTGTCGCACCCTTGACAGCTTGCCGCCTCCGTGATCCTGATAAAGCAGGCGACGGGGAATTGAATACAAACCAGCACTTCCGGAATTCTGCTTTTCCGTCCATGTGTTAATACCCATTACAAGCCCGTAATACGCCGTGTTCCGGCGTTTCTTGACATTCTGCCGCCGCGGTGTTATACTGTCGTTAGTTTGAATAGCTCTTTTCGCGGCGACGCGAAGGGGGAAAGGCGGCTTGCAGGCAACGCAAGCCGCCTTCTTCTTTTCTATCCGTTATTGAAGCCCGCGGCCTCCGTGTACTCTTCGCAAGGCTCTTCTTCCTTCGGCTTGAACCGAAGGCCATTCACGCACCCGATACACGGAAGCGGGCGCAAGCTGTCCGGCTGTGTGCCGTCGCGGTGCTTTTCGCATTCTTCCAGCCTGCCGCATGTATCGCACCAGCAACGGCGGCAATCCTGAATATCCGTTTTCAACTCCGGTTCTTCGTCTTCTTCATCGTGTACCAGCTCAACGCCGCCGTTTTCGGCGGCCAGCTCTTGCGCATAGGCGGCGAAGCCATCGGCCACGCCGCGGGCGAATGCGTCAGCCGCCGCCGCGCACGCGTGCGCAAGGTCAAAACCCATCGTGTGCGCCATTTCAACAAAGGCTTCTTCGTTTAAGGCTTTATTTTCTGCCACGGTGTCCACCGCCTTTCAATCCTCTGTAAATGCCTACCACAACGGCATACGCGATCACAACCGCCACGGAAAGGCAAACCACTCCGACAAGCGCATAAAAGGCGGCAACCATAAATTCAAACGCCGTCATTTTGAACCCGTCCTTTCTTATATATAATGTATAGGGGATAGGCCGCCCCATCGTGCGGGGCGGCCTTTTCTGTTATCCCTTGATAAGCTCGAACGCCTGCGCGTCGGTAAATCCGGCCTTTTTCAGCTCCGAATACCAGCCGAAAAGCTGTTTTGCTTCTTTTTCTTGCTCTTCCTGTTTTCCTTCTCCGATTGTGGCCGGAATATCGAATGCGGCGGCAATGTGCTTCATCATGTCCACCGCGTCCGCGCGCTTCTTCTCTTCGTCTTCCTGCTCCTTTTCGCGGGCGGCCTGCGCCTCCACTTCGGCAAGAATGCCCTTCGGCTCTTCGCCTTCCCCGAAAATGGCCTTGTTCAGCCCTTCCGCAAGGGCTTTCCCGATCATTTCACCGAACGACGGCTTGCGCTCGTTCACTTCGCCTTCGTCATAGGATACCAAAATATCAGATTTCAGAGCGCAAAGCGGACGCACGCCCCCGTTGCCGCTGAACGCGCCGTAGTCGCTCAACGCCCCCGAAGTGTAGACATAGCGCACAAAACTTTTATAGCCGTTCCGCTCGGTTGAAAACGGGGTACAAGTCCAATAGTCTTCCGACGCTTTCGGAATGATTTTGCGGAATGCGCGGTACATCTGATCTGTGATAAGCCCAATCTTTGCGCTGTCCGTTCCGTAATCGTCTAAACCGTCGTCGGAAGTCAGGTCAAGGACGATCGGCACAAACGCTTCTTTGTCCGCACCCGCGGCGGCCAGCTCTTCCAGAAAATCACCGTTCAGGAAAGCACGGACGGAAGAGGCGGCAAAATCGTTCTTGTTGTCCGTGTCGAAAGCCATGTACCGAACTTCGCCGTTTTCGCCCTTCAACACATCTTCCGCAATGCAAAGCGACATATTCGGGCGTGCGTCCAGCACAACCCACTTCACGCCGCCGTAAGTAATGCGGCTTTCTGCGCCAAACTGTCCGATTTTTCCGGTTTTCAAAGTCTTTTCCATTTGAATAGCTCCTTTCAATTTTTCCAACACCGCCAACACAAAGCGGGCGGCGCGTGATTGTGATATATCGGCTTTTAATTTTTCAAACGCAAGGGAAAGCCTCTGCGCCGTTTCTGTAATCGTGGGATCGTGGGCGGCCTGCGCCCGCTCGTTCAGCATGGTTCTTCGCCGCCTTTTCCGAAAAGGTCTTGCGCGATCCGGTTGTATTCCTCAAAAATCCGGTCAAAGGCGGCCTTCCACGCTTCGCCATGCTCCCGATCTTCCGGCGTGGCGACATGCGCCAATTCGTGCGCGAATATTTCAACGCCTGCCGCTATGGGGATTTCTCCGGATACCTCCACAACGGGCGGTGATCCGTCTTCTGGAAAGGTTGTCACACCGCAAGCCGCGCCGCCGCTTCCGTCTTCTACCTCCGGCACAAAATAGGCCGCGTATTCCCGTTCGGGGTAAAGGTTCTTGAATGCCAGCGCAACCAACGCGAACGGATCGTTTGCAAAGGGCGATACCAGCCGCCCCGCTCCCGCGGTCAACATTTCTTCCCGCCGTGGCGATATGGGCGGGTTTTGTTGTATTCGTGCTTGATCCGTATAGCCTCTTCAATGTCAATTCCGGCGCGCCCGCAATAATCCAGAATGCGGATCACGCAATCGGCCAATTCCACCGCCACGCCTTCCGGCTTGCGCCGCTCGTACTTTTCGCACGCTTCCCCGTCCGCATAAAGTATTTCTTCGCCTTCGACATTGTAATAAATGTTCGGCTTTCCAGCGCGGTACTCTTCCAAAGCCTCCGCAAGCTCCGAAACGCAAAGCATAAGAATTTCAGGTAATTCCCGTTCCTGCTCCCACCAGCCATGCGCAACGGCATTTTCGTGTACTGCCGCGGCAAGCTCGTTCAATCCCTGTTTTTCCATCGTCTGAACTGCTCCTTTCAAATTCGGCGCGTTTCATACGCCTTTTTCAACGCCTCTTGCCCTCTGCTCATAATAGAAGGGGAAGCGATACCCAAAAGGGCGTTTACAAGCGTTCTGCACGCTATGTATTCGTTATCCCGCTTTTCGATCCAAAACGCCGCGGTTTTGAACTTGTCTGTTTTGATCCTTCTGATTTTCAGCATTGCGCGCCCTCTCTTCCTGTCCGGCCTCTTTCACGCATTCGCATGTTTCGCCATAGTCAAGGTGACTTTCGCACCGATCACAAACCTTGTATTTCACGATTTCGCCGCCTTTCCGTTGTAAATCACCAGCATAGAGGGGAAGGGCGCGGGATCGGCGGCGTTGCCGTCGTCGTCCGTAAACCGAAGCCGCCCACGAATAAAGCGAATTTCCGCTTTGTGGTATATAAAATCGTGGAAATAGCTTGTATCGGTGCGCGCCGGAATAAGAAGAACAATCGGTGTTCCGGTCTGCGCCTCTTCGTATGCCTTTTGAACCCACTTGCCGATTTCGCGTCCATACGGGGGATTGCAAAATACTGTACCCCCCCCGCAACCTTCCAAGAGGATTTAAGCCCGTCCGTTTCCGGTGTGAAATATAGCGGGCATTTTGCCGTTTTGTCTGTGGCCGCCGCGTCCAGCGTGAAGCAAAATTCTTCGTTCAGCTTGTCGAAGAATTCTTGCGGCGTACACCAGCACATATTTTTAGAGGATAACAAAGCCTTGTTCATGCGCCCGCCTCGCTTTCCGGTTCAATGATTGCCCCCGTTTCCGGATCAACCTTGAATTGCCCCGCGGTGTCTGCGGCGGCCTGCCGCTCCCGCTCCTGTTCTCGAAGATCAAGAGAAACGGCGCATTGTCGCGTCAGCTCTTGCAGGCGTTGGACAAATTGTGCGCTTATAACATCACACGGCATAATTACCGCTTTAAGCAGGAAGCCCGCTTTTGCCACGATATACGGCGCACCGAAAGGCGTTACCCGCTCGTAAAGCTCCAACGCATCAAGCACATCTGAAACGGGCGACAAATAGCGGCTTTCTATGAAAACCAGCCCGCGGCGTGTCTGCAAGGGTTTCAAGGTCTTTCCGCTATACACAATCGAAAGGTTGCCTTGTTCAATGATCTTTTCGGTTGTGTCGGTGTCCTCGAAGCTGATCCCCTCCGGAATGTCACGATACCGCACAAGCCAGTCTTCGCGCTGTTTCTCCGGAACATCGAAGATCGTTAAAATACTCTCTTCGTCCAGCTCCGGAAGGCCGGAAATAGGATAAACCGCGCTTCCGTCGCCTATGTACTGCGATATTGTGCCGCTATCGCTGTATCGGTTGAATAAAACAACCTGTTTGTTTTTCTTGCATATCGCGGCAATGCTCTTTATCTTCATTTGCGGCGGCCTCCTTTCCGGAAGTCCCGCACGGTATCGCGGATCGTGGTTTCCGTCAGATACCAGAACAGCGGCAACCCTAAAAGCAACGCTTCACCGCCGATCGCCTTGTATCCGCGTTCGGCAAGGGCGTACCCCTGCCCCCAATGGAAGAGAAGAACGCCCGCCGCGGTAAGGGCGGCGTATTTCAGGACGGCAAAGACAACATTTGCCGTCAATGTGCTTCCCGCTATCCGAAGAGGGCAGGAACGGCGGCGCGTGGCCGCCTGCGTGTTTTGAATAGCTCTTTGCATGTGTGATCCTCCTTTACTCGGTTTCGCCCGCGGCAATGGCCTTCCGTAGTGTGTGCCGCTCCATTCCTTCGGCCATCAACCCCACTTTCATATAGCGGGCTTTTTCTTCCGGTGAAAGCTCTTCAATGTCCCGCGGTTTCGCTTTGTCTTCGGACGGGAAAAGATTGTTTTTGCACGCAAAAGCCGAATAGAATATTTCAAGCTCTTCTTCCATTGCCGCCCTGAAAAATGCGTAATTCGCTTCAATTTCCAACCGTTCCGCGGCGGTGCATTCTGTCCCCATCTTTTTTCGCTTGCGCCCGCTGTATGTACCAACGCACCCGAAGCCGCCCGCACCTGTCACCATGTAAATAATCTGGTTCAACAACCGCCGTTCCGTTTCTTGACTGTACGGGAACCATGCCGTTTCGCGGCGTTCCTCTTCAAGCTCGGTTTCGCTGATCCCGTATTGCTCCATCAGGCGGGCAAGAAGGGTTTGTGCGCTCTCGCGCTCTCCGTCAACGCCCCGATCGGCAAGGGCTTTTATTTTCTTCAAAAGCTCCGCTTTGTTTGACATTCCCGCCGCCCCCTTAATACTTGCCGTAAACGATCACGGCCATATAAGGGCGATCGGTTTTCGCGGTGGTTACAATGGCCGTATTGATCCACGATACCCGCAAGAAGTCGCGCGCCGCCCGCTTTGCCAGCCTCCACACCGCCCGCGCGTCGTCGTCGCCAAACTCTGCGACGGCTTCAAGGCTGAATTCGCACACCTTGACGATCCTTCCGTAAGGCTTGCGCGCGGGGCGTTCCTTCATGTATTCTTTGTTGCCCTCTTTGCACTTGATAATTTCGAGCGGGCGGGCGAATGCGTCAGCCGCCGCCCTGCTTGTCCTGCTTCTGTTTCGACATAGTTTGAATAGCTCCTTTCGCTTAACTGCTGTATGGATTTTTCAAGCTCCAATCCCAAAACATGCCGCCTTCATATTCCGTCCGGAAATGGTTTACTTCTCCGTCACCTGTGAAGAAGACATATTCAGCGGGAAGGACGCGGCCAACCTCGCCGCCTTCCCGTTTTTCCCGCTCCCACCGTATCAGCACATCGGCGGCAATCGCTTTGAATTCCTCTGTTGCCGGATAGTCCGGCGAATATCCGGCGAATTGGTGCGGCTGTGTTACCACTTCGGCCACGGTGTCCGGCCAGCCTTCCGCGTCAACGCGGTTCAGGACGCACCACACAACCGCCGCTTTGTGCATATCCGAAGGAATGCCGCGGGCTTCGCCCCATATCAGGCGCGCCAGCATTTCAACTTCCGTTTCGTCCGGTATGTACGGGGCGGGCGTAGGTGTCAGCGTGGCCGCCGCGGGTGCGTCCAGCTTGTCCCGCTCGGCCTTTTCAAGCGTAGGCGCGGGCAACGCTTGATCCTGCCCGCCGGGGCTGTCAGCCTCCATTGGAACCACCGCCGCAACCGCTACGGCGAAGGCGCACCCGACAACCGCCACGGCCAGAAGCAGGAAGGGAAGAGGCGAACGGCGGCGCGGCCTATGCTTCACGCCCCGTTCCATACCTTTTCAACCTCTGCGCGGCACGCTTCAACCCCGTTTGTTCCAACCCAATCTTGCAGGGCTTCGCGCCGTTCTTTTCGCAATCTCTGTTCTTCTGCCTCGAAGTCTTCTTGCAGGGTTTCCGGATCGTGAAGCTGAAAGGCGCGCCCGTATCCACTCAAGCGAACTTCAATCAGAATACACCCCGTCCCGCCGTAGGTGTCCGGCGCGATCCGCACGCGCATATTGCCAAGCCGCATTATGTAGTAGTCCGGCAACGCGTTTTCTTCCCGCTGAATGCCCTTCGCTGTTCCGAATTCCCGCAATGCCAATTCCCGCGCTTTCTTCAAGGTCAGCTTCACGCCGCCGCGCAATGGGCTTTTTCGGTGTTCCCGCTCGAAAATCGCCGTTTGCACTTCGGCGGTTGTCTTTTGTTCCCTTTTCATGGTTTTATAGCTCCCTTCTGTTCCTATGCCCGCCGAACTACGGTAACGCTCATTTCTGCAAGACGCTTTTCCGCTTCTGCTGTTTCCGCTTCGGTCATATTCCTTTCTGCGAACTCTTCATACGGTTTTTCCGGTATCCATGCCCTGCAAATAAAATGAACTCGAACTTTTTTCCCTAAATCGTCGTATGTTGTCCTGATCGTCCATTGACAGTTTTTCTTGTTCTGGTTGTTCAGTATCCACGCCATACTGTCCAGTACATGCCGCGCCGGAAATACATTCCCCGTTATTTTCCCTTTCGTGTATCCCGTCCAGCCCGCCGCCTTCAATGTATCAACGGTTTGTTTCATAGTTTGAATAGCTCCTTTCGCGCCTATCGCGCTTTCAGGTTTAACCACCATTCCGGATTATTCCGGAACTTCTCATGCGGACAATATGTGCAATCCGTAGAAGGGCACTTCCGGCAATACCGTTTGTGAAATTCGTCGTCCCACGGCCCTTCTAAAATCGGCAATCCCCGAAGGAACGCCCCAAGCCCTGCGGGGGATTGCGCCAGCTTTTCAAAATTAGTCACCGTCAAAACCTCCCGTGTTTTATCGCGCTTCCGGCTTAATCCCTTTGATCCTGCAAAACTTTTCGCATTGCGGCTTTGTTCCGCTTTTTAAGGTTTTCCCGCCTGCATACACGCCGATCTTCGTTACATGCGTATAACTGCGAACTTCCCAATGCGTTGTCATTGTCCCGCCACCGAATTCGTGCCGCTTTTCAAGCGTATAGATCATGATAAACAACCCTTTCGTCGTTATTGGTTTACACTTCTTCGCCCTCTGCGCTTGAAGTTTTCCCGAACCACCGCTTGCGCCCGTTCTGCACTGTAAACTTCGCGTTGCGCCGCGTCCACTTCTCCGGTATAGCCTCGTTGCAATTCGTGGTAGATCGTCGCGGTATGCACGCCAAGCCGCGCGGCGATTTCAAGCGGGCGATCCCCGCGGGCGTGCCACGCCTCGATCTTCTTTCGATCCTCAAAATCCAGATACCTATAATTTCCCGCCATGTCTTCACCCCGTTTCTATTGCGGTTTATCGTGGTTTGTGGTATAAAAAAATAAATGCGGAAGGTTCGTAATTCCCGTTCGGGGGAATTCGTTTCCTTTCGCATTTAATATTACAACCCACAATACAGTCGCTTTTATAAAAAATGTGTTGACAATGCAGTGTGCTTTCGGTATAATAATAAAGCTGACCTTCGGGACAGTACTATGGCCCGTTGGTCAAGCGGCTAAGACACCGGCCTCTCACGCCGGTAACGCGGGTTCGATTCCCGCACGGGTCACCATAGTCGGTGTTGATTGCGATGAGGTTCCACCTGTTCCCATCCCGAACACAGAAGTTAAGCTCATTGGCGCCGAAAATACTTGGCTGGAAGCGGCCCGGGAAGATAGGTAAATGCCGACACAATAATTGGTGCTTATGACGATGAGGTTCCACCTGTTCCCATCCCGAACACAGAAGTTAAGCTCATTCGTGCCGAAAATACTTGGCTGGAAGCGGCCCGGGAAAATAGGTCAGTGCCAATACAAGCTTAAGTGCCATCTCTTTGCGAGATGGCACTTTTCTATCTCAATAATTATTTCAGGAGGAGCATTTTATGAAGGCCAAATCCCTTTCTGCGCTTCTTATTCTGGCATTGCTGCTGGCGCTCTGTGCCGGCTGCACTATTCACATCAATCCCAGCGCTGGCATTACCACCAATGACTCGTTCCACTATTCCACTTACGATAACGCTGCCGATTACACCGCGGGCCGCTTCACTTATCAGGCGGAGGACATTCATGCCGTCCGTGTTTATTGGGTCGCGGGCAGCATCGATCTTATCGAAAAGAATTCTGCTGAGCTTTCTGTCAGTGATTCAGCGGATAACCGTTCGCAGGAGGCCCAGCTTCATTCTCTGCTGCGGGATGGCATCCTTACCATCCATTACTGCGCCTCGGATTACCGCGGTGAGATGCAGTCCGAATGGAAGCAGCTCACCATCGAGATCCCCAGCGGTATCGAACTGACGATCGAAAATGTCAGCGCACCGATCCAAGCGGCCGCACTTACCACACCGCAGCTTCACATTGCCACGGTCAGCGGGGATATTTCCATCGATAGCCTGGTGGGGGAGAACGCCGAGTTTGATACCGTCAGCGGCAATATCGAGGTGGATACCGCCAATGTAAAGACTGTATCTTTGAATAGCATTTCCGGCAATTTCGATTGGGAACGGCTCACCGTGGATCAGCTCACGGCCGATACCGTTAGCGGCGACCTGGATTTTGAATTTATCTCCTGCCGGGAAGCGGCGCTGAATACCATCAGTGGAGAAACCGACCTAACTCTCCCGGCACAGGGTGGCACCGTCCGCTTTGATACCGCCAGCGGTGCTTTTATCACCCAGCGCGCCTATCAAAAGCAGGATCATTTCTACGGCTTTGGCCCGGCGGATTGCAAAATCAGCGTCTCCTCCACCAGCGGCGACTTGGAAATCGAATAACCGCAGGATATTTTTGCATAATTCACAAAGAGTATGGAAGATAATTATGCAAAAAACTGATGAAAAAGAGGTGGCGGCGAGTCGCGAAGAATGCTAAAATAAAAGTGCAGAAGCCCCATGGGGCTTTGGTCGTGTTTGTCCTCAAACACGATGCAAACTGTGGGTAAGCGCTGCGGAATACAACAATAACCAAGAAGGAGAGGCGAACAACAATGAAAAAGACAATAGCAATGCTGCTGGCCCTGCTGCTGGTAGCAGTCATGCTCCCGGTAACAGCTATGGCAGCGGAAGTAAAAGAGGTATCTACAGAAGGAGAGCTAACTGCTGCTATTGAAGCTGCCAGTGATGGTGACACGATAAAGTTGATTGATAATATAGAGGTCAGTGTGCGGCTTGTCATCAACAAGGCTACCACACTTGATTTGAACAGCAAGGCGCTAACTAGTACATGGGCTATGCCTAGTGATGCATCTGGTGCCGAACGCTACGCGTTGGTAAATAATGCTGTCCTAACTATTAAGAACGGTTTCTTTAATGTTGGTCAGGCTCGCGGAATTGGTGCATATGCGGCTTTAACGATGGATGGCGTAAAAGTAAAGCAGGCACTCACCGGCGGTCATGCTTGTCTGGCACTCTGCGCTAATGGAACGACATACAGCATTATGAACTCTACTATTGATGGTGCTTATGCGGTTTCGTGCTTTGCTGATAATGCCACCGTCAATATTGCTAGCAGCAATATTATTGGTACAGGTGAAACCCTTTACCATAATGGCAGTAACTATGGTCTGAAGCTAACAGTTTCTAATACGACCATCAGTGGAAATGGAAATGGTTGTGGTGTTTATATTTCCGGTTCAAAAGCCGCCCAAAGCAATGCGGCAAATCAAAATGGTGTGGGCGGTTATCAGAAAGCCACATTTACCAACTGCACTATTTCCGGTACCAACGGTGTGGAAGTGAAGTACACCGATTTGACGCTGGATAACTGCAAGGTTAGTACAACGCAAAGTGCACCGAGCTATACGCAGAATAACAATGGCCCTGCTGCAAGTGGCTTTGCTGTTGTCTCAACTGATAATGCTATGAATGAAACCACTCCTGTGCCAGAGGGCGCCATCACCATCAAGGGTAACAACGGCGACTATGATGGGCTTGTTGGTCTTGGGACACTGGATAGTGTAAGAAGCGATTATTCTGGCTTTACAACCGAAAGCATCGAGGTTTCTGGCGGCACATTCTCAGGCAACATCAAGGATTATACAGGAAACAATTTGGTCATTGCTAAAGATGGCGGTGACTTCTATGTTGGTGGTACTGCACAGAGTACACTGGAGAATGCGAATGCGAACGATAGATTTCATGTAGAAAATGCGCCGGGCGGTAAGCTTGATAATGTTGCTGCGGGCGTTACGCTGATTAACAATACCAGCGAACCATTGACTGTGAACGGGGAAACCTATGAGTTTGAAGAAGTAATCACCGTTAAGCCCAAGAACGCCACCATCGTTATCATCCAGCCCACCGAGGATAAACCCGCCGAGGATCAGAAAAACCCCAGCACCGGTGCCAATGACTTTGTAGGCATTGCGGCAGCCATGGCAATTGTCAGCGTAGTGGGTGCGGCAGCAGTGTCCCGCAAAAAATAATTCGATAATGCCGTAAATACGAAAACATGCTTTAAGGGCGTTGATACCTGCGTATCAGCGCCCTTTCTCTGCTCTTATTGAGAAGCTATTTTACCCAGTCGTCCGGCAACTTCTTGGCGGTAAACTCCTGTCCGTTTAGGTAAAATAAGGGGGAGCCCTCCAAAATGCCGGTAAAGCGCAGCCGCCAGGCACACAGCACCTGCTGCTGCAATTTTAATGCCCGGTTTTTCTTCAGACTTTCCGGTGTGCAGTACTTGGTATCCCCCAGCAGCGGCCATCCCATGTGGGCCATATGCGCCCGTATTTGATGGGTGCGGCCGGTGTGCAGTGTTACCTCCAGCAGGGCCAGCCCATTTTTTTGCCGCAGCACCCGGTATTCCGTTAGGATGGTCTTGGCATCCGGCTGTGGCTTATCAAATACCGTTACGGTTTTTGTCCTGGTATCCCGCCGCAGAAAGGCTTTGCAGGTAGCATGGTCGGGATTGGGGACTCCCACAGTTACGCAGCGATAGGTCTTTTCCACCTGCCGCTCCTTGATGATCTCATTCATTGCCTGCAGCGCTATGGCATTCTTGGCGCACAGTACCAGCCCGCAGGTGTTGCGGTCGATGCGATTGCACAGTGCCGGCGCAAAGCTGTTTTCCTGTGCTGGGTCATATTCGCCCTTTTGGTACAGGTATTTCTGCACCCGTCCGATCAGCGTATCCGCGGTGCCGCTTTCATCCTCATGTACCACCAGCCCGGCGGGCTTATCAGCGATAAGGATATTCTCATCCTCATAGATGACCGAAAGCGCGTCCCCGGCCCGCAGAAAGGTCTCATCTGCCCGCTTTTCCTCAAAAAACTCATCATTGAGGTACAGGCTTACCACATCACCCACGGCCAATCTGGTGCTTATTTCTGCCCGCTTGCTATTCACCTTGATTCGCTTGGTGCGGATTCCCTTATACATCATAGAGGAGGGCAGCAGCGGTACGGCTTTGCCCAGGAATTTATCCAGCCGTTGTCCGGCGTCATTCTGTCCTATCGTAAATTCTTTCATTTATGATTCCTTCTTTTACGCCCGGCGGCTCGCAAAAATGAGCCCCGGCTGCGTCAGCCTGCCTGCGGGCCTTCCTTGCCGTCTTCTCATTTTTTTTGGCCGTCCGCCGTCTGTTCTTTTTTCAAAATTCAATATAAGCATACCCGGATTTCAGCTCACCGTCAAGCCCCACCGCTCTTTACTTTTTTCGGCGGGAATGGTAAGATAGGAACAGAATTTTGTCGAAAGGGGAGGGGAGCGCATGGCCAATGAACATTCCGGTCATCGGGATCGCCTGCGGGAGCGCTATCTCTCGGAGGGCCTGGATGGCTTCCCGCCCCACAATGTGCTGGAGCTCCTGCTGTTTTATTCGGTGCCCCGGCGGGATACCAATGTCTTGGCTCACCGCCTCATTGAACAGTTTGGCTCCCTCGTTGGTGTCCTCAATGCCGCCCCGGAGCAGCTGGCCCAGGTGGAGGGCATCGGCATGAATGCCGCCGTTCATCTCCACCTCGTCGCGGATATCGCCCGCCGTTACTATGCCGAAGCCATCACTCCTCTGCCCAATGATGCCCAGCGGGAGGACCTAATGCGCTATTATGGAAAAAAGCTGGTGGCCGCCTGCAATGGCCTGCCGGAGGAAACACTCTATCTCGTCTGCCTGGATAATAACCTCCGGGAGATCAGCACCGACTGCATCTCCACAGGTGCCCCCAATGCCGTGCAGCTGCCTGGCCGTAAAATCGCTGAGGTAGCGCTGCGACACCATGCTCCCAGCATCCTGCTGGCGCACAATCACCCGCGCGGGCTGGCCATCCCCTCCCAGGAGGACATCGCCGCCACCCTATCCCTGCGGGATGCCCTGCGCGCCATTTCGGTCGATCTCATCGACCACTTCATCATCGCAGGCAGCGATTATGTCTCGATGGCCCAGTCGGGTTTCTTCAGCTCGGCGGCCCGGCAGACTTTCGCCTTCCGCAGCCCGGAGGATGATCTTGATCCCGGCTTTCCAGCCGATTGAACGGGCGGGCACGCCTCCGCTTCCCCTCGGGCTAACCCTTGCGGGCAGCCCTCGTCCGCTCCGCCGCGCCCGCCCTAAATATTCCCCCATAAACCAAGAACCGGCTTCAGAGCGTTTTGCTCCCCAGCCGGTTCTTTTTGCACCTTATTTCTTCTTCAGCAGCTTTCCAAGGTACTGCCCGGTAAAGGAAGCCTTGCAGTCCGCTACCTCCTCCGGAGTGCCGCAGCAGACGATCATTCCGCCGCCGTCGCCGCCCTCGGGGCCCAGGTCGATGATATAATCCGCCGTCTTGATGACATCCAGGTTGTGCTCTATCACAATAACGGTATTACCTGCGTCCGCAAATTTCTGCAGTATCTCAATGAGCTTCTTCACATCATCGGTGTGCAGGCCGGTGGTGGGCTCATCCAGGATATATACTGTCTTGCCGGTGCTCCGGCGGGAAAGCTCTGTCGCCAGCTTCACGCGCTGTGCCTCGCCGCCGGAAAGGGTCGTCGCCGGCTGTCCGATCTTGATATACCCCAGCCCCACATCGTACAGGGTTTGCAGCTTGCGCTTTATTTTTGGCAGGTTCTCAAAGAAGGTCAAGCCCTCTTCCACGCTCATCTCCAGTACATCATAGATGCTCTTGCCCTTATATTTGACCTCCAGCGTCTCCCGGTTATAGCGCTTGCCCTTGCACACCTCGCAGGGGACATACACATCCGGCAAAAAGTGCATCGGGATCTCCAGAATACCGGCGCCCTCGCACGCCTCGCACCGGCCGCCCTTCACATTAAAGGAGAACCGCCCAATCTTATACCCCCGCATTTTGGCCTCGTTGGTGGAAGCAAAAACCTCCCGAATGTCATTGAACACCCCGGTGTAGGTGGCAGGGTTGCTGCGGGGCGTCCGCCCTATGGGGCTTTGGTCGATATCAATGACCTTATCCACCAGCTCCAGCCCATGCAGCGTCTTATATTTGCCGGGCCGCACATGGGCCCCCATCAGCTCCTTGCTCAGCGCCTTGTTCAAGATCTCATTGACCAGCGAACTTTTGCCGGAACCAGATACACCGGTCACCGCCACAAAGCATCCCAGCGGGAATTTGACATTGATGTTCTTGAGGTTATTTTCGGCAGCGCCCACAATCTCCAAATAGCCGCCGTTGCCGGGTCTGCGTGACTCCGGCAGCGGGATCTTCTTCGCCCCGGAAAGGTACTGCCCGGTGATGGATTCCTTGCAATACTTGATCTCGTTTGCCGGGCCGCTGTACACCACATGGCCGCCGTGGATGCCCGCGCCCGGGCCGATATCCACAATGTAATCAGCGGCCTCCATCGTCTCTTCATCGTGCTCCACCACTATGACGGTATTGCCCAGGTCGCGCAGGTTCTTTAGCGCCTCTATCAGCCTTGCATTATCCCGCTGGTGCAGCCCAATGGAGGGCTCATCGAGGATATACAGCACCCCCATCAGGCTGGAACCGATTTGGGTCGCCAGCCGGATACGCTGGCTTTCCCCGCCGGAAAGGGTGCTGGCGCTGCGGGCCAGCGTCAGATAATTGAGCCCCACATTCGCAAGGAAGGAAAGCCGGCTCTTGATCTCCTTGATGATCTGTCCGGCGATCTTCTGCTGCATATCGGTCAGTTCCAGCGTGTCCATAAATTTCAGGGCGTCCCGCACGCTCATTTTACAAAAGTCGCTGATGTTGATGCCGCCCACCGTTACCGCCAGTATCTCGGGCCGCAGGCGGTCGCCGTGGCAGTCGGGGCAGGGGACAGAGGACATGAAGGTAGCGATATCATACCGCATCCATTCGCTGCTGGTCTCCTTAAAGCGCCGCTCCAGGTTATTCACGATGCCCTCAAAGTCATTGACGAACTTGCCCTTAAAGCCCGCCGATTGCCGCACCATCTCAAATTTTTCTCCCTTAGTGCCAAAGAGCACCAGGTCCAGCTTGTCCTTTGGCATATCCTTTACCGGTACATCTAGCGGTACGCCAAAGTGCTTATTCAGTCCGGTAAAGTACATCTCCCCAATGGAGCCGGGGTCGCAGCTCCAGCCCGTCACCTTAAAGGCGCCGTCCCGGATGGAACGGTCGGGGTAGCGCACCACCAGTGCCGGGTCTACCTTCTGGAACACACCAAGGCCGGTACAGGTGGGGCAGCTCCCGGCGGGGTTATTGAAGGAGAACATATTGGGCGAAAGCTCCTCGATGGAGATATCATGGTCGGGGCAGGCGTAGTTCTGGCTAAAGAGCATCTCCTCGCCGCCAATGACATCCACCAGGGCTAGCCCGCCGGTCATGGCGCAGCAGGTCTCTATCGAATCCGCCAGCCGGGAGCGGATCTCCGGCTTGACCGAAAGCCGGTCCACCACGATCTCGATGGTGTGCTTATAGTTCTTCTCCAGCTTTATTTCCTCGGTCAGCTCGTACATATTGCCGTCCACCCGAGCTCTTACATAGCCGCTGCGGCGGGCCGCGTCCAGTTCCTTCTGGTAGGTGCCCTTGCGCTGCCGCACGATGGGCGCCATCACCTGGATGCGGGTGCCCTCCGGCAGTGCCAGTACCTTATCCACCATCTGGTCCACTGTCTGCTGGGTGATCTCCCGCCCGCAGATGGGACAGTGGGGGATACCGACTCTGGCATATAAAAGACGCAGGTAGTCGTAGATTTCGGTGACGGTGCCCACGGTGGAACGAGGGTTTTTGCTGGTGGTTTTCTGATCGATGGAAATAGCGGGGGAAAGCCCCGAAATTTCGTCCACATCGGGTTTTTCGGCCTGCCCCAGGAACATCCTGGCGTAGGAGGAAAGACTCTCCACATAGCGTCTTTGGCCGTCTGCGTAGATGGTATCAAAGGCGAGAGAGGTCTTGCCGCTGCCGGAAAGCCCAGTAAAGACAATCAGCTTATCTCTGGGGATCTCCAGGTCGATATTTTTCAGGTTGTTCTGCCGCGCGCCGCGGATCACGATTTTATCTAATGCCATTGGTTCCTCCTTGCCGCAAAGGCCTAATGTTATCAGCGTTTTGCGGCAGTAAAGCTTACTTCTGTTACAGGGTCTCTTTCAGCTTGGCTATCTTATCCCGCAGGTAGGCGGCATGCTCAAATTCCAGCAGCCTTGCCGCTTCCCGCATCTCGGCGGTCAGCTTGGCGATGGCCGCCTCGGTCTCCTTGCGGCTCATCTTCTTGCCGCCCTTGCCGGTCTTCTTATCCGCCACGCTGATCTCCAGCACATCCCGGATCTCTTTCCGGATGGTCTGCGGGGTGATGCCGTGTTCGGTGTTGTATCTCTGCTGGATCTCCCGCCGGCGGTAGGTTTCCTGGATGGCCTTCTGCATGCTGTCGGTCACTTCATCGGCATACATAATGACCTTGCCTTCCGCATTGCGGGCCGCCCGGCCGATGGTTTGCACCAGCGAGGTCTCGCTGCGCAGGAAACCCTCTTTATCGGCATCCAGGATCGCCACCAGCGAAACCTCGGGGATATCCAATCCCTCGCGCAGCAGGTTGATACCCACCAGCACATCAAATTCGCCTTTTCGCAGGTCGCGGATGATCTCCATTCGCTCGATGGTATCCACATCGTGGTGCATGTACCGCACCTTGATGCCGGTTTTTTCAAGATAGGCGGTCAAATCCTCCGCCATCTTTTTGGTCAGCGTCGTTACCAGCACCCGCTGTTCCTTTGCCGTCCGCTGGTTGATCTCCCCAATGAGGTCGTCAATCTGCCCCTCTACCGGCCGCACATCAATTTCGGGATCGAGCAAGCCGGTGGGACGGATGACCTGTTCAGCGATGAGGGCACTTTCGCTCTTTTCCAGGTCGCCAGGCGTAGCGCTCACGCAGACGATCTGTTTGAGTTTGCCCATAAATTCATCGAATTTCAGCGGGCGGTTATCCAGCGCCGAGGGCAGCCGGAACCCATACTCGATGAGGGCTTCCTTGCGGCTGCGGTCGCCGCCGTACATGCCTCGGGCCTGCGGCAGCGTCACATGGCTCTCATCAATGAAGATGACGAAATCCTTAGGGAAGTAATCCAGCAGGGTGTAGGGCATGCTGCCGGGGGCGCGCCCGCTCAGCACGCGGGAGTAGTTCTCGATGCCCTTGCAGAAGCCGATCTCCTGCAGCATTTCGATATCATAGTTGGTGCGCTCGGCAATGCGCTGCGCCTCGATGAGCTTATTGTTGGCCCGGAAATATTCCACCCGTTCATCACATTCCCGCCGGATCTCCTCGATCCCGGCCATGAGCCGCTCCCTGGGGACGATGTAGTGGGAGGCCGGGTAGATGGCCACATGGCTCACCACATTTTTCACTTCGCCGGTCACGGTATTGATCTCGCAGATGCGGTCGACCTCATCACCGAAAAACTCCACCCGGATGGCAGTCTCGCTGGAATAGGCCGGGAAGATTTCCACCACATCCCCGCGCACACGGAATTTATTGCGGACGAAATTGATATCGTTGCGCTCGTACTGGATCTCCACCAGCTTGCGGATCAGCTCGTCCCGGTCTTTTGTCATGCCCTGCCGCAGAGAAATGACCATGTTGCGGTAATCGATGGGGTCGCCCAGGGTGTAGATGCAGGAGATGGAGGAAACGATGATGACATCCCGGCGCTCCGAAAGGGAGGAGGTGGCGGAATGGCGCAGCTTTTCTATCTCCTCATTGATGGCACTGTCTTTCTCGATGTAGGTATCGGTGGAGGCGATGTAGGCTTCCGGCTGGTAGTAGTCGTAGTAGCTCACAAAGTATTCCACCGCATTTTTGGGGAAGAATTCCTTGAACTCGCTGCACAGCTGCGCCGCCAGCGTTTTATTGTGGGCCAGCACCAGCGTGGGCCGGTTGATGCGCTGGATGATATTGGCCATGGTGAAGGTTTTTCCGCTGCCGGTCACGCCCTTCAGCGTCTGCATCCGGTTGCCGGCTTCTATGCTTTTTACCAGGGCATCTATGGCCTCCGGCTGGTCGCCGGTGGGCTGGAAAGGGGATACCAGTTCAAATCGGTCTTTGCTCATACGCCCTCCTTGTCGCTTCTTTTCCACTCTTTATTGTACCACAAAGAGAACGCGAACACAAGTTCGTTTTGCAAAAATCAATGAGGAAATTTGCGGGAGAAAAAGATGCAATTTTGTGCGAAAGCGACCAAAACGGCCGGTGCAAAATGCCAACAAAAAGCGGATGCCGCAGCACCCGCTTTTGGAGATCATTCTTTTGCCAGCACCTCTGTCAGGATCTTTTGGAACCGGGGCAGCCACCACAGCAGATAGCCGGCCCGGGTGGGGTGGATGGCATCGTTCATGTAGAGCGCCCGTTCCTCCGGGGAAAGGGCATTAAAGGCGGTATCGTGCCACAGGTCCAGCAGGGCAAAGTCCCATTTTTCCTGCAGATCCACCAGCAGGTTCACCAGCTTGTGGTAGCGGGGGTTATCGTACCGGGCGGCGGTGTAAAAGACGATGGGACAGTCCCATTTTTCCCGTACCATGGCCAGTATGGCCTCCATGCCGCCAACGGTGGTGGAAACATCAAAGTCCTCCGCCCGGAAGCAGCGGCTGACCCGGCCCGGCACACTGCGGAAGGTGGCGTCATTGGTGGAAAGCTGACACAGGAAGCAATCGGGCGCCTGCGGCATGCGGGCCATGCGGCGGCGCAGCCGCTTAAGGTAGGAATAATGCCCGCGGTCCGCCAGGGTGGTGGCGGAAACAGTCTCCTGAATGATGTGGCAGCCATCAATGCGGGTGAGATAATCCAGGAAGGAGACCCCGCCGGAGGAGAACCCGGAGGAAATGGAGGAGCCCAGGCAAAGGATGGTCTTTCCCCGCAGGGGGCTGTTATCCCTGGGCAGCTGGCGGCGCAGGGCATAGGGGGCGGCATTGCCGGGGTGGCCCAGCCCAAAGAATACCCGCAGCGCAATAATGGCGGTAATGAGGATTATTATGCCAATCGCGATGAAAAGGACTTTCATTTTTCTTCCTCCTGTGCTATAATTACAAGAGTTGGCTCCGATAGAGCGGCCTGTGTGGTGGTTTTCTACCCCCATTAAGCAACAAATGGGTGGGTTTTGTCAATACGGGAGCCGAAAGAAATACCCAAAGGAGGAAAAGCGCATGGGGAGACCATCACTGGCGGAGCAACGCCGTGTGGAAATATGCCGGGCGCTGCAAAGCTGTGTCATCCGCAACGGATCGTATGAGATGACCTCGGTGAAGGACATTGCGCAGGAGGCGGGTATGGCCGCCGGAATGCTGCATCACTATTTTGAGAGCAAGGATGATATTCTGCTGGTGACGGCGGAAATGGTGCTGCTGGAGCTGCAGAACCACCTGAGCGACCTGCTGCGCATCAAGGATGCCGCGGAGAGAGAAAAGATGCTGGAGGAGCTGCTGGGCGATAACGAGCAGAACCGGTTTTACATCATGCTGCAGGCCATGGCTCTGGCCATGCCGGCGGTGAATGAGCTGCTGCTTGGCAAGCAGGAGGAGATGCGGGATATCCTGGCAGAACGGCTGGAATTCCGCGGGAGTGACCCGGAAAAGGCCAAAGCCGATGCGGATCGGATGACCTTCCTGCTGTGCAGCGCGCTGACCACCCCCAAGGGCGTACAGAGCGCCGCCGCGCGGCAGATGACAGCGGATATCCTGCAGGAGCTTTTCCCATTGGGCTAAATTACAACAGGCACGCCTTACGGGGCGTGCTTTTTTGTGGGGTGGGGAAAGGATTTCTTGCGGCAGGTGTTGCGGTGCGGGAGGATTCATGATACAATATAGGGTGGAAAATTGTAAAAAGAGAGGGTGGCGGGCCTTTGAGCCAAACCGAAAAAACCATACAGAATTACCGGACGCTCCGCGAGCAGCAGGGGTGGGCCGATGCCATAAAAAAATACCTCAGCGAAAAGTACGAGACCCCACCACTGGCCCATGTGCATTCCTTTGGCTGCCAGCAGAGCGTTTACGATGGTGAACGCTTTAAGGGGGTGCTGGCCCAGCTGGGCTATGGCTTTACCGATGAGATCCGTCAGGCGGATCTCATCCTGTATAATACATGTGCCGTGCGGGAAAATGCAGAGCAGCGTGTCTTTGGCAATGTGGGGGCGCTCAAGGGCCTAAAAAAACAAAAGCCGGACCTGGTGATCGCCCTGGCGGGCTGCATGACCGAACAGCAGCAGGTAAGCGAAAAGCTGAAAATGAGTTATCCCTATGTGGATCTTGTAATGGGCAGCAATGCCGCCGGCCGGCTGCCGGAGCTTTTGTACCGTGTCCTTATCGAAGGGCGGCGCAGCATCCGCCGGGATGCAGGGGAGGGCGGCACCGATACCACCCTGTACGAGGAGATGCCGGTGCTGCACGAAAGCCGGTTCAAGGCCTTTGTGCCGGTGATGTACGGCTGCGATAATTTTTGTTCCTACTGCATTGTGCCCTTCGTGCGCGGGCGCGAGCGCAGCCGCCTGCCCGCGGATGTCGCGCGCGAGGTAAAAAATCTGGTGGAGAACGGCTGCCGGGATATCACCCTACTGGGGCAGAATGTGAATTCTTACGGCAAGGGGTTGGATGAGCCGTGCAACTTTGCACGGCTGCTGCGGATGGTGAATGACATACCGGGAGATTTCCGCATCCGCTTTATGACCAGCCACCCCAAGGACTGCACCCATGAACTGCTGGACGCCATGGCGGAGTGTGATAAGGTGTGTAAACACCTGCACCTGCCGGTACAGAGCGGCAGCGACCGCATCCTAATGGCGATGAACCGCCACTACGACTTGCGGCATTACGAGGAATTGCTGCGCTATGCCAGGGAAAAAATGCCGGGGCTTTCCATCACCAGCGATATTATTGTGGGTTTTCCCGGAGAAACAAGGGAAGACTTTGAGAAAACGCTGGAGCTGGTACGGCGGACCAAATACAGCGCGCTGTTTACTTTCATCTACTCCCGGCGCAGCGGCACGGCCGCCGAAAAGCTGCCCGATCCCATTCCGGCCGAGGAAAAAAGCCGGTGGTTCAGGGAGCTGCTGGATACCCAGGGGGCCATCGGCAGCGAACTGCTGAAAAACTATGTGGGCAAAACGCTGCGGGTGCTGGCGGAGGACGAGGGCAAGACCCCCGGGACTCTTAGCTGCCGGGCGGAGGATAATACCATTGTGGAGGTGGCCGCCCCACCCGAAATGATCGGGGAGTTCCTGCAGGTGCGCATCACCGCCGCCATGAACTGGGCGCTGCGCGGAGAGCGCATTTAAGCCCCGAAACAAAACTAAGTCAAGTTAAAACTGAAAATATAAATTCAAGCCAAACGGAGGATAAAACGATGACTTACAACGAGCTGGTAGAGAAAGCAAGAGAGCTGGGTGTTGCTATCCAGGATACCGATGAGTTTACTGCCTTTATCGTGGCCAAAACTGCGGCGGATAAGAGTGAAAAGCTACAAGATAAGCTGGGACAGTTCAACCTGAAAAAGCTGGATCTCAACCGGGCCATCATCGCCGAGGAAAAGGACAACGAAAAAATAGCGGAGCTGAACGGAGAGGTGAAGAACCTGTACGAGGCGATTGTGAGCGATCCCCTAATGATCGCCTATTCCACCACCAAGGACGAACTGGATAACACGGTGCGATTCATCATGCAGATCATCCAGGGCAGCGCCAATGGCGATAACCCCTACGAGATCGAGGAACAGTCCTGCGGCGGAGATTGCTCCGCCTGCGGCGGCTGCCACTGACGCCAACTAAGACCTGACGAAATGACAAAAAAGAGGGTGCCGAAATGTCGCTGATACCGCAGGACCGCAGTAAATTATCCCCCATGATGCAGCAGTATCTTTCCATGAAGGATGAGCATCTGGACCAGATCCTCATGTTCCGTCTCGGAGATTTCTACGAGATGTTCTTTGATGATGCCGTGACCGCCTCCCGGGAGCTGGAATTGACGCTGACCGGGCGGGACTGCGGCCTTCCCGACCGTGCGCCCATGTGCGGGGTGCCCTATCACAGTGTGGAAAACTATATTGCGCGGCTGGTGAAAAAGGGCTACAAGGTTGCCATCTGCGAGCAGATGGAAAACCCGGCGCTGGCCAAGGGGATGGTCAAGCGGGATATTGTACGGGTGGTGACCCCCGGCACCCTGATGGAAGCCAACATGCTGGAGGAGGGCAGCAATAACTACATTTGCAGCCTGTGCCCGGCAGGGGAGCGCTGCGGTCTGGCCTTTGCCGATATTTCCACCGGCAGCGTGCTGGTGACCGAGGTCTCCGGGGAAATGGCGGCCATCAACGAGCTGGGCAAGTACGCGCCGCATGAGGTCATCTATGCCGAGGAGCTGCCGCAGCTGCGTTCAGTGGTGGGCTTTCTCAAGGACCGGCTGTGCTGTGCGGCCCAGGCGGGAGACCGTGATGCCTATACCGAGGAAACAGCCAAAAAGCTGGTAACGGAGCAGTTTGGCGCGGATACCGTGACCCGACTGGCGGGTACCCCGCTGGCGGTGCGGGCCCTGGGCGGGCTGATGGCCTACTTGAGGGTGACACAGTTCACCGGGCTGGAGCGCCTGCTGGAGGCAAAAAGCTATCTGCCGCAGGAATATATGCGGCTGGATGTGGCGGCCCGCCGCAACCTGGAGCTGACCGAAACGATGCGCAGCCGGGAAAAGCGGGGAACGCTTTTCTGGGTGCTGGATAAGACCAAGACCTCGATGGGACGGCGACTGCTGAGAAGCTCTATCGAGCAGCCGCTTTTATCGGTCAATGCCATTAACCGGCGGCTGAATGCCGTGACCGAGCTGACCCGGAACAGTATTCTCATCAGTGAGCTGGCGGCGGCCTTGGATGGCGTGTATGACCTGGAACGGCTGATGACCCGGGTGGTGTACGGCAATCCTCCGGTGAAGGATATGATCGCCCTGGGGGCCACCACAGCCCGCCTGCCGGCCATTAAGGAGCTGCTGGGTGAGGTGCAGTGCGCCCTGCTGCGGGAAATTGAACAGAACATAGACCCCCTGGAGGATGTGGCCCGGCTCATCGGCTCGGCCATCGATCCGGACAGTGATATTCCGCTGAAAGAAGGCGGTGTTATCCGGGAGGGGTACGATAAGCAGCTGGATGAGGCCCGGCATCTTTCTAAGGATATCCGGGGCATTCTGGCGGAGATAGAGGAACGGGAAAAGGATGCCACCGGCATCCGGACGCTGCGCATCGGGTATAACCGGGTGTTCGGCTATTACATTGAAGTATCCAATTCCTTCAAGGATCAGGTGCCGGCGCACTATATCCGCAAGCAGACCCTGACCAATGCCGAGCGGTACATTACCGAGGAGATAAAGGAGCTGGAGGAACGGGTGCTGCACGCCCAGCAGGAAGCCATAGACCGGGCTTCCGAGCTGTACGAGCAGGTGAGAGCGACGGTTGCGGCGGAGCTGCCGCGCATCCAGCAGACGGCGGCGGCCGTAGCCGGGCTGGATATGCTGTGCGGCCTGGCCACTGTGGCGCTGAATAACAACTACTGCTGCCCCACGGTGGATCTCTCGGATGAAATTGAAATCAGCGAGGGGCGGCACCCTGTGGTGGAGCAGCTGCTGGACGGCGTGCCCTTTGTGCCCAACGATACCAAGCTCAATAACCGGGAAAACCAGATTGCGGTACTGACCGGCCCCAATATGGCGGGTAAATCCACCTATATGCGGCAGGTGGCGCTTATCGTGCTGATGGCGCAGGTGGGGTCTTTTGTCCCGGCGGCCAGTGCCCGCATCGGCATTGTGGATGGCATCTATACCCGTGTGGGCGCCAGCGATGACCTGACCACCGGCCAATCCACCTTCATGGTGGAAATGAGCGAGGTGGCGAATATCCTGAAGGAAGCCACCGAAAAGAGCCTGCTCATTCTCGATGAGATCGGGCGGGGGACCTCTACCTATGATGGCATGAGCATTGCCCGGGCGGTGATTGAATACATTGCCGACCGCAAAAAGCTGGGGGCCAAGACGCTCTTTGCCACCCATTACCACGAGCTGACCGAGCTGGAGGAGCTTATTCCCTGTGTGAAAAACTACAATGTGGCGGTGAAAAAACGCGGTGAGGATATCGTGTTCCTGCGGCGCATCATCCCCGGCGGGGTGGATGAAAGCTACGGTATCGAGGTTTCCAAGCTGGCGGGTATCCCCCGGTGGGTCATCGACAGAGCCTACGAGGTGCTGTCCTCTCTGGAGGAGGGGCAGACCGTGAGCGAGGCAAGGGTAAAGACCCGTGCCAAGCCCCGGGAGGAAAGCGAGCAGTTGTATTTCATGGATGAAAAGGCGGAAGCCATAAAGAAACGGCTGCGCGGTGCCGACCCAAATACCCTGACCCCCATCGAGGCGCTGAACCTCATTTATGAACTGAAGAAGCTGCTGTAAGCGGCAATATAAACCAAAGACACCATGGCAAGTACAGTGAAAGGAGATGAGCCTGTGCCGAAAATCAATATACTGGACCGGGAAACGGCGGAGCTGATCGCGGCGGGTGAAGTGATAGAGCGTCCCGCCTCGGTGGTGAAAGAGCTGGTGGAAAATTCAATCGATGCCGGGGCGACCGCCATCACGGTGGAGATCGGACACGGCGGGGTACGGCTCATCCGTGTGACCGATAACGGCTGCGGCATCGAGCGGGAGGATGTGCCAAAGGCATTCCTGCGGCATGCCACCAGCAAGGTGCTGCGCCCGGAGGATCTTGACCGCATCGGGACGCTGGGCTTCCGCGGGGAGGCGCTGGCCTCCATCTGCGCGGTGAGCGAAACGGAGATACTGACCCGCGCGGCGACCGAGGAGATCGGGACGCGGTACACGCTGGCCGGGGAGTGCGCCGGAGAGCTGGCGGAGGCGGGCTGCCCGGTGGGAACCACCATCACGGCAAAAAATCTCTTCTACAATGTGCCGGCCAGGATGAAATTTCTGAAGAAGGACAGCACCGAGGGAACAGCGGTGGCAACGCTGATGGATCGGCTGGCGCTTTCTCACCCGGAAATTGCGTTTAAGCTTATCCGGGATCGGGAAGTAAAGCTGGCTACCCCCGGCAGCGGCGACCTGCTGGCAGCCATTTTTGCGGTATATGGCAATGAATTTGGCCGGGGTCTCATCCCGGTGGAGTGTGAGAACGGGCCCATCCGGGTCAGCGGCTACCTGGCAAGGCCGGAATGCTGCCGGCCCTCCCGCAGCATGGAGCACTTTTTCATCAACAATCGCTATGTGAAAAGTGTTACCATCATGGCGGCGGTGGAGGAAAGCTACCGCAATCATATCATGGTGGGCAAGTTCCCGGGGTGTATTATCAACCTGATGGTAGATCCCGCCCAGGTGGATGTGAATGTCCACCCGGCCAAGCTGGAAGTGAAGCTCAGCGATGAGCGGACGGTCTTCGATGCGGTGGTGAACGCCTGCCGCGGCGCCCTGGCCCGGATGAACAGGACGGTGGCGGTGCGGGATGTGGGCGGCAAGCGCTTTAGCGATTTTGAGCTGCGTAACCGCCCCACCGAGGGAACCCAGACTCGCATGACTGTGGAACAGTACCGTCAAATGGCGGAAAGCCTGCCGGAGAAAAAGAGCTACGGCAGCATGGGTACCCTGATGAGCGGCGGCGGAAGCGAACAGTACCGCCGTGGCCTGCCGCCAAAGGGGACAAGCTATGGCATGGGGGCGCAGCCCCCGGCAGAGCCGAGAAAATGGGAGCCGGTAAAGCCAAAAACATCTGTAGAGGAAATTGGCGTTACAGATGATGAACCGCATAAAAAGGCGGAAAACCCGGCGGTAACCATTACAGATAAGAGCAATGAGGCAGTAGCACTGCCGGCCATAGGCGGCAGACCTGTGGTAGTTGATCTACCGGTGGAGGAAGCAAAAGCCGAGCACCATGAGCCGGTGACCCTGCCCATGTACGGCGGTAAGCCGGTGGTGACTGAGCCCCTGGAACCGACGGCACAACGAGAGGAACCTGAACAGGCGCAGGAACCGGAACCGGATTACCGACTGATCGGAGAGGTCTTTGCGACATATATCATGGCGGAGCGGGACAATGAAATGCTGCTTATTGATAAGCATGCGGCCCATGAGAGGATCCTCTTCAACCGGCTGAAGCGCCAGCACCAAAGCGGCGCTGTGGAACGCCAGGTGCTGTTGGTGCCTTTGACCATCCATATGCCGCGGGAGCTGTATGATGCCGCCATAAAGAACCTGGATTGCTTTGAGCGGGCAGGCTTTGCTGCGGAGGACTTTGGTGAGGGGTGCCTGCGGGTGCGGGAAGTCCCGACCATCCTGGAGGATACCCCGGCGGAGGACCTGCTGACCGAGCTGTGTGAGCGGCTGCTGCATCGCGGCGGCATGGATGAGGAAGCCATCTATGATGAGCTGTATCACTCGGTGGCGTGCAAAGCGGCTATCAAGGGGAATATTCCATCGATGGAGCGGGAGCAGCAGGAGCTGCTGCGGCTGCTGCGGGAGGACCCCACAGTGCGCAACTGTCCGCATGGGCGGCCGGTGGCCATTGTCATTACCCGGCGGGAGCTGGAAAGAATGTTCGGGAGGATCGTTTGATCCATTTTGCGTAGAAGGAGGGGAGTGCCGTGCGGCTGAAACCGAATACGCTGATCGTAGTGGCGGGGCCCACGGCCTCCGGCAAAACAGCGCTGGCCATCCAAATCGCGAAAGCAGTGGATGGAGAGATCGTTTCCGCCGATAGTATGCAGATCTACCGGGGAGTGGACATTGCCACGGCAAAGCCCACCCCGGAGGAGCTGGCGGCGGTGCCTCACCACCTTATCGGCTTTTTGCCGATGGATCGGGCTTTTTCGGTGGCGGATTACGCGGAGTTGGCCCGCAAGGAGATCAATGATATTCTAAGCCGGGGCAAGGTGCCGGTGCTGTGCGGCGGTACGGGGCTTTACATCAAGGCCATTGTGGACAATGTGCAGTACAGCGAGGCAATCACCGGCGATGAAGCGCTGCGGGAGCGGCTGCGGCAGCTGGCGGAGCGGGAGGGCAATGATGCCCTGTGGCGGCGGCTGGAAGCAATGGACCCCGAAACGGCCAAGCGTATCCACCCCAATAATGTGGGCCGGGTCATTCGGGCCATTGAGGTGATGACGGTCAGCGGAAAGTCCATCCGGGAACACGAAGCCGAAAGCCTGCGGGAGCCATGTCCCTATCATGTCATTGAGCTGGGGCTGCGCTATCACGACCGGGAAACGCTGTATGGACGCATTAACCGGCGGGTGGATAAAATGGTGGAGATGGGGCTGACTGAGGAGGTAAAAGCTGCCCGGGAACAGGGCCTGACCGCTACCGCCGCGCAGGCCATCGGCTGTAAGGAGCTGTATAGCTGGCTGGACGGCAAAGAAACCCAGGAGGAAGCGCTGGAAAAGCTGAAGCAAAGTACACGCCGCTACGCTAAGCGTCAGCTGACCTGGTTTGGGACGGATCAGCGGATGCGCTGGATCGAGCCGGACACGCTGGCCGCGGGGGAAACGCCGCTGGATAAGGCAATGGAGATACTGAAAAAGGAGGGAATGGCATGAAAAGCGGAATGGGCAAGCTGCTGACCTTTATTATGGCGGCATTTTTGCTGGTGTTTGCGGGCTACCATGCCTACCGGCACTTTTTCAGCGACTATACTACCGAGAATGTATACCGCTATACGGTGTACCACAGCACTACCGCTCAGGGGGTGTTTTTTCGGGAGGAAAAAAGCCTGGACCAGTCCGCGGGCAGCAACCTGCGCTATGCGGTGCGTGATGGCGAAAAGGTGCGGGTGGGCAGTGTGCTGGCCTACCGGTACAGCGATGCCCTGAGTGCCGACTTGGCGGAGCGTTGGGCGGAGGCCCAGGAGGAGCTGACCATGCTGCAGCGGGTACTGGCCCAGCTGCAAAGCAGCAATACCCCTACCGTAAGCGACCTGACCAGGAATACCGATATCGACCTGCAAAAGCTGGCGGAAGCGGTGGCACTGGAGCATTACAGCGGGATGGATACCCTGGCGCTGAACCTGCAGGAGGAGATCAACCTGGGCAGCGGCATTACCGGGAAAACAGAGGCGCTGGAAGCCCGCATTGCTGAGCTGGAGGCCCAGACATCTGGGAGTGCCAGCGGGGAAGCGGTATACAGCACACTGGAGGGGTATTTCAGCAGTGCGGTGGATGGCCGGGAAGGGGAATATACCCCGGCCCGCCTGGAAGCGATGAGCTGCGATGACCTGCAAACGCTGCTGACTGCCGGTGAAACGGAAGAAGCTGGGCTGGGCAAGGTAGTTTCCGGGCCGGAGTGGTACTTTGCGCTGACCATCAGCAGCAAGGAACACAAAAACTACCAGCTGGGCAGCCGGGTCAATCTCGCTTTTGCCGGGGGAGGCACAGCACAGGGCACGGTGGTGCGCACCGAGCTTTCCGATGACGGCAGCGCCATGATGTTGGTCATCCGGGGTGATACCGTTACGGAGGATACCGTATCCCGCCGGGCAGCTACGGTGCGACTTTCTTCCGAAAATTATACCGGCGTGCGGTTCGATAAAGAATACCTGCGCATTGTGGATGGCGTAAAAGGCGCTTATGTGGATAATGGGTACAGCGTCAAATTCAAGACGGTGGATATCATTTACGAAGGGGACACCTACTACCTCAGCCGGCTGAATTATACCGGCGAAGAGCAGCTCAATATCTTCGATAAGCTTATTGCAAGTAAAACGGAGCTTTACGATGGGATGCCGCTTAGTGATTTGTGAGGGAACTTCCGGACATGGACACAATTTCTTGTGGTAACGCATTGACAGGAACCACAAAGAATGGGATAATAGATTTATATATCAAATATTCTGCGCAAGGAGGCCGTTATGAGTTTCATCAATAAATTCAAGGACTTTATGGGGATCGGCGAAGAAGATTTCGAGGACGATTTTGAGGAAAACGAGCAGCCCGAGGAGATGGAAGACGATCCGTTTGGGGGCTTTTCCATGCAGCCGGAGTACCGCCCCGGCAAAACCGAGCCGGCCGAAAAGACCGCGGCGCCCCGCAAGGATAATAAGGTCGTCAATATCAATACCACAACGCAGCTGCAGGTGGTGCTGGTAAAGCCGGAGAAGTTTGAGGACGCTTCCGGCATCGCGGATCATCTGCTGGCCAAGCGCACCGTGGTGCTCAATCTGGAATCGACCAACCGCGAGATTGCCCGCCGACTGGTGGATTTCCTCAGCGGCGTGGCCTATGCCAACGGCGGACAGATCAAGAAGGTGGCAAATTCTACTTATATCATCACCCCCTATAATGTGGGCGTGATGGGCGACAGCCTGCTGGACGAGCTGGAAAACAGCGGACTTTACCTGTAAGCAAAGCAACACATACCATAATGCCGTGGGGAGGAACAGAAAATGACCGAGAATTTGGCTCATCCGCAGTTTAGCAAGGGACTTTCCGGCTATAAGGTCGAGGAAGTGGATTCTTACATCGATAAGGTACTGGATACCATCAAGGATCTCAAGGACCAGAATGAGGTTTTGGAAGAAAAGATAGGCGTACTGGCCGAAAGTCTGCAGAAATACCGCGAGGATGAGGACAGCCTGCGGGAGGCGCTGCTGGGCGCGCAGAAGATGGGTGACAGCATCATCAAGAACGCGAACAATAAGGCGGAGATCACCATGCGGGAGGCTTCCGTTAAGGCGGCGCATATCGTGGAGGAGGCCCGCAAAAAGGTGGAGGATGAAAAGGACGAGCTCATCCGGATACAGACCGCTGCCGCCGATTTTAAGGCAAAGCTCATTGAGCTGTACCGGGAACACATCGAGCTGGTGACCCGCATCCCCGTAAGCGATAGCGCCCCCGCAGAGGAAGCTCCTGCCGTGGAAGAGCCCGTTGCCGAGGAGGTGGCAGAGACGGTGGAGGTAGCTGAACCGGCTGTGGAACCTACCCCTGTGGAAGCGGCCGAAGAAGCGGCAGCCGAGCATGAGGAGCAGTTTGCCCCCGTGGAGGAAGCACCTGCTGCCCCCGTAGTGGAAGAAAAATCGGATATCCCCGCGGCTGGTGAGGACATCTTTGCCGAGTTTGAAAAGAAAAAACAGCAGATCCTCAATTTTGATATCGGGGAGCAGCCAGAAACTGAGCGCCGCAGTAAATTTGCGGGGCTGAAGTTCGGCAACGACTTTAACCTGATGGATGATGAGGACGACGACTTTTAATAAAAACTAAAGCAGTCTGCGGCCTGTGGTAAACGGGTCGCAGACTTTTGAGGGTATTGATATGTTCAAGATCATTTCGGTTGTGATCGGTTTTCTGCTGCTGGGGCTGGACCAGTGGAGCAAGCAGTGGGCCATCACCCACCTGGAGGGGGCCGGTACGGTACCGGCGCTGCCGGGACTTTTCAATTTTGATTTTTTGCCCAATGGCAATGACGGCGCTGCCTGGGGAATGCTCTCCGGCAAGCAGACGCTGCTTATCGCAGCGACGGCCGTCATGCTGCTGGCTATCATCATCTACATGGTGGCCAAGCGCAAAAAAATGGCCAACATGGCCTTCCTTTCGCTGATACTGGTGGTATCCGGTGGCGTCGGGAATCTCATTGATCGCGTGGCCCAGGGCTATGTAGTGGATTTTATCCGCTTTGCGTTCTGGAACCGTTTCCCGACCTTTAATGTAGCGGATATCGCCATCACCGTTGGCGTGGCGCTTTTGGTCATCTATATCCTGTTTATCGACGGGAAGAAGGAGAAAAAGAGTGGAACGCCATGAGCTGACCGTGACCGCCGAAGCGGCGGGCTGCCGGCTGGATAAAGGCTTGGCGCTGCTGGTGCCGGAGCTTTCCCGCAGCCAGATACAAACGCTGGCGGAAAAGGGAAGTATCCTGAAAAACGGTGCTGTGGCAGGGAAGAAGGACACCCTGCGGGAGGGTGACAGTATCATCATCACCCTGCCGGACCCGGTACCCACCGGCAACCAGGCCGAGAATATCCCGCTGGAGATTGTCTACGAGGACGATGATCTGCTGGTAGTGAATAAGCCCAAGGGAATGGTGGTCCACCCGGCGGCAGGCAATTATACCGGTACGCTGGTGAATGCCCTGCTGTATCACTGCGGGGACAGCCTTTCCGGCATCAATGGAGAGATACGCCCCGGTATTGTGCATCGCATCGATAAGGATACCAGTGGGCTGCTGATCGTGGCCAAGAATGACACCGCCCACCGACACCTGGCCGAGCAAATAAAGGCCCACAGCTTTACACGGGAGTATGAAGCAATAGTTTACGGGCATTTTAAGGATCGGCAATTTACCGTGGATGCACCGATCGGCCGGCATAAAACCGACCGCAAAAAGATGTGTGTGACCGAGGAAAACAGCCGCCACGCTGTTACCCATGTGCAGGTGCTGGCGGAATATCCCGGCTTTAGCCATATTCGGTGCAGGCTGGAAACCGGCCGTACGCACCAGATCAGAGTGCATATGGCCTATATGGGCCACCCGGTGGTGGGCGATCCGGTGTATGCTCCGGGGCGGCCGGACTGCGGGGTGCAGGGCCAGTGCCTGCACGCCAAAAAGATCGGATTCATCCACCCAAGAACGGGCGAATATATGGAATTTGATTCAGCGCTGCCGCAGTACTTTACGGCACTGCTGATGAAAATAAGCAAAGAGTAATCGTGTAATCGGAGGTAGCTATGACACAGGAAAAACTGGAACAGCTGAAAGCGACCGCCACAGAGGTGCGCCGCGGTATTCTGACCGAAGTTCACGCCGCCAAGTCGGGTCATCCGGGCGGCTCGCTTTCGGTCGCGGATATTATTACCTACCTGTACAGCGAGGTGCTGCGGGTTGACCCCGAAAATCCCCGCTGGGAGGACCGTGACAGATTGGTGCTAAGCAAGGGTCACACCTGCCCGGCGCTGTACGCTATGCTGGCGGAAAAGGGCTTCTTCCCCAAGGAGGAGCTGACCACTTTCCGCGCGATCGGTTCCCGTCTGCAGGGCCACCCCGATATGAATAAGGCCCCCGGCATTGATTTTTCCGCCGGTTCGCTGGGCCAGGGCGTCAGTGCCGCCTGCGGTATGGCGTTGGCCGGTAAGCTGGGGCACAAGGACTACCGTGTCTATACCATTCTGGGCGATGGCGAAATTGAAGAGGGCCAGGTGTGGGAGGCCGCTATGTTTGCCGACCACTACAAGCTGGATAACCTTTGCTTCATCATCGATAACAACGATCTGCAAATCGACGGCCGTGTGGGCGAGGTTTCTTCTCCCTACCCCATCGATGAAAAGTTTCGTGCCTTTGGCTTTGAGGTATTCTGCTGCGATGGCCACGATTTTGCCGCGTTGGAGGAGACATTCCAAAAGGTACTGAAGGTGACCGGCAAGCCGGCAGCGATTATTGCCAAGACTATAAAGGGCAAGGGTGTCAGCTACATGGAAGACCAGGTGGGCTGGCACGGCAAGGCCCCCAATGACGCCGAGTACGAACAGGGCATGAAAGAGCTGGAGGAGGTGCGGTAACATGGCAGAGGTAATGAAAAAAGCGACCCGTGACAGCTACGGCGAAGCACTGGTAGAGCTGGGGCAGGAAACCCCCAATATTGTAGTATTTGATGCGGACCTGGCTGGTGCCACCAAGACCGGCGTATTCAAAAAAGCATTCCCGGACCGCTTCTTTGATTGCGGCATTGCTGAGGGGAATATGATGGTAGCGGCAGCGGGTGTTTCTACCTGCGGATACATTCCTTTTGCCAGCACCTTTGCCATGTTTGCAGCCGGCCGCGCCTATGAGCAGATCCGCAACAGCATTGGTTATCCCCACCTCAATGTCAAGATCGGCGCGACCCATGCCGGTATTTCCGTCGGTGAGGATGGTGCGACCCACCAGTGCAATGAGGACATCGCCCTAATGCGCACCATTCCCGGTATGGTGGTTATCAATCCCGCCGATGATGTGGAAGCCAAGGCTGCTGTAAAGGCTGCCGCTGCCTATGTAGGCCCGGTTTATCTGCGCTTTGGCCGTCTGGCTGCCCCCATTTTTAATGATGCCACGACCTACAAGTTTGAGATGGGCAAGGGCATTACCCTGCGGGACGGCAAGGATGTGACCATTGTGGCTACTGGTATCCTGGTAGGCGAGGCCATCAAGGCTGGTGAGCTGCTGGCCGCTGAGGGGATCGATGCCCGTATCATCAATATCCACACCATCAAGCCTATTGATAAAGAGCTGCTGGTAAAGGCCAGCCGGGAGACTGGCCGCATTCTCACCTGCGAGGAGCATTCCATCATTGGCGGCTTGGGTTCCGCCGTCATCGAAGCTATCGCGGAGGATGCCCCCTGCAAGGTCAGCCGCCTGGGTGTCAACGATCAGTACGGTCATTCCGGCCCCGGCGCCAAGTTGCTGGAGGAGTACGGCTTTACTGCCGAAAACATTGCGGCCCGTGCCAAGGAACTGCTAAAGTAATCGAATCACCACGCCGCCCGGCGCTGCTTTGTGCGGTTCCGGGCGGCTTTTGCGCAAAGAAAGGAGGGCTTCTATGGCGAGATTTCGTCTGCCGCAGCGGCGGATGGATCGTGTGCTGCCGGTGGCGGCCCTTCTGCTATGTGCGGGATTGCTGCTCCTGCCGTTACGGGAGGAACCCTATACAGAAACGCCCTTTGCCGAGAGGATGGAGGCTGTCCCGGAAGACTTGGATGAATTCCTCAAGCTGGCGTCTACCGATATTAATACGGCCGATAAGGAAGCCCTGATGGAGCTGCCCGGCATCGGGGAGGTCCTCTCCGACCGTATCCTGAAATACCGGGCGCAGCATGGCCCCTTCGCCGATTGGTCTGAATTCCTTCAAATTCAAGGGATAGGGGAGCACCTGGTGGAGACCCTACGACCGGTAGCGTATCTGGGTTGAACAGCCGCCAAGGCGGCAGGAGAAAAAAGGACGAAAAAAAACTAAAAAAAAGTAGTAAAATGGTTGACAAGAGGCTGATGATATAGTATAATTCATTTTGTCGCCTGCGGAAATATCCGCCGGAGGACAAGCCAATGTGGGAGCATAGCTCAGCTGGGAGAGCACCTGCCTTACAAGCAGGGGGTCACAGGTTCGAGCCCTGTTGTTCCCACCAATGGCCCGGTAGTTCAGCTGGTTAGAACGCTAGCCTGTCACGCTAGAGGTCGTGGGTTCGAGCCCCATCCGGGTCGCCATTTCCGGCTCTGTAGCTCAGTTGGTAGAGCAGTGGACTGAAAATCCACGTGTCACTGGTTCGATTCCAGTCGGAGCCACCATTTGCGGGTTTAGCTCATCTGGTAGAGCGCCACCTTGCCAAGGTGGAGGTAGCGAGTTCGAGCCTCGTAACCCGCTCCAAAAAAGGACGCCAATAGGCGTCCTTTTTCTTTTGGAGCAGGGGGACGCATCATTTCAATATAAGGACAGCAGCTATTCTAAACCGATGGTTATTTTTACCATGTTTGCCGCTCTTTTGCGGCCTTTAGGTTGACTTTAGCCTTAGATTATAATATAACCAAAAGTGAGATAGCTGTGATAGAAAGAGGGGATGGAGATGCGTCTGCTCATCGCGGAGGACGAGGTAGACCTGGCGGAAGCGCTGACGGCCTTTTTTGAAAAAAACCAGTTTGCCGTGGATTCCGTCCACAATGGCTTTGATGCCTATGAATACGGCAGCAGCGGGGAATATGATGCCATCATCCTGGATGTGATGATGCCCAAGATGAATGGTGTGGAGGTGCTGCAGAAGCTCCGGGCCGAGGGCATCAAGACACCCATTATGATGCTGACCGCCAAAGCGGAAAAGGATGACCGCATCACCGGCTTTAATGCCGGCGCGGATGACTACCTGCCCAAGCCTTTTGAGCCGGATGAACTCATTGCGCGGGTACGGGCCATGCTGCGCCGCAGTGAGGATTACCACCCCACCTTGCTTACCTGGGGCGATATCACCCTTAACCCCGATACCGGTGTGCTTTCCTGCGGCCGGGAATCCGTCCGCCTCAGCGGCCGTGAGTTTCAGGTCATGGAGCTTTTTATGCGCTCGCCCAAGGTGGTTCTCTCCGCTGACCGCATCATGGAGCGGGTATGGGGCTGGGACAGCGATGCCGAGATCAATGTGGTGTGGGTGCATATTTCCAATTTGCGTAAAAAGCTCAAGTCCATCAGCAGCGGTGTCACCATCACCGCCAACCGCGGCATGGGCTATCTGCTGGAGGAAACCAAATGATCAAAACCCTGCGTAAGCGTTTTATCCGCATCGCCATGCTGGCTGTTACAGCTGTGCTGCTGGCGCTTTGCCTTATCGTCAATGCCGCAAATTATATTTCGGTGGATAACAGCCTGACCAACATGCTGCAAATCATCAGCAATAACCGGGGCATGGTGCCACAGTCACCCCCCGGCGGCTTTGATAAACCAGGGACCCGACCGGAAGGCGGCTTTACGCCGGAAACCCCCTTTTCCACCCGCTATTTTGTCCTTTGGTATGATGCCGATGGCACCCTTCTGCGCTCCGACCTTGGTAAAATAGCCGCGGTGACCGAAGCCGATACCGCCGAGTATCTGCAGGCCGCGGCAAAGCACGGCGCCGGTTATTGTTGGGTCAATGGCTATCGTTGCTTTGTCACACAAAGCGAAGACGGCGGTTTTATGGCCATTTTCCTGGATGCACATCGTGATTTACAAACAGTGAAAACCACCGCGTGGCTTTCACTGGCGGCTATGCTGTTCTGCGTGGCGTGTGTTTATCTCGTCGTCACGCTGCTCTCCCGCCGTGCCATCGATCCGGTGGTAAAGGCCAGTGAAAAACAAAAGCAGTTCATCACCGATGCCAGCCATGAACTAAAAACTCCCATCACCGTTATCGCTACCAGCCTAAAAGTGCTGGAGATGGAGACCGGCGAGAACAAGTGGATCGATAAATCGCTGGCCCAAACTGAAAAGCTGCGGGATCTCGTCAATTCCCTGGTCAGTCTTTCCCGTTTGGATGAGGAACAAAGCCCCCTTAAAATGGCTGAATTCCCCATCAGTGAGGCCATCAGCGAAACGGCTGAGTCTTTCCGGGATTATGCCGAAGCGAATGACCATGAACTCCAGTTGGAGATTGCGCCGGAACTTACCTATATCGGAGACGAATATGCTATCCGTCAGCTGGTGTCTATCCTGCTGGATAATGCCGTAAAGTACGCCGATGAACACGCATGTATTAAGCTTTCTTTGGAAAAGGGCAAAAAGGGTCCGGTCATCCGCACTGTGAATTCCTGCATGGGGCTGACCCAGCAACAGGCGGATAAGCTGTTTGACCGCTTTTACCGTGTGGATCAATCGCGAACGACCGGAGGGTTTGGAATCGGACTTTCGATGGCACGCAGTATCGCAGAGGGGCACAAGGGGAGTATTAAGGCGACCTGCTGCGAGGATAACAAAATTGAATTTACGGTTTCACTGGGCAAATGCGTATGAAGCAAAAATGGGCAGAGCGGAAGTTCTGCTTCATTTGAAACTGAGAAACGAAAATTTGTTCTTTTCTCTATTGAACCACTGGATCATTTCTGATAAAATAGAAGTATAGGACATAGCGAGAACCCCCACTGCATAAGTTGGGACGGGGTGATGGAATGGAGAAGCTATGGCACAGAGCAGTAATGATCTTTGCATTTTCGATGACTGTGGTGGCAGCCGGGTATTTTCTTACAGGGTTGAACGATCAACTGGCACAGCAAGTGCAATCCGGTGCAGTGGATAATATGTCGGTAGTGGTGCTGGATGCCGGTCACGGCGGTATGGACGGCGGAGCAACCGCTGCGGGGGTGCGTGAGTGTGAGATCAATTTGTCAATTGCCCAAAAGGCGCGCGATTTTTTAACACTGATGGGATACCGTGTGGTGATGACCCGCGAGAACGATACGCTGCTTGCAGATGAAGGCGCTGGAACGGTTCGGGCGCAGAAACGCAGCGATTTGAAAAATCGATTGGAGATCATGGAAGGGACCCCCAACTCGGTAGGGGTGAGTATTCACCAGAACCATTTTTCACAGTCCTATGTGCACGGGGCGCAGGTCTTTTACGGCAAAGCGGACGGCAGCCGAGAGCTGGCGGAGCGGATCCAAAAGAATATAGCGACATATTTGCAGACCGACAATAAACGCAAGATTAAGGAAGCAGATTCATCGCTGTTTATCTTGAATAACAACAGAGCCAACCCCTCAGTGATGGTAGAATGCGGTTTTTTATCAAACCCAAAGGATATGGAAGATCTGCAGCAGGAGAAATACCAGGGTATGCTGGCTTTTTTGATTACCGTCTCACTGATGGAATACGAACACGCCCCGCAGGGATAGCAGCGTAAAGAAAGGAAACAGCATGGCAGTAAAAGAAATAAAAGAGAAAAGTATTTATGTCTGTACCGAGTGCGGTTACGAGAGCGCCAAATGGCAGGGGCGGTGCCCAGATTGCGGTAACTGGAACACCCTGGTGGAGGAAACACGCATTATAGGTAAGGAGAAAAAGGGTGCGCCTGCAATGCAGCGGGAGGCTTCGCCGGTGATGGCATTGGATACTGTTAATGCCGATGAATCGGTGCGGTACCACACCGGCATGGAGGAGCTGGACCGGGTACTGGGTGGCGGCATTGTGCCGGGTGCGGCGATCCTGGTCTGCGGCGATCCGGGGATCGGTAAATCCACAGTACTGCTGCAGATGTGCCGGACGCTGGAGGATGATTTGCAGGTTTTGTATGTTTCCGGCGAGGAAAGCCCCCGGCAGATTAAGCTGCGGGCCAACCGGCTGGGAGTGACCGGGGAAAAGGTGTTGCTGACGGCGGCCACCGATGCCGAACAGATAAGAGAGACGATACTGGAGAACAAGCCCGATATTGTGGTGGTGGATTCCATTCAAACCCTTTCAGTCGCCAGCGTCAGCTCCTCGCCGGGCAGCGTTTCGCAGGTGAGAGAATCGGCTATGCTGCTGATCGACGCCTGTAAGGGACAGGAAATCCCGTTGTTCATTGTGGGGCATGTGAACAAGGACGGCAATATTGCGGGCCCGAAGGTGCTGGAGCATATGGTGGATACGGTCCTTTACTTTGAGGGAGATAAAAACCTGAGCTACCGCATTCTGCGGGCTAACAAAAATCGCTTTGGCTCCACCAACGAGATCGGCGTTTTTGAGATGGGGCAGAACGGCCTGCGTGAGGTGCCGAATCCCAGCGAGGCATTGCTTTCCGGCAGACCATTGGACTGCAGCGGAAGTTGCATTACCTGCCTGATGGAGGGTACCAGGCCCATTTTGGTGGAGATACAGGCGCTGGTGACCAAAACCAGCTTTGGCAACCCGCGGCGGGTGGCTACTGGCTTTGATATGAACCGCACGGCGATGCTGCTGGCAGTGCTGGAAAAGCGCGCGGGCTTTTATATGGGGAACCTGGATGTCTTTGTGAACGCGGCTGGCGGTATGCGGGCGGACGAGCCCTCCGCTGACCTAGCGGTGGCGATGGCGGTGCTGAGCAACCTGCTGGATAAGGTGATCCCCGATGATATGCTGCTGCTGGGCGAGATCGGCTTGGCGGGGGAGATCCGCTCCACGCCGCAGGTGCAGCAGCGGGTAGGGGAGGGCTACCGATTGGGCTTCCGGCGTTTTCTTTTGCCGAAAAGCTCAATGAAGACAATGAACGCGGCAGACTACCCCGAGGCGGAGTTTCTGCCGGTGGGTCAGTTGAGTGAAGCTGTGCGGCTGTTGCGAAACTAACAGAATAGACAAAAATTGACGGTTTATCAGATGGTAGGCCGTCTTTTTTTCGAAAATTTGTAGTTAAAATGCACAATGAATAACAGAAAATTTATGCTGATATGTAAAATCGCATATAAAGATATTGACAGAGGTGGGGGGGCGGAGTATATTGTAATTAAATTGGTCGGCCAACCATTTTAAGCACGAAAATGTAATCCAAGGAAAGGTGCTGCTGAAGGGGAAGAACCGGAGGCGGCAAAAAGGAGGATTTATTTTATGTTGAGTTTCTGGCGTGCAATTTTCTATTCGTCCTTACTAGACCCAATTTTTACGGCAGTAGCCTCTGCACTGGGTGTAACAAAGCAGGTGTGTAAAGAGTACTGCACCAGCGGCGTAATGGAGTATGGTCTTACCATGCTGCTGATTGTGCTGGCGGTCATTCTGGTCATTGTTCTTATCCGTGTATTTGGGCTACTGAACGGCGGCAACCTAAGCGGTAAGTACAACCCCGAGAGCCTGGAAAAGGTGAAGAGCAGTCCTCTTGCGGGCAAGAACATCGTTTTCCTGGGCTCTTCCGTCACCAAGGGCTTTGCGGCCTATGGCAAGTCTTTCGTTGACATGATCGCCGCCCGCACCGGCGCTACCTGTGTGAAGGAAGCAGTAAGTGGTACTACTCTGGTGGACGACAACGCCAAGAGCTATGTGGCTCGTCTGAAGGCGCTGGACCCCAAGACCCCCTGCGACCTGTTTGTATGCCAGCTTTCCACTAACGATGCTACCAAGAAGAAGCCCCTGGGCAAGGTAGCGGTTGCCGGTGAAGCCTATGATACCAAGACCATCTGCGGCGCGATCGAGTACATCATCGACTACGCCAAGAAGACCTGGAATTGCCCCATTGCATTCTATACTAACCCCGAGTATGCTTCTCCCGAATATAAGGACATGGTGGAGGCGCTGTATGCCATCGCCAAGAAGTGGGATGTTGCGGTAATCGACCTGTGGAACGACCGTGAGCTGAACACCAAGGAAGCGAAGAAGCACACCTGCATGAACGACCAGATTCACCCCACTAAGAAGGGTTATGCCCTGTGGACCCCTGTTATGGAAGCGGCCCTTGGTAATGTGGTAGAGGGTAAGGCCGTACCCGCTCGTCCCAAGACCGAGCCGGCTGTGACCCGTGAGGAAGTGGCGAAGAAGAAGAGCGGCCGCACCACCAAGAAGGTTATCCTGCGCATCCTGGCCGCTATCCTGGCAATCATCATTGTAGTTGGCGCCAGCACGGTTCAGCAGCTGTTTGCTGTTACCGGCATGAAGAATGAAGGTAATAGTGATACCTATAATCCTGAAAATGTTACCATGAAGGCTGATAGCCCCATCAAGGGCAAGAAGCTGCTATGGTTGGGCTCCTCGGTATTCCAGGGCTTTGGCGCTCGTAATACCTCCCCGGCACTTTGGATCGATGCGATGGATGGTACGATCTCTACTATTGAAGTTAAGGGCGGTACCTTCCTTGCTTCCATCGACGGTTCTATCGGCGGCGGTGTTGCTGGTTCCATTTCGGCTGACTCGTCCTATATCAACCGTCTGCGCAACCATACTGCCGAGACTGATCCCGATCTGGATCTGGTAGTGGTTCAGCTCTCCACTAATGACTCCAAGGGTCAGTGCGAGACCGGCGTAGTAAGCGACAGCTTTGACCCTGCGACCTTTGATGAAGTAACCACCACCGGTGCGCTGGAAGCGATCATTGCGTACGCTAAGGAAACCTGGGGTGCTCGTGTTCTGGTTATCACCGGCACTTACTTTGAGGATGAAATGACCTATTCCGGCGGACAGAATGCAGAGATTTACAAGACCATGATTGAGCGATGCCATGAACTGGACGAAAAGTGGGGCGATGACTTCACCGTTTTGGATCTGTGGCACAATGATGCGATGTATGAGAATGTTAAGACCGGCGATGCTCTGTGGAGATCCTACATGAGCGACGCGATTCATCCGACCAAGAAGGGCTACCTTGAGTGGTGGGGTCCGTACATTGAAGCACAGCTGTACGAGATGCTTGCTGACTGATTTAGTTAGACATTCTCCTCTTGTGAACATATAGCAAAGACCGGAGCCTCTTAAGGGGCTCCGGCCTTTTGCTGTTCAGCGGCAGCAACCGGCCATGTGGATGAGTTTTTGCAGGCATTCGGCGTGCAGGGTTTCATCATCAGCCAGGCGTTCCAGCAGGGGACACAGAGCGGCATTGCAGCAGAGACGGGCCGCAGAGCGGTAGGCATCGGCGGCATCCAGTTCGGCGCGCATATCGCCCAGCAGCATACAGCAGGGATCGGTGGCGTAATTGACAAGGCCAGCATGCCAGTATTGTTTCTGTGCCGGACGGATGAACTGTGGGTCACCGCCCATCATGGTAATGCACCGGCCCAACAGCGAGATGTGGCGCATCTCCACCATATTGATCTTGCCGATGGCTTCGGCAATTTCCGGGCGGCAGCTGCTCAGGATGGTGCTCTGGTAGCTGTATTGCATGGTGGTGGTTAGCTCGCTGGTACGGCCGGAGTAGAATTCAGTCAGCATGCGCAGATCGGCGGTGTTGTAGCACAGGCATTCCGGCATGGGGTAGCCCTGCGACGCCTGAAAGATCATTTCCTGCATAGAATCACCTCCTGATGGCATCTTATGCAAAATAGCGGAAAGGGGGAACATCCCGCCGGTGCTGAGAATATACTGCCCCAAAAGGGGGAGTGCCGCAGTGAGGATAAAGCACCATGCAAGCAGGCGAAAAATGCAGAATATAAAGTGGGGCAAAGTGCTAGTGCTTCTCAGTCTGGTGGGGGGGATTATTGCACTGGATATGGGCATAAGGCCAATGGTGCGGGAAGCGGCGGCCAGCCAGACGCAGATTGCGGTGAACCGGATGATCCAGCGGGCGGTACTGGAGGTGCTGGAAGAGGACGGGCTGCGGTATCAATCTTTTGTTAGCCTTCAGCAGAACCAAAGCGGGGAGACTACTGCCCTAATCACTGATACTGTGCTGATCAACCGCCTGCAGGGGGAGCTGCTGGAGAAGATATTGCAGACGCTGCAGCAGTACCGTGAACTGAAGCTGGAACTGCCGCTGGGAAGCCTAACGGGGATTCAGTTCCTAGCGGGACGGGGGCCGCTGGTAGCGCTTCAGCTGCGGCCGGTGGGGCTGGTCAAGACCAAGATCATCAATCAGTTTGACGAGGCAGGCATCAACCAGACAAGGCATCGGATTCAATTGCAGGTAACGGTGGATATGCTCTCACTGCTGCCGGGGTATCGCATCAGCAGCCAGGCGCAATGCAATGTGATCTTGGCGGAGACGATTATAGTGGGACTGGTGCCGGATGCCTATACCGAGGTGTATGGCGGCACTGATGACCTGGTGGGCATGATACAGGACTACGGCGCGCTGGTGGGGTGAAATTCATCCCAAAGAAATACCGGGAATTTATTGTATTTGTGGGGCAAAGTTGCTATAATATATAGGTTAAATTGGGGAGGTGTGCAGATGAGCGAGGACATTCGCCGCAAAATGCGGGAGCTGGAAAAGCAGGTTGAACATCATATGCATCTGTACTACGACTTGGATGCGCCGGAGCTGGAGGATTATGAGTATGATCGTTTGATCCACAGCCTGATGGACCTGGAGGAGCAATACCCGCAGTACGCTTCGCCCAATTCGCCGACCAAGCGGGTGGGCGGTAAGGCGCAGAACACCTTCCGGGAGGTCACGCACAAAGTGCAGATGGGCTCGCTGCAGGATGTATTTTCTACCGATGAGCTGCGTGCCTTTGACGCGCGGGTGAGGGAGGAAGTGCCGAACCCCACCTATGTGGTGGAGCAGAAGATCGACGGACTTTCGGTTTCGCTGGAATACCATGATGGGGAGCTGGCGGTGGGATCTACCCGCGGTGATGGTTTTACCGGGGAGGATGTGACCGAAAACCTGCGCACCATTCGCAGCATCCCGCTGCAGTTGCCGGAGGCGCTGCCGCTGCTGGAAGTGCGCGGTGAAGTGTATATGCCCGTGACGAGCTTTAACCGGCTGGTGCGGGAACAGGAGCTGCGGGAGGAGATACCAGCGAAGAACCCCCGCAACGCGGCGGCTGGCTCGCTGCGGCAGAAGGACCCCAAAATAGCGGCGGCCAGAGGACTGGATATCTTCTGCTTTAATGTGCAGCAGCTGGAGGGTGTGACCTGTGAGCGGCACAGTGAGTCGCTGGAGCTGATGCGGCGGCTGGGGTTCCCGGTTTCGCCGGATTACAAGGTATTTGATAACATAGAGGACGCTATAAAACAGGTGGAAGTGATAGGCGAGCTACGCGGATCGCTGGGATACCAGATCGACGGCGCGGTTATAAAGGTGGACCGCTTTACAGATAGAGAGCTTTTGGGCAGCACAGCCAAATATCCCAAATGGGCGGTGGCCTTTAAGTATCCGCCGGAGGAAAAGGAGACGGTACTGCGGGATGTGGTGCTGCAGGTGGGACGCACTGGCGCAGTGACGCCGACCGCGGAATTTGACCCGATAGAGCTGGCGGGCACCACTGTGAGCCGAGCCACCCTGCATAATCAGGATTTTATCACCCAGCTGGGGGTGAATATCGGAGATACCATCGTGGTGCGGAAGGCCGGGGATATTATCCCAGAGGTGATAGCGGTAAAGAACCACCCGGAAGGGACATCCGCCTATACACTGCCCACCCATTGTCCATCCTGTGGGACACTGCTGGTGCGCGATCCTGAGGTGGCGGCTATCCGCTGTCCCAATATCAGCTGCCCGGCGCAGATACTGAGAAGTTTGATCCATTTTTGCAGCCGTAATGCGATGGATATAGAAGGACTGGGAGAAGCGGTGTGTGAGCAGCTGCTTGCGACTGGTTTGGCCAAGACACCGGCCGATCTGTACCGGCTGACCAAGGAAGAACTGCTGGGGCTGGAGGGATTCCAGAAGAAGAAGGCGGAGAATATCCTTTCGGCGCTGGAAAAATCCAAGCACAATGAGCTGGGTGCGCTGCTGTTTGGCCTCGGTATCCGCAATATCGGCGATAAAGCGGCGAAGTTGCTGGCGCAGCGGTTTGGTTCCCTGCAGGCGGTGGAAGCGGCTACGAAAGAGGAGCTGCTTTCCATTGAAGGCTTTGGTGAGATCATGGCCGAGAGTGTTTTGCAATACTTTGACGATGAAAATAACCGTCGGTTGTGCCATGATTTGCTGGCCCTTGGTATGGAGCCGTGGGTGCCAGAGCAGCAATCGGCCGCTTTGGCGGGGATGACCATAGTAGTAACCGGCACATTGCCGAACTATTCCCGTGAGGAGATCCAGGATCTCATTGAGAAAAACGGCGGGAAGGCCTCCGGCAGTGTGAGCAAAAAGACAAGCTATGTAGTGGCCGGAGAAGCCGCGGGAAGTAAGTTGACCAAGGCGCAGAGTCTGGGTGTGCCGGTACTGACGGAGCAGGGATTACTGGAACTGATAGAAAGGGGTTCTTAAAAAATATGGAGATCGATATCAAGAAAATCGCAAAGCTCTCACGGCTGGCCATTGAGCCGGAGCGAGAGGAAAAATTCCAGAAGGATATGCAGAACATCATTGAGATGGTGGAGCGGCTGCCAGAAATGGAGACTGGGGATCTTTCCCCCAAGGTAGAAGACACCATGACGCTTCGGGAGGATGTGGTGGAACCTTCTCTGCCGCGGGATGAAGTGCTGAAGAATGCTCCGCAGGTGGCGGCCGGCTGTGTGGTAGTGCCAAAGACGGTAGGTTAACAAGAGGGAAAGGAAGTGGACAGCATGGAACTGTATAAACTGACCGGCGGCGAACTGCACCGGCTGATGAAAGAGAAAAAGGTTTCCGCGGTGGAAGTGACCGAGGATACTTTTGCCCGCATTGCCAAAGTGGAGAATGGAATTGGCGCTTTCATTACCGCCACTCCGGAGGAAGCAATGAAAACGGCCCAAGCGGTGGATAAAAAGATAGCGGCAGGGGAGGAGCTGCACCCCCTGGCCGGTATTCCCATCGGCATTAAGGATAACATCTGCACCAAGGATATCAAGACGACCTGCGCCAGCAAAATGCTGGAGAATTTTGTGCCGCCCTATGATGCGACGGTCATCACCAAGCTGAAGGCTGTGGACTATGTGATGACCGGCAAGATGAACATGGACGAATTCGCCATGGGTTCCTCCTGTGAGAACTCGGCGTTCCATATCACCCATAACCCCCACGGGCTGGATAAGGTGCCTGGTGGTTCCTCCGGCGGTTCCGCGGCGGCGGTAGCAGCGGGAGAAGCGGTGATGTCCCTGGGCAGCGATACCGGCGGTTCGATCCGTGAGCCTGCCGCTTATTGCGGTATTATTGGCCTGAAGCCCACCTATGGCGCGGTAAGCCGCTACGGCTTGGTGGCGTTTGCTTCCTCTTTGGATCAGATTGGCCCGATGGGACGCAGCGTGGAGGATGTAGCGAACCTGTTCTATACCATCAGTGGACAGGACCCCTACGATGCTACCAGCATGCCAACCCATTATCCAAAGACTGCCGAGGGACTGGGGTATGACCTGGCGGGTCTGCGCATTGGCGTTCCCAAGGAGTTCTATAAGCATGTGGATGTAGCGGTAGGTGCTGCCATTTGGCAGGTTATCCGCACGCTGGAGGCCCGTGGCGCCAAGGTGGTGAATATCAGCCTGCCCAGCACCGAGTACGGCCTTTCCGCCTATTACATCATTTCCTCGGCGGAAGCATCCTCCAACCTTTCCCGTTTTGACGGTGTGAAGTATGGCTTCCGCGCAGAAAACTACACCGACCTGAACGATATGTATGAAAAGACCCGCAGCGAAGGCTTTGGCGATGAAGTAAAGCGCCGCATTATGTTGGGTACTTTTGTGTTGTCCTCCGGATACTACGATGCTTACTATAAAAAGGCCAAGCTGTTCCAGCAGAAGGTGCGTGCCGAGTATGATGAGGCCTTCAAGCAGTGCGATGTTATTGTGACGCCCACCGCGCCGACCGCGGCCTTTAAGATTGGTGAGAATGTTCATGATCCCTTGAAGATGTACGCCAGTGATATCTGCACCATTACTGTGAATATTGCAGGCCTGCCGGCGCTTTCTCTGCCCATTGGCATGGACCATGAGATGCCGGTGGGAATGCAGCTCATTGGGCCGCATTTCTCGGAGGAGAAGCTTCTGGGCATTGCCAAGGAATTTGAGACCCTGCGCGGCGGCCTGTGCAAGGTAGCCACTGTGGTGTAAGGAGGGAGAAACAACATGAAATACGAAATTGTCGTTGGTCTGGAAGTCCATGCGGAGCTGAATACCAAGACCAAGATCTACTGCGGATGCAAAAACTCCTTCGGCTCCATGGTCAATTCCAACTGCTGTCCTATCTGCACCGGTATGCCCGGTACTCTGCCCACCTTAAATAAGAGTGTGGTGGACTATGCCGTGCGCATGGGCTATGCGCTGCATTGCAGTATCAATAATATCTGTAAGATGGACCGCAAAAACTACTTCTATCCCGATCTGCCCAAAGCGTATCAGATTTCTCAGTTTGATATTCCGCTGTGTGAAAACGGTTATATTGACGCCATTGTAGATGAAGAGGGACACACCAAGCGCATCGGTGTGACCCGCATCCATATCGAGGAGGATGCCGGTAAGTTGATCCATTCCGATGATTTTGCGGGCAGCCTGGTGGACTTTAACCGCTGCGGCGTGCCGCTGATCGAGATCGTTTCCGAGCCGGATATGCGCTCCTCCGCCGAGGCAAAGGCCTACCTGGATACCATCAAGGCGACCTTGCAATATCTCGGTATTTCCGACTGTAAGATGCAGGAGGGTTCTATCCGCTGTGATGTCAATGTATCGGTACGGCCGGAGGGCGCGACGGAATTTGGTACCCGTGTGGAGATGAAAAATGTGAACAGCTTCTCCGCTACGGTTCGTGCTATTGAGTACGAAGCCGCCCGCCAGATTGAGATTCTGGAAAACGGCGGGGAGATCCACCAAGAGACCCGCCGCTGGGATGACATCGCCGGGAAGAACATTCTGCTGCGCTCCAAGGAGGATGCCCAGGATTACCGCTATTTCCCCGAACCCGACCTCAAAACCATCTATGTGGAGGAGAGCCGGCTGGAGGAGCTGAAGGCGAGCATCCCCGAGCTGCCCAATGATAAGCTGCTGCGCCTGATGAAACAGTATAAACTGCCTTACTTTGATGCCAATTTGATGGCGGAAAACCCCGATAAGGCGGATTACTTTGAGGCGGTGGCGGCGCTGGGCAAGTGCCAGCCGAAGAATATCAGTAACTGGCTGCTGGGCGATATTACTCGCATTATCAATGAAAAAAACCTCATCCTTGCCGATACCAAGCTTTCCGCTGAGAAGCTGGCGGATATGCTGGCGATGATCGAAACGGGAGAGATCTCCACCACCGCTGGCAAGACGGTGCTGGAGGAGATCATCTTCAGCGATAAGACCGCGGCAGATGTGGTAGAGGAAAAGGGTCTGCGCCAAATGAACGATACCGGTGCGCTGGAGCAGGTCGTCAGTGATATTCTGGCAGCCAACCCCAAGGTGGTAGAGGACTACCGTGGCGGTAAGACCAATGCGCTGGGCTTCCTGGTGGGTCAGTGCATGAGAGCTTCCAAGGGCAAGGGCAACCCCAATATCCTGCGTGAGATGTTGGAAAAGGCACTGAACAGTTAAAAAACTTTACGGATACAAAAAGACGGACTGCAAGGTGTGCAGCCCGTCTTTTTTATCATCGGGAAGAGTTTAGGAGGAAGTCTTTTGCGCTTTGGCCATTTTGGGGATATCGCCGACGCCATCCAGTACAATGCTGGGGCGGTAGGCATAGGTGTTTAGTGTTTCTCGGGTGGAAACACCGGAAAGCACCAGTACTGTGGACATGCCGCTTTCCAAACCGGAGATCACATCGGTATCCATGCGGTCGCCGACCATAACTGCCTCGGCGGAGTGGCATTGCAGCATGCGCAGGCCGGTGCGCATCATCAGGGGGTTGGGTTTACCACAGAAATAAGCCTGCTTGCCGGTGGCCATTTCGATGGGAGCGACCAGTGCGCGGCAGGCGGGGGCGATGCCGTCCTCGATGGGGCCGGAGACATCAGAATTGGCACCGATAAGTTTAGCGCCGGTCATGACCAGGTTGGTCGCTTTTGTCAGAGTATCCAACGAATAGGAGCGACCCTCGCCGACTACAACATAATCGGGGTTAACATCATTCATTGTGATGCCGGCATCGTATAGGGCGTTCAGAAGCCCGGCCTCACCGATGGCGAAAACGGAGCATCCAGGGGCCTGCTCCCGAAGGAAGGCTGCTGTGGCCAAGGCGCTGGTGTAGAAATGTTCTTCCGGGACATCCAGCCCCATGCGGGCAAGTTTTTGATTCAGTTCCTTGGGGGTGTAGCCGCTGTTATTGGTTAGGAACAGATATTCCTTCTTTTCATCCTGCAGCCATTGGATAAATTCCCGTACGCCAGGCAGAATGCGGTTCCCGTAATAGATGACACCATCCATATCGCAGATGAAGCCTCTTTTCTGGTTAAAATCGAGTTTATTGCTCATAAGATGTGATCCTTCTTCCAATAGTATGGAATCATTATACCATTGGTTAGAGAGGAATTCCATCAACAAATTGCAAAATTTACGGCAAGAGAGGCATAAAGAAAACCGTAATTCTTGACAATAAGAAAAGCTGTGGTAGAATACAATTTGAGAACGAGACTCAAATTGCGGGAGAAAGAACCATGAAGAAACGCTTTGTTTTGATACTATTGGCTATTCTGTTATTGTCAGGGTGTGGACCTTTACAGGAGAAGACCGAGAAAATACAGATTGTAGCAACGATTTTTCCTCTGTATGATTTTGCCCGGGAGATAGCGGGAGAGGATGCCGAGGTAAAAATGCTGCTGAAGCCAGGCGCGGAGGTACACAGTTACGAGCCGGCCCCGCAGGACATCATAGCGATACAAAACTGTGATGTGTTCCTCTACATTGGTGGGGAATCGGATGAATGGGTGCGAAATGTGCTTTCTTCGGTGGATACCAGCCGTATGCAGGTATTGACACTGATGGATTGTGTGGATGCAGCCGAGGAAGCCGAAAGCGGCTTTGCATGGAGCGGGGAGGATGGCCATGATCATGATCACGACGGGCATGACCATGGTGACGCAGAGTATGACGAGCATATCTGGACCTCCCCCAAGAATGCCATATTGATGGCGGAAGCCATCGGTAAAGCAATACAGGCAGCAGATAGGGGTAGCGCGGAGTATTATCAAACCCGTACTGAAGAATATACGGAAAAGCTGCGCGCATTAGATAGCGAGTTGACCAAAACGGTGAAGGAAGCAAAGCGTGATTTGCTCATTTTTGCGGACCGTTTTCCGTTCTTATACTTGGCGCGCGACTATGGGCTGGAGTATTATGCTGCCTACCCGGGCTGTTCCTCCGAGGCGGAGCCGAGCGCGGCCACAGTAGCGGCCATTATAGAAGAAGTAAAACAAAGCGGTGTGCCGGCTATCTTCTATATTGAGCTTTCCAACCGGCTGATGGCGGATACCATTGCGGAGGCAACTGGTGCTGAGGAATTGCTGCTTCATTCCTGCCAGAATGTTTCCAAGGAGGAATTCGAGAGGGGGGAGAGTTATCTCTCGCTGATGGAGCAGAATATTAAAATGCTGAAAATAGCACTGAACTAAAACAGAAATAAAAAGCCGACCCGGTATACAGTCGCTGTACCCTTGGTCGGCTTTTTTTTTAGGCTCGCGGAGGGGAAGGATTCTGCAATTTCCAGCCTACCGCCTGCTTTCGTCCACTGATGAAGCGACGATAAATTCCGTCCCGCTCCATCAAGTTCATCAGGTGCTCCTTATTGGACGATTTGTCCTTTATCTCTACCACGAGGATTTGATCGGCGTGGCGGACGGCCTTTAGCCGGTGGGTAATCATAATGATGTTTTTTCGTGGGTCAGCTCTTTTTTATTCTCGGAGTCCACATTTGCCGCAGCCGCTGCGCCCGCACAGCAGTACACACTGTCCATCCGGAATGGTAAGGTCAATATTCTTCAAACTGCCTTCCGAACTGCCCAGATAGGCAAAGGATACATTCCGAAATTCAATCGTTGTGCTATCACCTTCCATATAAACTAGGATATGGGAAGTGCTGCAAACAGAAAAAGCGCCAGCAAATCCACAACACGCATTTGAATGTTGACAAGGCAGGTGCGGAGATTTAGATCCCCAATACCGCGTGTGACGAAAGCAATGGAGAGTTCACCTGCGGCCTTACTGGTAGCGATCAAAAGTGGCATATAGATGCAATTTACCGTCATGCCAGTGTGGATCTATTGAGTTGCCTTTTATTTGCTGGATAGTAGTTATACTGTCTAACAAATAAAGGGCAGTTTGTTTTTATTTTTTAGGCTTATTGGTATGCGGTTGGCCTACTGTTACGGCATGCATAAAACCTGTCCCGGCACCATATGATGCACCAAAGGACAAGGAGGGACCTATGATGTGGGATGTCCAGAAGCTTTTGGGGCAGTTACCGCAGCCGGTTGTCACAATTCTGCGGCAAGCCACGCCGACGCTGCTGGAACAAATGACAGAGATCCGCCTGCGGTCGGGTCAGCCACTGGTGGTTACAGTCGGGGAGCGGACACTATTCCTTTCTAAATCCGGCACAGTTGTACCGGCAGAGCAGGGCTTTATAATACCGCAAGAGCTGGTGCAGGAGACAATGCTTTCGCTTTGTGGACACTCGTTGCACGGGATAGAAAAAACGCTGGAGCAGGGCTTTTTTACAGCGCAGGGCGGGTTTCGTATTGGGGTGTGCATGCAGCCTTATGCTGTGCGGCAGGGACGGGCGCTGTCGCTTTGCATTCGATTGCCAAGGGAAGTTATTGGGGCGGCATCTGATATTTATTCTATTTGGCAGTGTTCACAAGGGTTAATTTTAGCTGGGCCGCCAGCCAGCGGAAAAACCACCATTTTGCGGGATCTGTGCCGGTTGATTTCCTTCGGAGAAGGAAGAACACCCACTCGAACCGTCCTGCTGGATGAACGCAATGAGCTGAGCGGCTGGGATGGTGAAAAATGTGCATTCCAGTTGGGCCCCTGTACAGATATCCTTAGTGGCCTGCCTAAGGCGGAAGCCATTAGGCGAGCCACCCGCACCCTTTCGCCGCAGGTCATTCTCTGTGATGAGATTGCGGATGAATACGAAGCAACAGCTATACAGTATGCTTTTTTCTGCGGGGTCCGTTTTGTGGTCACGGTACATTGTGGTGTGGGGCAGGAGCCATTTTACAACGCTATGGTGCGTAGATTAATGCAAACCGGAGCATTCAGTCATCTTTATCTGCTGGGGCTGCCGGTAGGAGAAGCAAGTGGAACGGTGGTGACAAGGGATGAGTACGATCGCAAAGCTGCTGGGCTCGGTGCTGGTTTTGGGCGGATGTACGATGATGGGATTTACTCTGGCGGGGCGGCTGCGTACCCGACGGCAGTTGGCAGCTCTGCTGGGACGCTACTGGGGAGATTTTCTGCGGCAGATGGAATTAACCTCCCAGCCGCCTGCGCAGATTGCCGCGGCGTTGGCGGAGCGCAGCGTTTATCGGGAATGGACCTTTGCGCAGCAGTTGGCGTCCCAACCGGAGGCGGACTTTGGAATGGCATTGATCGATATAATGCAAAACACGGCGTTGCCGGAAGCATTTCAAAAGGCAATGATGCCATTGGCAGAGGTGCTGGGGAGTACGACGATGGAAGTCGAGAAACAGGCACTGATAGGGGCGCTGATGGCTCTGCGGCAGGAGGAAAAATACTGGACAGAGCAGGAGAACCGACAGGGGACGCTTTTCCGACGGCTGGGAATGCTGGGTGGATTGGCGTTGGTGGTCCTGCTTATCTGATGGAGGAAACAGCATGGAAGTGGATCTCATCTTCAGAATAGCGGCGATTGGTATTATCGTATCGGTGCTGTACCAGGTGCTGCTGCGCTCCGGCCGGGAGGAACAGGCGATGCTTACCTCCCTGGCAGGGCTTATCGTGGTGCTTACCATGCTTATCTATGAGATCAGCGGTCTTTTTGATACCGTCAAGGAAGTATTTGGGCTGGTGGTACTATGGAAATTACCGCTTTGATCGTTCTGTGTATTATCGCAGCACTGCTGGCGCTTTCGCTGCGGGGGCAGCGGCCGGAGTTTGCTATGCTGCTTTCCTTGGGGTGTGGACTCTTTGTGCTGCTGTATCTGTTGGGGCAAATGAAGGACATCTTTTCCGGCTTGGAGGATATTCTATCCGGACTTTCCGGACAAAGTGAATTGACCGCCATCATCTTAAAGGCATTAGGGGTTTGTATTGTGGCGGAATTGGGTAGCCAGTGCTGCCGAGATGCCGGAGAAACAGCGATTGCTGCCAAGGTGGAGCTGGCCGCCAAAGCAGCATTAGTGATGATGAGCATGCCAGTATTTGCTTCGCTGCTGGAAATGGCCGGGGAGCTGCTGCGCCTATGAAACATATAGTTAGGCTTCTGCTTGCGCTGATTCTCTGCGGGTGCGTGGTACTTTTTCCGGTGCGGGCGCAGACTATCGATCCTGCCGCTGAGGTGGAGCAATATCTTGCGGGAGAGGACATGACCGCTGTAAAGGATGCTATTCCGCCGGAAGTGGCGGAGCAGATGGAACAGCAGGGGATCAGCTCTTTTTCGAAGCTCATTTCCATGCCGGTGGAGCAAGTGTGGAAGATTTTTACTGACGCATTTAAGGAACATCTGGGCGCTCCGCTGCGAGTATTGCTTTCGCTGGTCGGCGCAGTGCTGCTGTGCAGCCTTGTCAAGGGGATTGGCAGTTCGCTGGGCAGCGGTGTACACCAGGTGTTTTCCATCATTATGACGGTCTTTGTCATTTCGCTTCTCATTCGTCCGGTCATCGAGTGTATTTTGTCACTCCATACTGTCTTTGCGGATTTCTCCCTGTTTCTCACAGTGTATATCCCGGTTTTTGCCGGAATCATGACCACAGCAGGCCAACCCATGACAGGTGCGCTCTACAATGTGCTGCTGTTTGGTGCGTGCCAGGGGATCAGCTCTCTGCTGCAGGCGGCATTTGTGCCTGTTATCAGCTGCTATCTTTCTTTGGCTATTGTTACTGAAGTGGTTCCGCAGATGGGACTGGCCGGGATTGTTTCGGGCTTCAAAAAGTTGATTACATGGGCATTGGGTCTTACCATGACGCTGTTTGTGGGGCTGTTGTCTCTGCAATCCGCCATAGCGGGTGGCGGTGACAATGTGGCGGTCAAGACTACAAAGTTTATGATCAGCAGTCTGATCCCTGGAGTGGGCGGCAGTCTTTCGGAGCTTTTTATGGCGACACAGGGGTGTGTTCAGCTTGTTAAAAGTACCGTTGGCGCGGCCGGGATAGCGATTGCTGTGCTGACCTTTTTGCCGGTATTATTGCGGGTGACACTGTGGCAGCTGGTTACGGCAGCGGGTGGCATTGTGGGGGAAATGCTGGGTGCTGGAGAACTTTCTCGTTTGCTTAAATCGGTTGGCTCGGCACTTTCGGTCATGCTGGCCATTACCCTGTACTATGCCATGCTGTTTATTGTTTCCACTTCTCTTATGATACTGGCCTTCAAGGGAGGATAAGCTATGCAGGCAATCCAAAACTGGTGCTATACCATATTTGCGGGGGTGCTTTTTTCCGGCATTGTACTGCTGCTTACCCCAAGTGAGCGATTTCGGCCATTGATGCAGCTTTTGCTAGGGGCTTTTTTGCTGGTTTGTATTTTTACTTGGTGCGGCCGGGCTAATATCCAATTGGAGATGAATATGGAAGAAGCGGAGCGGTATAGGCAGGAGATCGCCGGCCGAACAGAGGACTACTTTATAGAACGGATCAAATATCTCTCACAGGAGGAACTGGAGAAAACGGCAGAGGAATATCTGTCCGACTATGGCATAAAGCCGGGGGAATACCAAATATACATGGAAACAGAGGAGCACTCGGATAGCGCAGAGGGGGTCTATTTACTGCTACGGCTGCCCGCACGCGTGATGGATCAATCTTTGACCATTAGCCGAGCACTGGGCTACCAACTGGGAGTGGATGTGAGGATAGAAACCTATGGAAAAGATGCGGGATAAAAATGGGAATCCTGAGAAAAAGTCCTCCAGGACCACGCTGATTATGACCGCGGGACTGCTGGGGATCCTGCTTATTGGGATAGCGCCGATGCTGAAAACGGATGGTGCTAAAAAACAATTTCAGCAGGAGACAGTTCCCTCGGCAGAAGAATATGCCGCCGCGCTGGAAAGCCGCCTGGAGGGAATCCTGGGGCGCATTGACGGGGTAGGGGAGGTCGAGGTGATGATCACCCTGAAAAGTGGCTACACCTACACCTATGCTGTTACCGAAAAGGTGAACAGCGATGTAAGCGAAGAATATAAAAGTGATGATCAGCGAAAATCCCAACAGAAAAACACCACCGAGCAAAGCTATGTTATGGTGGAGGACGGCGGCAGCCCCCTGGTCACGGCGCTCAATGAACCAGAGATCAAAGGCGTAGTGGTGGTGTGCGCCGGAGGAGGAGCCCCCAAGGTGGTGGCACAGGTTACCGCGGCGGTAAAAACCGCGCTGGATATTTCCTCTGCTAAGATTACCGTTTCCAAGATCAGCTCCGGCGCCGCCGGTCACTGATAGATTAAATCACAGAGCCTACAAAAAGGAGTGCATAGCAAGATGAAACTTTCCATCAAAAAGGGCCATATTGTACTGGGGGCATTGGTGCTGGCGCTGGGGGCGGCGGTGTACCTCAACTGGGATTACATGAAACAGACCGACTATGTGGCGGCTGGAAATACCAATCAAACCACCAATGATAATGAAGGAACGGCCAATTACGGGGATGCCTATTTTGTATCGGCACGACTTTCCCGTACACAGTCCCGCGATGAAGCAATGGATGCCCTCAAGTATATGCTGGAGGATTCTGCTATGGAGGAGGGGGCAGCTGCTGTATTGGCACAGCAAGCGCAGTCACTGGCCAAGACCATCGAGACCGAGGGCAAGATCGAGAACATTATTAAGGCCAAGGGTTTTACGGAATGCATGGTTTACCTGGATGAAGATAAGGTAGATGTCATTGTGCAGAGCACTGGACTTACCGATAGCGAGGCCGCGCAGATTATGGATGCTGTAATGAGCGAGGTGGAGGTAGAGGAAAGCAATGTTTCCATCATTGAAATAAAGTAGTTGCCACCGGGCAAAAATATTGCTATAATATAAAGGTATTAGTCCTAACATAGGAGGTGCAACACTTATGGAATATGAAAACACTGCCGGCAGTCTGAAGATCTCCTCCGAGGTCGTGGCTTCGATAGCAGAATATGCAGTAAAAGAAGTAGAGGGTGTGGCGTGCCTTGCCCCCATCGTTTCCAATATTGGCGGCTGGCTGCTGGAAAAGCAGACCATTAAGCCTATTTCGATTCAGATGAACGAAGGCAAGGCAACCATTGACATCCGTCTTTTGGTGGAGCCCAATGCCAAGATCCCCGTCCTCAGCCGAAAGCTGCAGGAGGCGGTGAAAGATGCCGTTCAGAGCATGACCGGTATCGAAGTAGCTACTGTGAACCTTTACATTGCCGGTGTTTCGGTACCCCGTACCGCCAATACCGCTGAATAAGAGCTCGATTCGACAGCCCTCTTAATAGCGTATATATTAAGAGGGCTGTCTTACTGAATGGAGGACGACAAAATATGACCAGACGCGAAGCCCGTGAGCAGGCGCTTTCCATGATCTTCGAAATGAACTTCAACGATAACTCGGTGGATGAAATGGTGGATAACGCCCTTATCTTCCGGGATGAATCGGTGGATGAATACGCGGTCCAAATTGCCCAGCAGGTGCGCTTGCACTGGGAGGACAACCTTTCCGCTGTGGAGCAGTACAGCAAAAAGTGGAAAGCAAACCGTCTGCCCAAGGTTTCGCTGGCCATTCTTATGCTGGCCATCACTGAGATTGCTTATGTCAAGGATGCCCCGGTCGGCGCTGTTATCAATGAGGCGGTGGAACTGGCCAAAAAGTATGCTGGCCCGGAGGATGCTTCCTACATCAATGGCGTGTTGGGCGGTTATGTTCGTGGAACGATGGGCGAAGCAGCTCTCCCTAAGGAAGCCGAAGAATGATAGTGGGGAGTGCTGCGGCCGGTGGGTGGCAGGCTCCCTTTTTGCAATAAACCCCAATAATGCATGGAAGGAGGTGCCATCATGCCGACGCAAATCATCAAGGTCTCGCAGCTTAATCGCTATGTGAGGGCTCAGTTGGAGGAGAATACACTTTTGGGTGATCTCCTTGTCAAAGGAGAACTTACCAGTGTCAGCTGGCGCAGCAGCTCAGGGCACTTCTATTTTACCATTAGTGAAGGCGGCGCCTCCCTGCATTGTGTGATGTTTGCACGCTATGCCGGAAGACTTCCTTCCTTTCCGGAGGAGGGCAGTACCGTTATTGTACGGGGGGCAGTTACCCTGTATGAACGGGACGGGCAATATCAACTTTCTGCTTATGATATCCAAAACATGGGACAGGGAAGCGGCAGCGCTGATTATACCGCTCTTCGGCAAAAGCTGCTGGCTGAGGGACTCCTTTCCACGGAGCGCAAACGCAAAGCACCTCTCTTTCCGCGGGCCATTGGCGTTATTACCTCTGCAGAAGGCGCTGCAGTGCAGGATATTATCACCGGAATGCAGCGACATAATGATCTGATTCCGCTTATACTTTATCCTGCCACGGTGCAAGGCAGTGCAGCAGTAGAGCAGATTCTCTATGCCCTGCACTGTGTCATAGCCGAAAATCGCTGCGATATCCTTATCATTGCTAGGGGCGGTGGCGCTTCCGAAACGCTTGCAGTCTTCAATGATGAACGCCTACTGCGGGCAGTAGCGGTCTGCCCAGTGCCAGTTATTTCGGCGGTCGGACATGATGTGGATATTACTCTGCTTGATGAAGTTGCTGATATCCGGGCTGCGACCCCAACGGCTGCTTGCCAGTATTGCTGTATATCCAAAGTGGAACTTTTGGCGGAGCTGAATACTGCTAGGAGCGAATTGCAGCAGGCGATTAGCCGTCGCGTGACTATGGCACTGCAGCACACGGCTTCGCTCCAGCGAGTATTACGGGCTCGTTCCCCTATGGTGTTGTGGAGCAAAAATCGCCAGCGCCTGGCCTATCTTACTCAGTTGCTTCAGGGCAATATGCAGTACGCCCTGTGGCGGATGACCCAGCGGGTTGCTCACCAACGAGGCCAGTTGGAACTTTTAGATCCCGCCCTGCCGGTGGAACGGGGCTATACCATTACTTATATGGTGCGGGAAACGGACAAGATACCGATTTATACCTGTGGGAAACTCCGCCCTGGGGATCCCCTATTGACCCGCTTGAAGGATGGAGAAGTTTTCTCCACAGTAACAGCCATTAATATCCGAAAGGAGTAACTATGGCACAAAAAACACTGGAAAATGAGCTCAAGGAGCTTGAAAATATTGTTGCCCGCCTTTCATCGGAAGAACTTCCGTTGGAGGAAGCGATTGCCCTTTACACCAAGGGCTTGGAGTTGAGCCGCAGCTGTGATGCGTTGCTGGCCGCTGCCCGCCAGACAGTAGAAATGGGAAAAATGCAGCTGGAGGACGAAATCAATGACCTGGAATGAGCGTTATCCTACCTATTGCAGCATGATAGAAACCACCCTGCCGCAATATTTACCCTCGGTGGAGTTGCCGCAGGGTAAGGTGAGCGAAGCAATGGCATACAGCCTTTTGGGGGGTGGCAAGCGCGTTCGCGGTTGTCTTACCCTGGCGATGTGTGAGCTGTGCGGTGGCGATGTGGAAGCTGCTCTGCCACTGGCCTGTGCCGTAGAGATGATTCATGCCTATTCGCTCATCCACGATGACTTGCCCTGCATGGATAATGATGATTTGCGCCGCGGCAAGTCCTCCTGCCATGTTCAGTTTGGGGAAGGCATCGCTCTTTTGGCCGGGGATGCCCTGTTGACCCACGCTTTTTCGGCAGTGTCCTCCGCCTATTTCAGCGGCAGCCTTCCGGCGGAAACTGTTCTGCGCTGTGTTAACCAGTTGGCATGTGCGGCTGGGGTAGAGGGTATGATCGGCGGCCAGGTGATAGATACCATGCCGGAGGAAGTGCCCATGACCCCAGAGGAGCTGGAAGCCATGCACGGCATGAAAACCGGAGCGCTTATTCGAGCTTCGGCAGTGCTGGGGTGCCTTGCCGCCTGTGCCCCGCGGGATGTCATCCTTCAGGCGGATCTATATGCAGCCAAAATTGGCCTCGCGTTCCAGATTGTCGATGATATATTGGATGTGACCGAAACCAGTGAGGAATTGGGCAAATCCGCCAGCGATGCTGAAAATCACAAGACCACATATATCACCCTGTATGGCGTGGAAAAGGCCCGTGAAATGGTGCGTCGATTAGTGTTGGAGGCTGACCTAGCTGTAAAGGGCACAATGCTGGATGATGAAATGCTGTATGAGCTGGCTGATACCCTGGCTAAGCGCAATCACTAAAGAATAGGGGAGAACCAGAACTATGACAGAAAAGACAAGACTGGATGCTGCCTTGGTGGAACGCGGCCTTTGCACTGGCCGCGACCGTGCAAAAGGTATCATTATGGCGGGCCAGGTATATGTCAATAACCAAAAGGCGGATAAGCCCGGCATGACCATTTCCCCGGAGGATCAAATTGAAGTCCGGGGCGACCAGCTGGCCTATGTCAGCCGAGGCGGCTTAAAGCTGGAAAAGGCCATGAAGGAATTTGGCCTGCGGTTGGATGGCTGTATTTGTGCCGACATTGGCGCTTCCACCGGCGGCTTTACCGATTGCATGCTGCAAAACGGCGCCGTCAAGGTCTATGCTATCGATGTCGGCTACGGACAGCTCGCATGGAAACTCCGCTGTGATGAACGAGTTATCAATTTGGAACGCACCAATATCCGCCATGTTACCGAAAAAGAGGTACCGGAGCTGCTGGATTTTGCTTCGGTTGATGTTTCCTTTATTTCGCTCAAGCTGGTGCTGCCGGTCCTGTATCGGTTGCTGAAAGAGGGCGGCGAAGCTGTTTGTCTCATCAAGCCCCAATTTGAAGCCGGCCGGGAACTGGTTGGGAAAAAGGGCGTGGTACGGGAAGAGAGCACTCATGTGATGGTGGTGGAAAACGCTCTTTCCTTTGCAAAGGATAATGGCTTTACACCTATCCATCTCACCTTTTCGCCGGTCAAGGGCCCGGAGGGTAATATCGAATACCTTATGCATCTCAAAAAAGGTGAGTATGAGAGCGCCTTGCCCATACCGGCGGAAATCGTCCGCCTTTCTCACCAAACACTCAGCGAATAACATACCGGAAAGGAGGACTGCCGGTTGGATTTCTTTCTAATTGCTAATTTTTCCAGGGAAAATGTCCCGACTGTCACCTGGGATGTTTGCCGTGAATTGGCTGCGCGCGGCTGTGGTGTTTTTGTGGCGCCTGTGCCGGGGGCGGTCTATCCACCCAATGTGCAGGTGATCGATACGGAATCGTTTTGTGCTCATACTGGTATGATCCTCTGTATCGGTGGGGATGGCACCATTATCGATGGGGCGCATTGCTCGGCGGCGTATGGGCTGCCGGTGCTGGGCATCAACGCCGGCAGATTGGGTTTTTTGGCTCAGGTGGAACCGGAAGATGCTGCCAAGGCGTTTGATCGTATCTTAGCCGGGGAGTACACAACTGAAGAACGCTTTGGTATCTCACTTACGCGTCAGGGAGAATCTGGTGAAGAGCTTATGGTGTCCTTTGCCCTCAATGACATCGTGTTCACCAAGCCGGTCATGACGAATATTATTGATCTTACCATCGACTGCGATGGCCGCCGCATGAATTCTTATTTGGCAGATGGATTGATTCTATCCACTCCAACCGGTTCTACCGCTTACTCGCTTTCGGCTGGCGGCCCGGTCATTGATCCCGGTCTTTCCACAATCTCTATTGTTCCCATTTGCCCGCACAGTGTTTCCGTTCGTCCCATTGTGGTTTCGGCAGGGCGCAGCGTCACCATTCGCAGCCATCAGTCTATGTGCGCTGTGGTGGATGGCCGAGAACGCATTGAATTGCTGCCGCAAACGGCTGTAACGGTGCGTAAAAGTGATAAAGCTTCGCGTTTTGTTTCCTTTGGGGAACACGAATTCTTCGAGATCCTGTCCCACAAATTGCTGCAAAGGGGTTAAAACAGTATGAAAGCAACACGCCACGCCAAAATCCTGGAGTTGATCCAGAATCATACCGTTACCACACAGGAGGAGCTTCAGTCCCTGTTGGAAGCGAACGGCTTTTATGCCACCCAAGCTACCATTTCCCGCGATATCCGCGACCTTCGCCTGGTCAAGGTGCTTTCGCCCAGCGGCATTTACTACTATACGCAAAGCAATACCGCACCGGCTGATACCCTGCAACTTTCCGGTGATTCGGTCTTTATGCGCAGCATCCGTTCAGTGGATTGTGCCGGTAATATCGTTGTCATCAAGACACATTCCGCGATGGCTTCCGCTGTGTGCGAGGCAGTGGATAATAGCAGTCGTCCGGAGATCCTTGGTACCATCGCAGGGGAGAACACCATCTTTGTTTTGCTTAAGACCGAGCATTTTGCCGATGAATTCTGCACCCATCTGCGGGAACTTATGAAAAAGAATCTTACCCGCTAAAAAACTGTCACAATGCCACTAGAGAAAGGAGCTCCCCATGCTTTCTCAGCTTTACATCGAAAACATTGCCGTCATCCGTCAGGCCACCATTGATTTTCAGCAGGGCTTCCATGTCTTCACGGGCGAGACCGGTGCCGGTAAGACCATCCTCATCAGTGCTATCAATGCCGTGCTGGGCGGACGGACCTTCAAGGAGATCATCCGCACCGGGGAGACCCGGGCCACTGTTTCCGCACTGTTTACCGAAATTTCGGAAGAACTCTGCAAAAAGATTGAAGTACTTGGCTATCCATTGGAGGATAACCAGCTTTTAGTTCAGCGGGAGATCGACCTTTCCGGTAAGGGGCAGTGCCGTTTGGATGGCCGCCCGGCTACTGCCGCAATGCTGCGGGAAGTTTGCTCACTGCTCATTGATATCCATGGTCAGCATGATAATCAGGAGCTGCTCAGTGCCGAAAAGCACCTCGGCTTTTTGGATAGCTTCGGGGAATATCCGCAGGAGCTTGCGGCATATACCGCCGCCTATGATAAAATGTGTGACTGCGCCGCCCGTCTGGACAAACTGCAGATGGATGAAAGCTATAAGCTGCAGCGCATGGATATTCTTCAGTTTCAAATTAAGGAGATCGGCGATGCCAAGCTGTCCGATGGGGAAGAGGAACGACTGGTTGAGCAGCAGAAGCGCATCCGCAATGCCGAGCGCATTACTGAATCGCTGGGGGCAGTTTACACCTTGCTTAATGGCAATGGAGAAGAAATGCGCGGTGTTTTGGAAGCATTGGAGGAGGTCTCTACCGAACTTGACACCGCGGCTAAGTACCTTACGGAGTTTGGGGGATACAGTGAAAAGCTCAGCGATGCCTACTATATGTTGGAGGAGCTGGGCAGCCGTGCCCGCGATACGCTGGAGGACGCTGATTTTGACCCACGCCAGCTGGATGCCATCGAATCTCGCTTGGATACTATCTATAAGCTTAAGAAGAAATATGGCAATTCTATTGCAGAGATTTTGGAATACTTCGAGAGAATCAGTGAAGAATATCAATCGCTGGAGCTTAGTGATGAATTGACTGCCCATCTGCAGCGAGAGCTGGATGAAGCCAACTTGGTGCTGCACACTGTGGCAGAGGCCTTGACGGCTTGCCGTCTTGCTGCTGCAGCGGAGTTTTCCGAGCGAGTAGAACAGGAGTTGGCCTATCTTGATATGGCTGGTGTTCGGTTCTCCATTACCCGCCGGGAAAAGCCCTATGGCCCCACTGGCGCTGATGAAATGGAATTCATGATCTGTACCAATACCGGTGAGGAAGCAAAGCCTTTGGCCAAGATCGCCTCCGGCGGTGAGTTGGCGCGTATCATGCTGGCCATCAAGAATGTACTGGCCGAAAAAGATGGCATTGGTACCATCATTTTTGATGAAGTGGATACCGGTGTTTCCGGTCGCGCCGCGCAAAAGATCGGTAAAAAGCTCGCCGAAGTCGCACGCCACCGTCAGGTCATCTGCGTTACGCATCTGGCGCCAGTCGCGGCCTGTGCCGCCCACCACTACCGCATTTACAAAACGGTAGAGGACGGGCGTACCTTCACCCGTGTGGAGGAGCTGACCCGCCCGCAGCGGGTGCAGGAATTGGCCCGTATTATGGTGGGAGAGAATATCACCGATAGTGCCCTGAAGAGCGCTGAGGAGATGTTGGAGTCATAATTCTATCTTGCTTATGTGATGCCGCCCTTGCCCGGGGCGGCTCGCTTTTTGCCGAAATAGGAAATAACATATCGATCCAGTTACAAAGGCTCCATAAAATCAATGGACAATTCCAAATGTATTGCGCAAAATGTTCGATATCCTGCGTCAAATGCGGGATGTTACATTGAAAAATGCAGGAAGTTGTGGTATAGTATTTCTATTAATTTATAAAAAATCACCCCAAAGGAGGGAACCGATACGATTCGATTCTTCTTTACGGCGCTGCTGTGCCGTGTTTTAAGCGCTGTTGGCGCGCTGCTGGGCGGCGGCACCGATCTTCCCGGGCGTATTGCTCTGCGTCTGCATCCCCATGTCATGAAAAAACTGCGCTTTTCCGGCCGAGTTATTTGTGTTACCGGCTCCAATGGAAAAACTACCACATCCAATCTCATTGCCCATGTGCTGCGCAAAAACGGCTTTACCGTTATCAATAACGCGAAGGGCTCGAATCTGACCGCCGGCGTAGCTACCACTCTGCTTTCCGCTTGTACACTGGGCGGTGTTGTTCGTGCCGACTATGTAGTGCTGGAGGTAGATGAGTGCTGGTCCCGCTTTATCTTCGCGGAGATTCCCGTGGATTATTACCTTGTGCTTAACCTCCTGCGGGATCAGGTGGTGCGTAACGGCAACCCGGATCTGGTATTTGAAAAGATTGCTGAAGCGATTGCCAAGCGCCCGGATATGACGCTGATCCTGAATGCCAATGAGCCAATCAGTCAGAATCTTGCCGGGAACTATCATACTGTATATTTTGCTATGGATCGCACCGAGCGCTCCACCGATCACTGTGTCAGCGGCACCAATGATTGCAAGATCTGTCCGCGTTGTTTCCATCCGATGAATTATGAGTTTTACCATTACAATCATTTGGGTAAATTCCATTGCTCTCACTGCGATTACGGTTCCCATCAGCCGGATTTCTTCGGCACCGATGCCGACTTTGCAGGCAAGTGCATCACCATCAATGGTACGCCCGTCCATGTTACCTACAATACCACCTTCAACTTCTTTAATACTGTGGCGGCAGCCGCTGTTTGCTGCACGGCCTCCGGTATCAGCGTGGAACAATTTGCGGCAGGCTGCGCCGATTTCCATGTGGCGAAGGAGCGGCTGGATGACTTCAAGTTTGACGGTCGCCGCACCGTACTGATGATGACCAAGCAAAACGCTGCATCTCTCGATCAATCCATCAGTTATGTGCTGGAGCAGCCGGGAGAGAAGAGCATTGCCTTGTATATCAATAATGTCATTTATATGGAATATAAGGATGTATCCTGGCTATATGATGTAGCATTTGAGCGCTTAAAGGGTAAGGTGGAGAAAATCCTATGCACCGGCAACCGTGCGCTGGATGCTGCTGTATGTCTTAAAACAGCAGGATTTGATGATAACACCCTGTTGATGGAGACCGATATGGCCAAAACAAAGGAAGCCTTCCGCAAGACCAAGGGCGACATCTATATTCTTGCCGCATCCGCCTTTGGCAACGAAGGTAAAATACTGGAGGAGCTGAAAAAATGAAACACATCAGAATACTCCATCTTTACAGCAACGCACTTGATCTTTACGGTGACTACAAAAACCTGACGGTACTGCAGCGCCGCATTGCCGAAACCGGCAACACCTCTGATATCACTGAGATAAATTTGGATGAAGTTATCGACCCCACAGGCTATGACTTCGTTTATATTGGTCACGGTAAGGCTCGTAACCTTGCTGCCGTAGCACCGCACTTCGCGCAGTATGGCGACACGATCCGCACGGCCATTGAGGGTGGACAGGTATGGTTTGTTACCGGCAATGCCAGAGAACTGTTTGGTCAAAGATTTACCACTCCTACGGGGGAGACGATGCCGGGTATTGGTCTCTTTGATTACACTGGTGTAGAGACCAACAAGGTTTTTGTAAGCGATATGCTGGCGCAGCCCGTCTACGATGAAAACGCAAGGATCTATGGCTTTATCAACCGCACTGCCTACCTGGTAGGGGAGAACCGCTACCCACTGTTTACAGTGCTTTCCGGTTGCGGCGATGGAGAGACCCCGGATGGCAAAGAGGGTACACTCTATCATAATTTCTTTGCCACATGGGCCATGGGTCCTATGCTGGCCCGCAATCCTTCCATGCTGCGGGAGCTATTGCACCGCCTGCTGGGAGAGGATTACCGTGAGTGCGATATGAGGCTGGAGGAAAAAGCGTTGGCGCTGGTTACGGCCGAATTTGATAAGAAATAAAGGAGGACACAGCATGAACGATAATCGGAGCGGTGGGGAAGGCCTGCAAAGAAAGCTCTCTCCACTGAATGTATGGGCACTAGCCCTAGGCAGTATTATCGGGTGGGGTGCGTTTGTTATGCCCGCCAATACCTTTTTACCCAATGCCGGGCCGCTGGGTACTCTTATTGCTATGGCTTCGGGCGCCATCATTATGGTCGTTATTGCCCTCAATTACAGCTATATGATCAACCATTTCCCGGTAGCGGGTGGCGAATTCACCTTTACCAATGCCTCGTTTGGGCCCACCTGCGGTTTTTTGTGCGCGTGGTTCCTGGGCCTCTCCTATCTTGCCATCGTGCCCTTGAATGCTACTGCTTTGGCGCTCATCGGCCGTAATCTCTTCCCAAATCTGACCCAGTGGGGCTATCTCTATTCGGTGGAAGGTTACAGCATTTACGCTGGTGAAATTCTGCTGGCCATCATTGCGTTGGCGCTTTTTGCGGTATTCAGCATCCGGGGTGTCAGCGTGGCTGGCAAGTTCCAGACTGTCCTAGCGCTTTCTCTGGTTGGCTGTGTGTTCCTGCTGGCGATTGCTGCGCTGTTCAGCCCGCATGCTTCCGCTTCCCATTTGGCGCCCGCATTTACCACAGATGCCACCGGTAAGTCTTCGTTGGGCGGTATCCTTGCTGTGGTAGCGGTCGCGCCTTGGGCATTTGTTGGGTTCGATTCCATTCCTCAGGCTTCGGAGGAGTTCAATTTCTCCCATAAAAAGAGCCTTGTTATTATGGTTCTTTCCATCCTGTTCGGCGGCGCTCTTTATGTCATCCTCAATACCATCACGGCCGCAGTCCTGCCCGAAGGCTATACCAGTTGGGTGCCTTATATTGCCGATTGCGCCAAAGATACCCTGCCCGAAAGCCTTGCCGGCTTTACGGCGCTCCCCACCTTTAATGCGGCCCGTCTGATCCTCGGCAAGCCCGGTCTGGTTATTTTGGGCATTGCGCTGTTCTGCGCTGTACTTTCCGGCATCATTGGCTTTTATATGGCTACCAGCCGTCTTTTGTACTCCATGTCCAAGGACCATGTCCTCCCGGGCTGGTTTGGCCGCCTGCACCCCCGCTATAAAACCCCGATGAATGCCATCCTGTTCATCATGATCATTTCACTGTGCTGCCCATGGTTTGGCCGCACTGTGCTCAATTGGGTGGTAGATATGTCCTCCATCGGTGCCGCTATTGGATATGGTTTTACCTCGGCCGCCACTTTGGTACAGGTTCGCCGCAATAAGGATACCTCCGCATGGATGACCATAAATTCCATTTTGGGCGTCATTTTTTCGCTGTGCTTCATAGCACTGCTTATCGTCCCCAATCCTTGGGCATACCTGGGGCCGCAGTCCCGTATCGCGTTGGTTATTTGGACTGTCATGGGTGCTGCATTCTTCCTCTACACCCGGCGGAAGAAAGCAGCGGAGAAGGCCATCGACGCTTGACATTGGCGGTAAGTTTGTTATAATAGATAAAAAATGAAACGCGAAGAAGGAAACCGAGTACCTCTTTTTTAGCCTTTCCAGAGAGCCGGCGGTTGGTGCAAGTCGGTAAGGAGGAAAGCAGGGAAATACATTCCGGAGCGGTGGCCTGAACAGACGACAGTAGGGCACGACGGGGTGCGACCGTTACATCGCAGAGGTCTTTCCATAGGACCTATCAAGGGGCTTCCGGTAACGGCAGCCCGAACCAGAGGTGGTACCACGAAGTCCATTCGTCCTCTGTCCGTATTGTAACGGACAGAGGATTTTTATTTTATTAGGGAAAAAGAAAAAAGGAGATAAACTATGCAGATTTATGAAGAGCTGGTTGCCCGCGGACTTATTGCGCAGGTTACCAATGAAGAAGAAATCAAAAAAATGATCAATGAGGGCAAGGCAACCTTCTATATTGGCTTTGACTGCACAGCCGATAGCCTGACGGCCGGTCACTTTATGGCCCTGACGCTGATGAAGCGCCTGCAGATGGCAGGGAACCGTCCCATTGCCCTCATTGGCGGCGGTACCACTATGATCGGTGATCCCTCTGGTCGCACCGATATGCGCAAGATGCTCACCGCGGAGGACATCAACCACAATGCCGAATGCTTCAAGCGTCAGATGGAGCGCTTTATCGAATTTGGCCCGGATAAGGCCATCATGCTCAATAACGCTGATTGGCTTCTCAAGCTCAACTATGTGGAGCTGCTGCGTGAGGTAGGCGCCTGCTTCAGTGTCAATAATATGCTGCGCGCTAAGTGCTACGAGCAGCGCATGGAAAAGGGCCTTTCCTTCCTTGAGTTCAACTACATGATTATGCAGTCTTATGATTTCTACTACATGTTCCAGCATAATGGCTGCAATATGCAGTTTGGCGGCGATGACCAGTGGAGCAACATGTTGGGCGGCACCGAGCTGATCCGCCGCAAGCTGGGCAAGGACGCCCATGCAATGACCATCACTTTGCTTACCGATTCTCAGGGCCACAAGATGGGAAAAACTGCCGGCAACGCCGTTTGGCTTGATCCCAATAAGACCAGCCCCTTCGATTTCTACCAGTATTGGCGCAATGTTGGCGACAGCGATGTGCTCAAGTGCATTCGCATGCTTACTTTCCTGCCGCTGGAGCAGATAGACGAGATGGACAAATGGGAGGGCAGCGAGCTGAACCGTGCCAAGGAGATCCTGGCCTACGAGTTGACCAAGATGGTACACGGTGAGGAGGAGGCAGAGAAAGCGCAGGCCGCAGCCAAACAGCTCTTTAGCGGCGCGGGTGATAGCGCCAACATGCCTACTACCTCCCTTACCGCTGCTGACCTCACCGATGGAGCTATTACGCTGGCGGATCTGATGGTCAAGGTGGGGCTTGCCCCCTCCAAGGGCGAGGTCAGACGGCTGGTACAGCAGGGCGGTGTCGCTGTCAATGATGTAAAGGTAGATAACTTTGCAGAAAGCTACGATGAAGCGGCGCTCCGTGCCGGCCTTATCATCAAGAAGGGCAAAAAGGTCTTCCATAAGGTCGTGCTGGAATAATGCAAAATGACACAAAATGTTTCACGTGAAACATTTGTTCTTAATTGACTGATCCACAACCAAGAAAAGCTTCCCTTCCAAATGAGTGGAAAGGGAGCTTTTTCATGAGGAGAAGCGGTAATCTGATTACTGCTTTTTGTGGGTAAAGAGCCGCTTCCACCACGGCTGCGGGGCAGGCAGGTAACCGCTCTTAATGAAATACCGCAGGTAACTTTGCAGCAGAGCTGCATCCACTGGTTGGCATGCAATGCCGCTGCCTTCGAGCAGCCGATCGGTATTGGCAGTGGAAAAGCGTGCCTGGTGAACACCGAAGCGGGCAATCATATCCTCGCCGGCGGTGTGCTGGTCAGTAAACAGGCAGGAGAGAATACGCAGAACATTTTCCTCACTGGTGGTGGCAGTCAGGCGTTGGCACCATTCCCCATAGGGCAGCAGTTCCAGCGGATAGCCTGCTTTTTTCATCAGAGCGGTCATCTGCCGCAGCGGCATCAACCGGTGATTAAGCAGATTGAAGGCATGTCCGCAGCATTCATTCCGGAAGGAAATATGAATAAGCGCATCGGCGACATAGTCTACCGGGGTCAGGTGCAGGTTTACCTCCACATCCGGGGCGGCGCCCAGTTGTACGCAGCCTACCATGGAGCGACTGATGAGATCTTCCAGCTTCCAAATGCCGGTGGCAAGGGTACCGGTGATATCACCAGGGCGATAGACCGCTGCCCGCAGGCCACGCTGCCTGGCCAATTCCACCAGCTTTTCGGCTACCCATTTGGTCTCGGAATAGCCGAGGAAGTAGCCATCGGGAGATTCTAGCGGATCATCCTCCATTACAGTGCAATCGAAATGACTGGGGTTATCGTATACACTGTAGCTGGAAACATAGTGGAAGTATTTCGGATGGCCTTCGCAGGCCAGACGCAGGCATTCGGCGGTGCCCAGTACATTGGCAGGCTTCATCTGCCGGTAGGGAAATACAAAATTGAGCACAGCGCCATTATGATAAACCGCATCGACCTCTTTGGAGAGGAACTGCCAGTTTTCTTCAGTCATGCCAAGGTGGGGCTGGGTCAGATCGCCCGGCACAGCGTGCAGATAGGCAAGATAGGAATCCTGCCAGCACTCGAACCGCTTCATATTATTGATGATGCGCTCCAGAGCCTTTTCGGGTGTGGCGGCCCGGGCATGGCAATAAATTTTGATCCCATGATCCTTCCGCTGCTCGATGAGAGCCCGAATGAGATAGGCCCCTAAAAAGCCGGTAGAGCCGGTGAGGAATACGGTGTGGCAATCCTGCGGCTGGTAAGCATATTCGCCATGTGGGGCAATTTCTGCGGGCAGAACACACTCTGCATGCAGATCAGGTTGGAAATCCCGCTCCCGGCCGGAAAGCAGCGCACTGAGATAGGCGGAAATGCCAGCTACGGTTGGTTCGGCTGCAATGCAGCGGATATCAATATTGATGCCCAGGTCCTGTTCCAGGCCGCATACCAGCTCCATCATGCGCAGGGAATCACCGCCGAGGGTGAGGAAGCTGTCATTGGGACCGAAGGAGACGCCAGGCAGGACTTCCCGGAAAATGGCGCTGATAATGGGCTGGATCTGCTCCGGGGTAGCATTGGGCGGGAGTTCGATTTTTGGCCGGGGGGCAGCGGGTGCGCTCTGCTGGGGATCTGTGGCATTACCGCTGCTTCGGCTACTGTAAAGGAGGGGCAGCCGGCCGCTTTCGTACAGGGTATGGGTCGCCAGTGTTTTGATCTTACGGTTATCGGTGCGGGGAAGACTGCCAGCCGGAGTAAAGGCGACATCCCAGAAGGAGAAACCGAAATTTCGGGCTGTCAGGCGGTTGACCTGGGCGGCAATGGCCGCATAATCCGCATTGGGAGTGGACTCGGCACAGAGGATGGGGTGTTCGCCTTCCGGAGAAGGCAGGGAGAATACCGCGATAGCATCGGCGGGGAGCGGAACGCCTTCCTGGCGAAGCAGCAGGGTGATATCACCGGGGAAGATATTTTTGCCGCTGATAATAATCATTTCCTTGATTCGTCCGGTGAGATAGAGCTGGCCCTCATACAGAACACCCATATCGCCGGTGCGGTAGAACTGGCCATTATAACCGGCGATGACCGTATGAAATCTCTTGGTTTCTTCTGGATTCTGCCAATAGCCGGCACATACGCTGCTGCCCTGAATGCAGATCTCGCCGATTTCACCGGGTTCACAGGGGGTGCCATCCGGGCGGATGGCGACCAGGACCATATTGCCGGCAGGCCGGCCAACGCTGACAATGTTCTTTTCTCCAGTGGGGGAGGGAACGAAGCGGCCTTCCCGGTAGGATTCCAGATCGATATGTTGGCAGCGGAAATCCCGGCTGGCCAATGTACCAACACAAACACACTCCGAAAGTCCGTAACCGGGAGCAAAGCAATCCGTTGAGATATGGAACAATTCACAGAACTTGTCCACAGTGGCGGCATTTACAAATTCGGAGCCATTAATGAGGTGGGTGACATGGGAAAGATCATACTTTTTGGCTTCTTCCGGAGAGATGAGTCGGGTACAAACCTCATAGGCGGAATTGGGCGCTGCGGTGATATTTACCTTGTAATCGGCGATGACCCGCAGCCAAATGGTGGGCCGGGCCAGGAACTGCAGGGTGGGAATAAAGTAAGAAATGCCAGTATCGGCAATGACTGGCAGAAAAATGGCCACGATGAGGCCGATATTGTGGTAAAAGGGTACCCAGGAGGCAAGATTGTTCTTAGTGTGCTGGAAATCGAAGATCTCCAGGCACTGACCGATGCAGCCCATGAGGTTTCCATAAGTGACCATAACGCCCTTTGGCGCACTGGTGGAGCCGGAGGTATACTGCAAATACAGCAGGTCATCGGCTTCATGCGGAGTCAATTTGCCCAGGGGTGCGGGTTTTACCTTATCGGAGTAGATGCGCTTGAGTGTCACAACATTGAGGAAGGCTTTTTTGAGCAGTGAGCCGGTCACATTGGTATCGGCCTCCTTTTCCATGCCTTCGTTGGAGATGAGAAAGCGAGGTTTACAAGATTTGAGTACCGAGACAAAACGGTCCAGCTTGCCTTCATCAATGGGAGGCGGGATAACGGTAAAGATCACCCCAGCGATCATACAGCCCCAAATGGCATAGACGGTTCCGGCATCCTGCATGGAAAGGATAATAGCGCGGTCACCGGGACGGGCGCCCTTTTGACGCAGCTCCGCGGCCATATCCATAGCATGCTGCCATGCTTCGCCAATCGTTATATAGTGGTGAACATAGGGCTCGCTTCCGCAATCCATAAAGTCATACATCGGCCGTTCAGGGTTCTGCGCGGCATCCCGCATGAATTTTTCCAAAATACCATCCATTATAGCCACCTCCATGGGAAGATTACCAATATTTATTAGTTGGCTAATCAACCAATATACTAAGGATAGTAAAACACTTTTTGGCGAGAATGTCAACAGGATCGTAGCAATTTTGCTAACATTCCGCAAATTTCCGGAAAAATATGCCATTGGAAAAGAAAAAACTCCCGACAGAGGACCGCTTTGTATCGGGCGGTTCTACTATCAGGAGTGCGGGACTATTATGATGGGTTATTCTTTGGGGGTGATGGCGCCGCTGCGGTAGGCCTCCAGCAGTTCCTGCAGATCGGCTACCCGGCGGGCAATGGCCTTACCGTCGTCGATATCCCGGATGAGCTGGCGGCGTGGAAATTTTTCTACCACGCGTACCTCGGAGTGCATATCTTCATTGTTACGCATGGCCTCGCTGATATTGATGGGATGGTGCTGGGCCAGCAGCAGCTGGTGGGAGTTGCTGACCAGGGTATAGCCGCAGCCGCCGGTGACGGAATTGAGACGCTCATTCATGCCGCCATCAATATTGATGACACGGCCATTGGCCTTGACAGGAGACTCGCCGGCTTTGACCGGGACATGGCCGGTGATGATCTTGCCGTGGACGGGATCGGCTCCGAATTCTTCCAGAATGCGGATGGCGGTGGTTTCCTGTTCAATCCATGTGTAATAGGGGTCTTTCTCCTCCTTGCCGGCGGTATCATCCGCAATGAAATAGCGCTCGAAGGTGGCAATCTTATACTTACCGCTTAAGGGAGAGTGGGTGCCGCACCAAAGGTACCACATGAGATCCAAAGAGTTTTTGCGTAGCTCGGTATGGCGGGGTGCGTAGGAGGCCACCCGGATGATATGGTTATAGGCTTCCAACATGGCGCGTCCGGCGTACTTTTTGCCATTGATGGTGGAATAGTGCAAGGTGCCGTCCTCATTCATGGGGATACAGCCATGATAGAGCAGATAGCCATTATTGACCTTATAGATGGAGCCGTTATCCAAAAGAAATTTAAGATGACGCTGCATCCGGATACTATTGCGGAAGGAGAAGGCCAAATCGTTCATGACAGTTTCCTCCTCCGGAGAGAGACGATAGGGGTCTTCCGGTGAGAGGGTGGGGAAGTGGGAATCCTTGAGGTCATACCAATGACCGTCGATTTGGATACGGTGGGTCTTGGAGTCCATCGTTTCCCAGAAGAGACGGTGTGACATGTGATATTCGGGATGATCCCGCAGGATGCGGCCCTCCAGCTTGAACTGGATGACCGAGATGGCCTTGTGCACCTTGGCGGTGAGTTCATCATTTTCCCGGCGCTGCTTCAGTTCAGTTTCCCGCTTGCTGTGGCTGGGCAGAAAAAGAGTGCAGGGATCATCACGGTAGGTTTCCAGCGCAAACTGGGTGAGAGGGCGCAGGTTAATGCCGTAGCCGTCCTCTAGAGAATCAAAGTTATTGTAGCGGATGCAGTTGCGCAGCACATTGGCGATGGAGGCCCACTGGCCCATAGCTGCCGCCATCCACAGGATATCGTGATTGCCCCACTGGATATCGACATTATTATACTCCATCAAGGTATCCATAACCTTATGAGCGCCGTTGCCGCGGTCGAATACATCGCCGACAATGTGCAGTTTATCAATGACCGCGTGCTGGATGAGCTCCGAAATGGCGATGATGAAAGCATCGGCACTGCCAATTTCGATGATGCTGTGGACGATATTGTGGACATAGGTGGTGCGGTTGTCATCCTCATCAGCTTCGGAGTAATTGAGCAACTCATCGATGATGTAGGCAAAATCGTGGGGCATGGCCTTGCGCACCTTGGAGCGGGTGTACTTACTGGTGGCCTTGCGGCAAACCTGCACCAAATGCAGCAGGGTGGTGGTGTACCAGACCTGGTTTAGTGAGCCATGAGCTTCCTTGAGGAGTGCCAACTTTTCTTCCGGGTAATAGATGAGAGTGGCCAGTTCATCCATTTCGGCAGTGGACATTTCCTCCTCTGAGAAGCATTGGAAGATCTTGCGTCGGACGGAGCCGGAAGCATTTTTGAGAATATGAAGAAAAAGGCGGTATTCACCATGAATATCGCTGATAAAGTGTTCGGTGCCTTTGGGCAGGCCGAGGATGGCATTTAAGTTGATGATTTCGGTAGAGACCTGGGCAGGGCTGGGAAACTTTTGAGAGAGAAGCTCCAGGTATTGCAGTCGTTCTTCGGTCAGGTTCAAGGGATCGCCTCCGTGGGGTAGTATGTTTTATTTTATTATAAAGCAAACGCCCCACGGTGGCAAGCAGAATTCAGCAGAGTCCGAGTTGTTTCGTCATAGTAAATTGTTGTTGCAGTAATGCAAGGTGCCCCGGTTCTATGAGGGAAAGTGGCATGCGGCAGCTGCCACAAGGGAAACCAACAAGCGGCATGGCAGCTTTGACAGGGATGGGGTTGACCTCGCAAAAGAGGGATTTCATCAAGGGAAGAAGGGAATAGTGCAGGGAACGGGCTGCCGGTAGATCGTTCTGCAAGATCGCCTGACAGAGGGCTTCGGTGCTGTGGGGAAGCAGATTGCTGAGGACGGAAATGCAGCCGTGGGCTCCCAGGGACATCAGAGGCAGGGTGAGGTCATCATTGCCGGAATAGAGGGGGAGAGTATCACCAAGTTCCAACAGGTGTTGATGAATGAGGCTAAAATCGGTACTGGCTTCCTTAAGGCCGATGATATTATCAACTTTGGAAAGTTTCCGGCGGCTTTCCATATCGATGGTCACCCCGGTACGGGACGGAACATTATAGAGGATGACCGGGAGCGGTGTGGCGGATGCCAGCCGCGCGAAATGCGACTGTAAGCCCTTGGGCGTGCATTTATTGTAATAAGGGGTGACTAGAAGCAGGGCATCGGCACCGGCCGCCGCGGCGGCCAGGCAGTTCTGTTCGGCACGGGCGGTGTCATTGCATCCGGCTCCAGCGATGACCGGCACCCGGCCAGCTGCGGTTTTGGCTACAGTTTGGATGACGGTAAAGCGTTCCTCATCAGTGAGAGTAGCGGCTTCTCCCGTGGTGCCGCAGGGCACCAACGCTGAGATACTGCTTTGGATCTGCCATTCTGTAAGGCGGGAGAGAGTTTCTAAATCCAAAGAGCCATTTGGCTGCATTGGGGTGACCAGTGCCGTGGCTGCCCCGCGGAATAGAATTTGTTTCATATGAAATACGCCTCCTTTCATCCTTAGTATATGAGAGGGAGTAGCGTGTCATTAAAATGGAACGAAAAAGAAGCCGATCACTGAAAATGACCTGCTTCTTTTAGATGGAATATTCAATGGGATAGTACAGCGTTTAATGTCTGGTGTTCCTTTGGGGCTTCGTTTCGTTTGTAATGAACATGGCATCGCCAAAGGAGAAGAACCGATAGCGTTCTTTAACAGCCTCATGGTAGGCATTCATGATGTGATCGTACCCTGCAAAGGCAGCGACCAGCATGATAAGGGTGCTTTCCGGCAGATGAAAATTAGTGATAAGGGCATCGATGCATTTCCACTGGTAGCCGGGATAGATGAAAATATCGGTATTATCGCTGCACTCGCGCAGTCCTTTCCTGGGAATATAGGCAGATTCCAGCGTGCGGCAGCTGGTGGTACCTACGGCAATGACACGGTGGCCAGTGCGTTTGGCCTCATTGATGAGATCAGCGGCCTCCTGCGAGACCCAGTAGTGTTCTGAGTGCATATGATGCTGAGTCACATCGTCTACCTTCACCGGACGGAAGGTGCCAAGGCCAACATGAAGTGTCAGGTAAGCTATCTTTACACCTTTCTCCTGAATTTTTTGCAGTAGTTCTTCGGTAAAATGTAGCCCGGCGGTGGGGGCGGCAGCACTGCCCAGTACCTTATTGTAGACAGTCTGGTAGCGTTCACCATCTTCCAGCTGTTCGGTGATGTAGGGCGGCAGCGGCATGCGGCCAACTTCCTCCAGCACCGCAAAGATATTATTGCCATCGTATTCAAATTTGACCCGACGGTTTCCGCCTTCCAGGATTTCCAGTACCTCGGCGTGCAGCAGCCCATCACCGAATACAAACCGAGCGCCGATCTTGGCCCGTTTGCCAGGGCGCACCATCGTTTCCCATTCATCATTGCCCAGCTGTTTTAGAAGCAGGAATTCAATGGCACCATCGGTGCCTTCTTTTTTGCCAATCAGACGGGAGGGCATGACACGGCTGTTATTGACCGCCAGTACATCACCTGGGTTTAGGTAGTCAATGATATCGGTAAACACATGGTGAGAGATCTCGCCGGTTTCCTTATTCAGCACCATCAGGCGGCTGCTGTCCCGACGCTCCAGCGGTGTTTGGGCGATGAGTTCCTGCGGCAGGTCGTAATAATAGTCGGATGTCTTGGTCATCAAACGGTCTTGCATCTTTTTACCTTCATTCCATAGTGTTTTACATTTCAGCCTATTATAGCACACTTCTTCTGCCGGTACAACCGCAAAAGAGCGGGGCTTTGACGGGTGCTGGCCCAAAAGCAATACCATTGGTGGGGGAAACATTTATTCTAATGAGATGACCGGTGCTCAGGATGCCCAGACGGCACATCAGGTCACAGAGGATATTCTTGACCTGACCGGTATGACCCGCATAGTCATTACACATATGCTGGAGGAGGCACTGCTGCGCCGGTATGATGGTATCCTGGCTATAAAGAACGGCACAATGGAGGAATGCGGTCACTTTGATGAGTTGATGGCAAACAAGGGGTATTTCTACGCATTGTTCACCGTTTCGCAATGAGGTGAGAGTATAATCAAAAGCAGGACGACTGGAAGTGGTCATTCTGCTTTTTCTATTTATTAAGATTTGGCGAATGGTATTTTAATTGAAAAGGGCACACTATTATGGTATGATATATTTGTTTTATCAGACGGGCATTATTATTGGCATAGGAGAAACTGAGTGAAGAAACACTGGCTGCTGCTTATTTTAATTGTGGCGATTTTTCTTTTGCTGTGCTGGTCACTGTGGTGGAGCAACTATGGACTAAAAACAGTACGATATACCGTTGGCGGTATGAGTTTGCCGGAAGGCTTTAATGGCTATCACATCGTACAGCTTTCTGATCTGCATAGTGTGTCCTTGGGAGAAGAGAACGGTCGATTGCTGAAAGCGATTCGTGCGGAGGAACCGGATATCATTGTAATGACCGGCGATATGGTGAGCCGTTATGATGAGGACTTTAGTGTGACATTGGCGCTGTGCAGTGCACTGGCGGAGGAATATCCGGTCTACTATATCCGTGGGAACCATGAGGAAGGACTGGCCACCGCCGACTGGGAAAGCTACCGTGCTGCGTTGGCAGCATCCAGAGTACAAGTATTGGATAATGAAACGGTGCAGCTTACGGCGGAAAACGGCGACAGAATCAACCTGACGGGACTGTGGTACAAGCTGGATTATTACCACAAGTATGCCAGCCACTATCGCCCAGTGACGGAGGAAACGATGTATACCATACTGGGAGAGGCACCGGAGGGGTATAATATTCTGTTGGCGCATAATCCAAACTATTTCCCGGTATATGCTTCGTGGGGTGCCGATGTGACCTTCTGCGGGCATATCCACGGTGGGATGGTATGGCTGCCGGTACTGGGCGGGATTCTTTCTCCCGAGACGATCCTGTTCCCGGAATATGACGGCGGAATCTACCAAATAGAAGATAAAACGATGATCCTGAGCCGGGGGCTGGGACGGGGACGAATGGGAATTCGGCTCTTTAACCCGCCGGAGCTGGTATGTGTAACACTGACAAGAGAGGAATAAAAAGAATGTATCAACTGAAACTGACAGAAGGAGCAGCCCGGCGGGGAGCGCTTACCACCGTACATGGTACGGTGCAGACGCCGGCCTTTATGAATGTGGCGACGGCGGCTGCCATCAAGGGCGGTATTTCCGCTTATGACCTGAAGGAGCTGAAGTGCCAGGTGATGCTGTGCAATACCTATCACCTGCATCTGCGACCTGGTGATAATGTGGTGCGTCAGCTGGGAGGGCTGCACAGGTTTACCGGTTGGCAGGGACCCATCCTGACCGACAGTGGCGGGTTCCAGGTGTTTTCGCTTGCATCGCTACGGCATATCGAGGAAAAGGGAGTGACCTTTGCCTCCCATATCGATGGACATCGTATTTTTATGGGACCAGAGGAGAGCATGCAGATCCAGTCGCATTTGGGTTCTACCATTGCAATGGCATTTGATGAATGTATCGAAAACCCATCGCCCCGGGATTATGTGCAGAAATCGGTAGCACGGACGATCCGATGGTTGGAGCGCTGCCAAAAGGAAATGGCCCGGCTGAACAGCCTGGAGGATACTGTGAATCCACACCAGCTACTGTTTGGCATCAACCAGGGCGGCACCTATGAGGATATTCGGGTGCAGCACATGAAGGATATTGCTGCGATGGGACTGGACGGCTATGCCATCGGTGGACTGGCAGTGGGCGAGAGCGCCGAAGAGATGTATCATATCATTGAGGCTGTGGAGCCCTTTGCCCCGAAGGATAAGATCCGTTACCTAATGGGTGTTGGTACACCTGTGAATATCTTGGAATCGGTACACCGGGGTGTAGATCTTTTTGACTGTGTGATGCCAAGCCGCAATGCCCGACATGGCCATCTTTTTACCTGGGAAGGGATCATTAATATCCAAAATGCTAAGTATGTAACGGATGACCGCCCGGTGGATGCCCTTTGCGGGTGCCCATTGTGCCGTAACCATACCCGCGCCTACTTGCGCCACCTGATGCGTGCCAATGAAATGCTTGGTATGCGGCTGGCTGTGATGCATAACCTGTGGTTCTATAATACACTGATGGAAGAGATAAGGTTAGCACTGGATGAGGGACGGTTTGAGAGCTTCTACCGCGAGCATGTGCCAATACTGGGTAAGAGAATATAAAAGTGCGGAATAGAACAATATTTTCTCCGGATTTTACTTGCAAAATGACCGGTAATTCTCTATAATATTTGTTAAAGACTTTTTTGGAGGATAAAACAATATGAACATTGCTTTTCTTGAAACTGCTTCTGGCTCCGGTTCCATGTGGTCTTCCATCATTATGATGGCTTTGATCATCGTTGTATTCTGGTTCTTCATCATCCGTCCCCAGCGGAAAAAGGATAAAGAAACTGCCAAGATGCGCAGCGAGCTGCAGGTAGGCGATGAGATCGTCACCATCGGCGGCATCATTGGGATTATCGTCAGCATGAAAGAGGATTCCCTCGTTATTGAGACCGGCAGCGACCGTTCCAAGGTCCGCCTGGCTCGTTGGGCCATCAGCGGCAAGAACACCACCGCTGAGCCGAAGTAATTTCTTCTAAAATATCGCCTCCCATCATAGGATTGAACAGACAATCCGGATGGGAGGCGTTTTTATGCCCAAAAGCAGGGAGAAAGGCCACGGGGTGAAGGGGAGCGGCCCGCCGTTGCGGGAAATTGCGATAAGCGCTGGAATGGGTTCTGCTGTGGTGCTGGCATTGTTGACGGTATTTGCCCTGGTAATGAGTGCGCAGGATATTCCGGGCGGGTTGACCGCGCCGATGGTAACGATCACCCTGGTGGTTGGGACCTTGGCAGCAGGTTACCGCTGCGGCCGGCAGTTGCGAGAGAATGGCATCGTGAACGGAGCACTGACAGGCGGAATGATGTACCTGGTGCTGCTGGCAATTTCCCTAACAGTTCCGAGAAATGAGGTGGGTCTGCTGGCACTGTATAAGTGCCTGCTGATGCTGGTGGGCGGCGCCATAGGGTGCATCCTGGCAGTAAACCACCGCAGCAAAGCAAAGATGAGCCACCCCAAGCGGCGATAACAAAATGTGGAGGATGAAAAATGTTGCCGAAGAGAAAGAAAAGTCATTATCCAGTACCTGGGCGGCGGGAAAGCCTGTGGAAGAAGCGTGGGACGACAATTCAGTATCTTTTATATTTTGCGGCAGGGGTGCTACTGGGCAGCATAGCAGCGGTGTTGTGTGGGGCAGAGTCTATCCCATGCCGGATCCTGGTGAATCAACTGCGGGCTATACCGGAACAGGGCCTGTGGGCATTGTGGCGTGAGCGACTGCTGTTTATGGCGATTCTGCTGCTATACCTGATGATCGCAGCGCGGTGCCTATGGGGGAATTTAATGATTCCGGTGGCACTGGTGTTGTATGGAATAGGGCAGGGAATAGTGGTCAGCTTTTTGCTGATGTTGGTGGGTTTGGGCGGAATCGGATATATTTTGTTGGGGATACTTCTGCCAAGGACGGTGCAGTTGGTGGCGCTGATTTTGATGTGCAACTTGGCGCATAGCCGCTGTGAGCAGATGAGCGGGGCAGAAGGAAACGGACAGACGGCGATGTGGATACTGAGCGCTTTGCTATTGGCTGGAGGGGGACTATTGGAGTCGACAGTAAAATGGAAAATGATTGCAGGGATTCTATCGTAGCAAAACCCCTCCCGGTTTGGGAGGGGTTTGCGCTGTATGAGTACCATTGAGGAGGAGCTAGCTTACTTTTCGTTCTTGTCCTTCAGAACATAGTTGAGGATAAGATTGAGCAGTACACCTGCAACGACCGCGATGAACACGGTGGAGGTGCAGAGCATATTGAGGAACGCCGGCAGGCTCTTGGCCCAGGCGCTGTAAGTAGAGGCGCAGTGGTAAGGCAGCATGATGGCCAGTGCCAAAGTAGTACCGGCTACCAAGGTGTTGCGCAGGGAGCGTTTATCGCTGATGATGGAATCAATGCCGGAGAACATAATGGTAGCGGCAGAGATAAGGAATACAGCACCGATAACAGAACGCGGAATGCCGGAAAGAATATAGGCCAGCTTGGGGCACAGACCATATGCCAGGAAGATTACGCCAGCGATCTGAGTGACGCGGCGGGAGCATACACCGGTAGCGGAAATGATGCCGATATTCTGGGTGTAGCTGGTGCAGGGCAGACCGCCGAAGAAAGCGGAGATCACGCAGCCAAGACCCTCGGCAAAGATACCGCGGTCGATGTGCTTGATGCGATAGACCTCATCGCAGGCAGCGCAGGTAGCGGCGTAGTCACCAACCGATTCAAACATGGAAGCAATATAGCCGGAGAAGCCGCCGACGATAGCGGCACCAACAAAGGCGATGGTGGAACCGCTCTGACCTTCCAGACCAGTGTAGGGGAACAGCTTGGGCAGTGCGAACCAAGGAGCATTGTGAACGGCTTCCCAATTGAACACGCCAAGAGCGGAGGCGCCAACAACGCCAACAATGATAACGGTGATGAGAATGAAGCCCTGGGAAAGCAGACCTTTGCCACCGCGGAACTTAAGAACCAGAGCCAGCAGGAAGGCTACAGCGGCCATGATGAGGCTCTTAGCATCCTGAGAGGAGAAAGTCCACTGAACAGCGATACGGGCAGCTACATAACCGATAGCTGCTACTACGGAACCAACTACAACAGGGGGGAGGAACTTGCGGATCTTGCTCATAATGCGGGCGCCGCCCAGCAGAGTTTCCAGTGCGCCGCCGACAATGACGGAGCCCCAGACAGCGGGCAGACCATAGGTAGCGGCTACGCTGCCCATGGAGGAGGCGAGGGAAGCCGACGGGCCCTGAACAATGGGCAGGCGGTTACCAATGGTAGTTTGGATCAGTGTGCAGATACCCATGACCAGGAAGCATGCGCTGATCATGGTGGGCAGAACGGTGGCAGCATCCAGACCGGCCAGGGAGACAAACATACCGCCCCATACAAAGGGGGTAAAGTCTACCAGAGTAATCTGGACGGCAAAGTAGAGAGATTTCCACCAGGGCTTGGGCACATCTTCAATGCCGTAGGTGATCTCAATGTTGGATTCGATGGCTTGATCGAATACCGGCTGTTCAGGCTGATACATAGTGACTCTCCTTTTTTCTCTATACATTTTTTGACCTAATGTGCCGTCGGTTTTCGCCATTATCCCTGTGAACACCTTGGTCAAGTAGTATATTAGCACTTGTTTTTTCCATTCGTCAAAGCGAAAAATGTAATATAATGGGCATAATTTTGTTGCATTTTAACATCTTAGCTACGCAAGTTGCGCATTTAGGCTATTAAAATCAAGGAAAATAATAATTATATGCACAAAAAGCAAAAAGAATTGAGGTAAAAATTGTTTATTGTGGATAGTGCGTAAAAAGTGATAACATAAATTGATTTAATTTATCGATTCATCTATAATATGATTAAGAGAGTAGTTCATTTTTGAGAACTTTGACGGAGGAAGCAAATGAAAAAGCAGAAAAAGCAGCCACAGCTGGAGAGCCAGAATCTGATCCTTTATCCGCTGCTGCCGGAACAGATGAACCTGCTGAGGGATGATCCGAATGAATTATGCAGGAGCCTTTCTTTGGTGCCGGATGATTATGCCAAATACGGCGAATGGGTCATGTTGGCAGAGGAGCAATACCGTAAAATGATGGCGGATCAGGAGTATATGTCCTTTTATACGCTGTGGATCATCACCGAGAAAGAGGACAAGCACCTGGTGGGATATTTGTACTTTTTGGGACGACCCAGCGATACCGAAGCGGTGGAGCTGAACGGGTTTATTAAGCCGGCGTACCGCCGAAAAGGCTATATGACCGAGGCCCTGAATACCCTGCGTGGGTGGGCCTTTGCTAATAAGAGTGTGACCATTATGTTGGCACACCCGCAAAGGGATGATGAGATATTCCACGGGCTGCTGCGTAAGAGCGGTTTTGGCCACTGGGTGGAGCATGAGCATGAGAAGTCTCCTGCTGTAGAGGTATGGTGCAGTGAAAAGAAGACCCGCGCTATGGTGAAGGTGGGGCTCCTGTTGGGTCTTGGCCTGGGTGTTGTGGCTGGCTCGGCCTTTGGAATCAGCCGATGGATCACCGCATTAGCAGGCGGCATCTTGGGCGTTGCCGTGTGTACTGTATTTGATGTGAGAGAATCCCGGAGAAGATATGCTCTGCTGAAAGCGGAGCAGCAAAAGCCGTAACTTGAAATAAGAATAAAGAGAAAACATAAGGTGGCAATTTAGGCCGCTAAGAGAGAAACCAATAACATTCAAGAGGAGAAATATGGCGACAATATACGATATTGCGAAGGCCAGCGGCGTTTCTGCCACCACGGTCTCCCATGTTCTTAACCGGACAAGGTATGTGAGCCCGGAAATTACAGAACGGGTAATGGCTGCGGTAGATGAGCTGGGCTATGAACCGCTGCGCTGTCGCAACAGAGGAGAGGAACCAACAGCGGCCAAGCGCGGCTGTATGGGTCTTATCATTGACCGGCGGTTGCTGACGGTATGTGGCTGCCGTTCCTATGTGCGGATGTCCGGACGGTATGAGTGGATCACGATCTCGGTAGACGGAGCACTGACAGAAAAGCAGCTGCATAGATACATGAAGCAGTATCGCCTGAACCGAGTATTGGTGCATCAATCGGTGGAGTATAAATGCGGTGATAGAGCGATAAATCCTGTGGAACCGGGCAGCATTCTGCTGCTGAATCAAAGTGTACCGCCGGAGCGCACCGACCAACGCCATCTTGCATTGGATTATGAGGGTGCCATGCACCTTGCATTGGAACATCTAATCCGGTGCGGGCACACCAATATTACTGTGGTGGGAGGAGATTTGAACCGATACTGTCAGGAGCAGATCCTGCGGGCGTTGGAATGGTGCAGTAAACGCTATGCAGTACGCCTAAATCAGGATAATATAATATGGCTGGGCGGAGAGAAGAGCTCCGGACTGCCAGAGCAGGAAAGCCTGGGGACCGCTGTGATTTCGGTGGGTGTACCGGGCATTATGGCGGTAACAAAATATTGCTTTGCCAGTGGACGCCGCGTACCGGAAGACTTCAGCTGGATCGCCATTGATGACGACGACTATATGCAGGGCTATAATCCTGCGGTAACCTATGTCCGTTTAGATCCAGAGGTGTTTCGTAGTGTTTTGGAGAATAGCAGTGGGCCTGATAAAAGGATCGTTTCTTCTCCAGCACTGGTGATCCGTCATTCTACCAGTGTATTGCCGCGTGATCCTCAGGGACAACCGGCCAGCAATGAAAGTGCTGTATCATTAACCACAACCGAAAAAATGCTGATGCAGAAGCGTACCGGTCGGATTGGAGTCTCTTTTGCACAGGCGGAAACACTTTATTCCCAGATGATTTTGCAGGGGATAAGGGAGGTCGCCACAAATTTGAATATGGAGCTGCTGCCGGTACAGGATGCCAGAATGAACAGCGGGGTAGAAAAGAATCAACTGGTGTGGTTACTGCAAAACGGTGCGGATGCGATCATAAGCGTTTCCAATGATCATAGCGGGATGGTGGAGACCTTTCAACGGTTAAAAAGGGGTAGCGATATCCCATTGATTTTGGGATCACATCTGCCGATTGATCTGCCTGGATCTGTGTTCCACTGCTGCATTACCACCAATGATGAGGAAAAAGGGCGGCAGGCGGCGCAATTCCTGGCGGAGCAGATGTTGTCACGGCAGATGCAGCGGTTGGTAATGCTGGTGGATAAAAACACAGCAGCGGGTGCTCAGCAGTGTGTCCGAGCATTAATTACCGCACTGCATGGTGACTATCCCAGAATACAGGTGTTAGAGCAATTAGAAATCAATGATCATTATTCTGTGGATGATTTTGAGAAGCTGTACCGCCGCTATCCTGAGATGCAGGGCCTGTTTATCCAGAATGCAGGTGCGGCGGCTCGGATCAGTGGATGGCTGCACGCGAACCGCCGTGATGATGTAGTAGTTGTCACCAGCCAGATCAACAGTTCCGTTGCGCAGCGAATGCTGCAGGTGACCAGCGGAAGAATGGGCATTGTCTCTTCAAGGCCAATTGAAATGGGACATCTGATGGTGTATTCGGCAGCGTGTGCGCTGCTGGGAAAACCAACACCAAAGTATGTTTCGGTGGATCCCATTACGCTTAACCAAAGGAATGTGGAGGAGCTGTGGCCGCTACTGACACAAAGCAGACTGAAATAATGGTGAAATAACACCATCATAAATCGCCCTGTGCTGCAGGAATAATTCCTCGGTGCAGGGCGATCTCTTTTGTATGGAACGCAAGATGATGACAAAGCCCAAAGGCACCGGGGATACCGGTGCCTTTGGGCTTTGGGAATATGAGGGGGCCTATATAAAGAGAAGAGAACAAGACGGCATTACAGCATTACAGCATTACAGCAACTGAGCCCGGCGGATGAAGGAAGCAATGACTTTACCGTGGCGGATGATGTAGGGACGGGAAGCGCGGGTGCGGATGGCATCGTGGACATTAGGGGCTTCTACCAGGTTCAAGTCAGCATCGTTGCCTACTTCGATGCCGTACTTCATTTCAGGATCGAATACGCGAGCAGAGGCTTTGGTGAGCATGTTCCACATGGTACGGGCAGCTTCGGGGGTATTGTACTGGGCGCAGTAGCAGCCAACCAGACCGTAATCCAAGGGATCGCCAGTGCCGTAAAGGTGGAAACCATCACAGATGGTATCCTGAGCGGTGACAACATTGATACCCATTTCCACCATCTCACGAATGCGGGTAACACCGCGGGTGCGGGGTTCGGGGTCAATGCCCATGATGGCGAGGGTCTGGGTGTTGGCGCAGACATTGACATCCGCCTGCTTAAGCATCTTCATAACCTTGATGGCGTGGGCCTGGTTCTGGTAGGTGATGGAGGTGCAGTGACCGCCGGTTACACGGCCCTGCCAGCCATGCTGCATAGTAAGCCAGGCGGTGTATTCCAGGGAACGATCGAACATATCTTTGGACTGATCGATGTGCATATCGATGAGGCAGTTGTATTTTTCGGCCATCTTGAAGACGAAATCCACATGTTCGCGGGAATGCTCATCCAGCATTTCAGCAGCGGGCATGCCACCCATAACATCGCAGCCCATTTCCATGGCTTCCTCAAGCAGCTTATCGGTGCCAGGATCGCAGATGATACCTTCCTGAGGGAAAGCGATGACTTGTAGGTCGCAGATATCTTTGGTGGCTTCTTTGGCCATCAGAACACCCTTCAGAGCGTTGAGGTTAGGATCCAGGGTGCTGATATCCACATTGGTGCGCAGTTTGGTGGTACCATACATGACACAATCCTTAATAGCGCGCTCAGCCCGGGCAGCTACGGCCTCAGGAGTATACTTGCGGATACGGTCGTGCATGACATAGATGGAGTCTTCCAGGGTTTCTTCGGTAGAAGAAATCCAGTTGCCCTTGCCATAGCTTTCACGGCCCTGTTCATAAGAAGTGTAGGCCTTATCAAAGTGCATATGGGTATTTACAAAGGTGGGGCAAGCCATCATACCAGTGGCATCGATGGTTTCGATCCCGGCGGGTGCTTCGATGTGCCCGGCAATTTCCTTGTATTTTCCGTCATCACCGATGAGAATATCAACGATTTTGCCGGTCCCATCCAGGTTGGCGTTTTTAATCAGCAGCATTTTATGTACCTCCAGTTATTGATAAAGGGGAATTCATTGTGAACATTCTCCTTTGTATGTCTCTACAATATAGTATTTTTTTGATTTTGTCAAAGCGCCGTTGGACTATTTTTACAAGAAAGCACAGCGCAATTTGTATATAATGCAATGACCTGGTTGACTAAATTGCGCAACTAAGTGGCGGATTGTGTTATTCTAAAAGAAAATTATTGTAGAATATCACAAAATGAAACGGGAGAAGCTGTATATGCTGCCAATACGATAAAATTTAAGAAAAAAGCCCCGCGGGTTAAATACCGTGGGGCTTAGCTATGGAATTGTTTTATAAATCGAGTTTGTCGATACGATGGATACCAATGTGATCGAGGAAGTGAACGGCATAATCATAGATATCAGAATTCTTGAAATCTACCGCCGAATCGTGGGCGTCGAAGCCAATAATTGCGGTAATGCCATGATCTTTGGCAATGCGCCAGAAATCGGGATGAGGGAAACAATCCAGCCGATTATGTTCCCGTGCGAAAAGAAAACCGGAGATGTTATATTCGAGAATTGCATTGCAGCGAGCCGCAGTTTCACAAATACGATGACTGAGTGCAACACAGTGTTCATCAAAATAAGGGTAACCGCGGATGAAAAGATCGGGGTGAGCCACATAGGCATAGAATTTACTTTCAATGCCCGGAATGATGTTCTGCTCGTAACGCTCGAGGTCATGGGGCACTAAAATATCACGGCCGAAATAAAAACGCTCCGGGACAGGGGCATCCAGTTCATCGTAGTGGGCACCGTAGATCAGATATTCGATCCCGTATTCCGACTTCATATCAAGAAGCTCCTGCATATGGTGCGGGAAGTACTCCGCCTCCAGGCCGAGGTGAATCTCGATCTGGTCCTTGTATTTTTCCCGCAGGCGGTTTACGCTGCCGCAGTATTCCGGCAGGTATTGCGGCTCCATGCGGACATGGGAATCGTAATCGGCAGGGAAGTGAGGCCACGGGGTATGATCAGAAAAGCCTAAAATATCAAAGTCAGCTTTTATGGCATTGAGTACAATGCGCTCATCATTGCCCATGGCGTGTTTACAACGGTAGGTGTGGGTGTGGTAATTGGTTTTCATTCGGTTTCTGCTTCCTTTTTGGGTGGTTTGGATTTAACATGAGAAAGGGGATTGCGGTCAGCGGCATTGGCAATTTGATCATTGCTGACATGGGTGTATATTTCTGTGGTGCCAAGATTGACATGGCCGAGAATTTCCTTTAGAACACGGATATCCACATCACCGTATTGATACATGAGAGTGGCGGCAGTATGACGAAGTTTGTGAGGGGAATAGCCCCGACCGCCTAAGCCGGCGGCTTTTAGATGTGTTTCTACTATTTGTTCCACCCGGCGGGGGGTAAGCGGTGCACGGGTACGGGAGGAAACCAACAGGTAGGGTTTATCGGCATCCTTTGGTGGTTCCGGACGAACGGCCAAATATTCTGCGATGGCGTTAAGACAAGCGCTGTTAAGATAAACCATGCGCTCTTTATTCCCCTTGCCCAGTACAGTAAGGGTGTCATCCCGGATATCCGAGAGCTTAATACCGACCAACTCCGAAAGACGAATGCCACAGTTAAGCAGAATGGTGATGATACAATAATCGCGTTCACGATCCTTGCCTTCAATGGATTCCAGCAGGTGCAGGCTTTCATCCAAAGTAAGGTATTTTGGAAGACTTTTTCGCTGGGCAGGAATCTCCAACTGTTCCATGGGGTTTTCCTCTAGGCGGCCAGCCTTACTTTGCAGATATTTATAGAAGCCGCGCAAGCTGGAAACCTTGCGGGCACGGGTCTTGGCGTTATTTTGGTTGACGCTTTGCACATAAGCCAGGAAAGAATATGCATCGGAAAGGCGTGCACTGAGAATCATTTCCTCGCTGATGGAGGCAAACGAAATGCTTTCAAGATTTGGGTCGTCCGTGGGTAGGGGAGTGCCACTGCGAGTGGCCATTAGATAACGCAGGAATAGGCGAAGATCGTTGTAGTAGGCTTCTACAGTGCGGGGAGAGCGTCCCTTGATGGTGCTCATATAGATGAGATAATCGCGCAGCAGCTGTGGCGCAGGTGCTGCCATGATAGAAAATGTCTGCATTCGGTTTCCTCCTCTCTTCGGTTTATTGCCAATCTATTATAGTAGAAATGCAAGCTGCATGCAAGTGTGTAGATGCGCAAAAAGGCCGGAGCCGAAGCCCCGGTCATTTTTGAAAATAATTGAGGAGGTGATAGTTGTTTTATAAAAGAGAGTCTCTCCAGAAGCGCCCGGAGAAGCAGGCCCATGCAATAGATGCGATACCCTGCAGGATAAGCACCAGTCCAACGATCCAACTGAGGGCCATAGCACCGGAAATGGGATCATAGAACGAAAGGATGCCCGCAGCAGTAAGGAGGATACCAAGGACGGTAAACCACCCCCAACCCCGCACACCAAGACGCTGAAGATCAAAGGAGCTAACAAAACGGCTGATGCCACCAAATAGTAGCCACATCCCGAAAATAAACGGCAGCGAAAGCATGGTGAATGCCTGGTTGCAGAGCAGGAAAATGGCTAACAGTACAGTGAAGATGCCATCCAGTAGGAACCAGCCGGAACCGAGCATAAAGCGCCGGGATGATGCAAAGATGACAATATCAACGATACCGGAGAAGAGCATGGCCAGTCCAAGTATAAGGGAAAGCCCGCTCAAGGCAGCATCAGGAGAAACAAAGCAATACACGCCTGCAACAATAAGCAGTACACCGGCAATGATCCATAAAACTCGCGATAGGGTTTTATTCATAAATGACATCCTTTCAAAAAAATATATTATTGAATCGACGGGGCACAGGAGAGGGAGATTTTATTTAATCTCAACTGTAGATCTTGCAGGCAATTGACGGGAAGCCTTTGGAACCGAAATGCATAGGATGCCGTTTTCAAATTTAGCAGTGACCTGGGTAGGATCAATATCAGTACCAACATAGAAGCTGCGGCTACAAGAGCCCGCATAGCGTTCCTGACGGATGTATTTTCCTTCCTTATCACTTTCCTCTTTATCAAGTCCTTTGGCGGCGCTAATGTTTAGACAGCCTTCTTTCAGCTCGATGGAGATTTCATCTTTCTTAAAACCGGGCAAGTCAATATCCAGTTCGTAGGAGTTTTCGGTTTCCCGAACATCGGTCTTCATCAGGTTCTTTGCGTGTTTACCGTAAAGAGGGTTATGACCTTGAGGCGTCATCATGGCAAATGGTTCATTAAAAAATTCGTCGAAAAGATTTTCACCAAAGATACTGGGCATCATAATTCATTCCTCCATTATTTTTTGATATAAGAGCTGTTAAGCTGTTTTCTTGGGAGATTTTGTTGAATCTTTCAAGTACAACTTCATTATAGCTGTGCAATTAGCAGTGTCAATAGACGAGTGCTAATGTTTACAATTAAAATTGAATTTGTTCATAAAATGCACTATTTTAAGGAACAATGCGAAACAGAGGAATGCTGGCGGGCACAGCTTCCCGCCAGTGTTGTGTCTGAGCCGAAGCTGCAAAACCATGCAAAGGAAGAAAATATGTGAAACTTGGAGCCGCATTAGAAACTATCGGGTGCGGCGGGTGACTTAATTTAGCGAAATTTTTTGATAAATCAAAATAGGGGATTGACAAAAGAGCGTGAATTTGTTATTGTGTATTTAAGGAAATGCCATTTCGCTAAATTTAATACGATTTAGCGAAATTTTATCAAGAAGGACACCCGTGTAAAAAGCGGGTGTCCTTTTGTAATTTCGCTACAATCTGACTTTAGCGAAATAGGGTCAACGCAAATAATAAAAATTTTGCTTGGAGGTATTGCAAATGAAGATGACCATTATCAGCGTAGTCCCGACCGACATGGAAGTTAGCGCGGGCAAGTATCTGAATGAGGTTTATTGCAAGGACGAAAACGGACGGGTAGGTCTGATGTACTCCGCTAAAAGCTATAAACCCGGTGATGCTGCTGATGTCGTTCTGACCCTCAAGGACGGCAAATTTAAGGCAAAGCTGGCTTGATGTAACGCCGTTCGTGCTGGCTGCGGGGCGCCAGCCCCAGCCGCACGACGGCACGCACGCTGGGCTATGTCTTAGCGTGCGTGTACCGTGTTCCAAAATCAAATAAAGAAGTGGGTAAAAGAAAATGGCAAAGGACGGAATAAAGGATAGAAAATTTCAAGGGGTTCTTTATCCGGATAGTGAAAGCTATTGCTGTGATGATGTTCTAAATGTTCTGAAAAGCACTTTTCCCGAATTTGCGTATATTCTGCACGATAAAGATACTGATGAGAATGGGGAATTGAAAAAGTCCCATATTCATTGGGTGGGACGGTTGAAAGCAGCCCGTTATCTTTCGGCGCTGGCTGATGATCTCGGTATAGCGGAAAACATGATAGAACGCTGCCGTAGCTTTGATGCCTTTATCCGGTATCTAATTCATGCCGATGACCCCGATAAATTTCACTATCCATTAGAAGCAGTTATTTCTACATTCCCGATTAACAAGTTTTTTCGTGATGATGAGGAAATACAGGCGGGACGGCTTGCGGACTATATCATAGATGCTCGTTGTAGCTCGATGAGTAATGCGGTTCGTTGGGCGCTGAAAAATGGCTGTTGGACTACGCTTCGCCGTGCCGGTAGTATATGGTCGGCGGTGATCTCTGAAAATCGTGTGTTGAATATGTGCGAAAGTGATCAAAGAGGAATTGTTTCAGCAGATGTGCAAAGATGCGTTTTCTATGACCCGATAGAACGGAAAGCAGATTTTGAGCCGAATATAACGATAGGTGAGCAAGTCGCCTTAAATGATATGGCTCGCTTAGATGCAGCTTTGGAGGGCATGAAGCATGAAAGTAAGTGATCTGATGTATTGTTACGGCGCAGGTGTGGTTTATCACATTTATCAAAAGCCGTATATGACCAAGCTAATAGATTGCGGTGTTACAACTTTTGATGCGCTGCTTAATCAACCGACCATGCTTGACAGAGATGTCATTTGCCATATTCCCAAAAGCGGGGAATTGGTGATTGTTATTTAGTTTGAAACTTCGGCGCTGGAGTTCAAATAAAATCAAATTCAAAGAAAGGTTAAAAAGGTGATTTCATGGAAGCTATTATTAAGGCAATGTCCGATGCATTCACTCTCGTTGGTACTGTCATTACCAATATTACCGGTCAGCCTGTGCTGCTGTTCTTCCTTGCCGCCAGCCTTATTCCTGTCGGTATTCGGATTTTCCGCAGCCTCAAGCGTGCTGCGAAGTAAGGGAGGTGTAAAGTATGGACGCTACCCCTACTGTAATGCAGACTGTTATTGCTGCAATGGGTGATGTCTTTACCCTCGTTGGTACTGTCATTACCAAGATCACGGAGCAGCCGGTGCTGCTGTTCCTGCTGGCTGCTGGTCTTATCCCTGTTGGTATTCGTATCTTCAAGGGTTTGAAAAGAGCAGCAAAGTGACCCGAAAGGGGCGGGGTAAATCCTCGCCCCTTTTCAATTTGACATTTAGGAGGTTGCAAATGAAAAAGATACTTGCCGTGTTGATAGCGGCTTTGATGATATGTTTGTCTGTGGTTCCTGCGATGGCGACTGGTGCCGCTTCCGGCGGTCTTAGCCCTTTGGGTCTTGTTCAATATGCAATAAAAATTTTCGGTGAAACTGGTGCTCGAATTCATGAAGCGTATGCAGATACTATTAAAAAAGCGATGGACGAACGCAGGTATTATAATGAACAGGGGCTTGCTAAAGCATACTGTTCCGCAATACATTTCCTCCAGTGGCTTTGGAAAGCATTTGATGCTTAGTAATCGCGGGCGATTTACTTTGACTTTACCGGAAGCGTTGGAAGCTCCTTATACTATAGAATTCCGATTGAATTATGGTCAATATCAATCTTTTTTCCCAGTATCGAGTGAATTAAAGCTGCTAAATGATATTGAATCTTATCTTTGGGACTCGCGTGTTACGCATTCTGGATCTACTTCTACATATAAAAACAATGAGGTTTTTATTAAAACTTTAAGGGAGTATGGGGTTTCTCATAACTATTACAGCTTTTATTTTTCTGGTGTAGATGCTGGAACTTCAAGCGCGAGGTTTGGCTATTATTGGGGAACTAAAACTTTGCTTTTTTATGACTTTCCGTCTGTAACTAACTATTATGCAAAAGATAAATCCGGTAACTTCGTTACTATATCGACTTCGTTGCTATCGTCTAATTATGATACCTGTTTTACCGAAAAGAAAAATATGTATTCTGCTGAAAAGTTAACGGGTCAATCATTTAATTATGGGGATTACAGCTCAAACTCTTCAATACCTATCCCTCTTGGGCAGTGGGTTAATATGGCTATTGTAAACGATGGGAGTACAGTAAAATACTATATGAATGGTGTGGAGTTCGCGCCTCCATCTAATTGGATAACATCAAGCGGCAATGTGAATTACCTTAGTTTTTATGGGTCTCCGGGGTTTAGCTATTCATTCTATGACGAACTCCGCATTTCTAAGGGAGCACTTTATACGCAGAATTATACCCCTGCAACGGCTCCGTTTGATTTGCCAAATGTCCTTGTTCTTCCTACTGTTGGGCAGAGCGACTTTGGCACGATCGCTATTAAATCATTTATTGATGTAGCAGATTGTCGTATCGGTGGAGTTCGTCCCTCTTATCCAAAGCAGGGTGATGTATATATTTCTCTTAGTGCGGAGAAAAAGGTGACAAGCTGTCAGCAGTATCAGAGCGGTTCTTGGGTAGATGTCGATGGCAGTATTTATTATGCAAGTGAGGGCTTCCGCTGGTATCCTCTTGATGGGTTCGATATGGCTGTTATGGTAGTTGGCTATGCAGATTATAGCGACTTTGTTGATAAAAAGGACGATCCCGAAGTTGGTGCAGATGCGAACCCTAATGCAGAAGCCACCAGCTTGACAGTACATCACTATAAAGAGGGTACAACGGAACGGGTGCGGCAAGATACTGTTTATCAAAATGTTGCGGTAGGCTCGTCTTTCACTGTTAATGCCCCATCTGTTAACGGGTACAAAGTTCTTTTAAGTTCGGCTAAAGTTGTAGTTGAAAAGGACGGGGAGCATACTTTTTATTATGCCACTGATACGGATAAGCCCGGCGGAGGCGGTGAGGGGGATAATGATCCCAGTAAGCCCGGTTTCTTTGATGGTCTCTTATCAAGTGTTAAGAGTTTGGTTAATGTGATATGCGGGTTTGTCGGTGGCGTGGTTCAGTCTTTGCTTTCCGGTCTCACTGGTATTATCTCTACGCTGATAGATGCTTTTAAGGCGGTGTTGAGCCTTGGCGGGCATTTCGGGGATTTCCTTGCGGCTGCTCTTGGTTTCGTCCCTCGTGAGATAATCGACCTGTTGATAGCAGGCATAGCGGTTACTATTGCTTTGGCGATTATCCGGTTTATTCGGGGGTGATGGCATGGAAGATTTAACGCGCTTCTTTGGTGTGGTCTTGGACTTCTTTAAGATGCCTATGACTATTTACGGCTTTACTTTTTCCTTTTGGGATATAGCCCTTTGGGGCTGTGTTGCCTATATTGCAATCAGAATTATAAGGGGGCTTTTTGATGGATAACGATTTAATTTTGACCGAACAGAACACCGAAGCTGGTGGGGAAGTGCAGGGGAGTGAAGCCCCTGCTACCCCTGCCGATGGTGAGCAGCAGGAGGTGGAAGCTATGACGGAAGTAACCGGAACGGTGACGGTTGGCAACCTGTATGAGCGTCCTATCATGTCCACGCCATTTTCCCAGTACACCGTGACTGAGGGACTTCTGCTGCTGTCCCTGCTTTTGGGATTGGTGCGGACGATGTTCAGAATATGGAATAATTAAGGGGGGAGAATATGAGCACTATTTTTCAAACGCTGTGTGATTTTTTCGGGCTGTCGGGTGTTCCTGCTGATTTTGCGGAGTTCATTCCGTGGTTTATGCAGGTGATGCTTGCTATCTGTGTCCTGTGGGGCTGCTGGCGTATGTTCCGCGCTATCATCTGTGCTGTTACCTCCGGGGGTAGGCGCTTATGATGATAAAGGTGTGGCTGGGCTATTTGGTGCGGCTGCCGAAGTTCCTTTTCTTGTTGGTTAAGGATTTGATACCGTACATAAAAACCCGTGCATGGCTCAATTTTGACGGTTGGGGACTGCATTTGTATGTGGGCAAGTTCGGAGCCGGCAAAACTTGCACGATGGTTCATGATGCGTATGCGCTGGCGAAACGCTATCCAAAGTTGACGATAGTAACGAATTTGCAGCTAACAGGGTTCCCAGCTCATACGCAGGTGCTGCCGCTGCGATCTCCGCAGGATATTCTAAATGCTCCGGTCAATACGCTGGTGCTGATTGATGAAATTGGCACGATATTTAATAGCCGTGATTTTGCCGCCAGTAAACAGAGTGTGCCGAAAATCCTATTTCAGCACCTTTGTCAGTGCAGGAAGCGCCATTTGCAGATTTACGCCACAACCCAGCGGTGGAACTTTCTTGATAAGCAGCTTCGGGATATTACCGATACGGTGAGAGTGACCCGCAGCCACTTAGCGCACCCATTTACCCGCATTTGCACGGTCTATACCTATGATGCGGTGGAATATGATCTTTCTTTCAGCAATCCGCAATATCCGCTTGCTGCCATTGATGCAAGGGTGTATTGTCAAACTGATGCGGACCGTAACCGATATGATACGCAGCAGCTTATTGATAATATGCTGCAATCTGACTATATCAGCGATGAAGAAATACTTCGCAACAGGGGAGAGCTTCAGCCGGAGGTTACTGGCGAGATTTCCAACCGCAGCAAGCGCCGGATCCGCAACAACAAGATTGCATAAAGATACTCCCAGCTTATTCGCTGGGAGTTCTTTTTCTTCTGCGTCTTTTTTCTATTAGTTTGTTAATTATCCTGTCTGCTTCGTAAAAAACGAAAACTGCTATTGCAAGCTTGAGTAACCCTAAGCAAATATTGATGCAAAGTTGTAAGTCTGTATTCATTTCGTTACTTTCTCCTTTTCACATTTAGGGTGTGCCATTGCATATTGTTCTTGCATCAGCTTTTCATGCTCTTTGTCCACGGCGTTTTTCATGTGGTTTGCAATGATAATGCTGCTATATGTGTCTAATAGCTTTTCTGAGGGTTTGAAAAATGATTTCCAGTCCATAGCTTCGCCTCCTTTGCAGTCTTTATCTTAAATCTACCACAAGCCCCATAAAAAGTAAATAGTGGAGCGCTGGCGGGCGTAGCTATCCGCCAGCGCTGTGTCTGCAAAAATGCATGGCATAGCAGATTTGGCAAGGGTAAGGTGGAGATTTGCGCAGCAAATACTACCGACCTTGCCGAAGCTGATATGCTATGCAATGGTCACTTCATGCAGTAAGGGAGAAATTTTGTGAAACTTGGTGCCGCATTAGAAACTACCGGGTGCGGCGGGTGACGAAATTTAGCGTAAATTTTTATAAAATTCTGATTTTGTTATTGACAGGTAGTTATTTGTTTGATATGCTAAATATGCGGGCTCCATATTTCGCTAAATTAAGATTTAGCGAAATAAGTGGAGGCGCAATAACATAATACAAGCAATATCGATTATATAAAGAAAAGCCCAGTGTAAACTGGGCTTTTTGCTATGTCATTCTTTATTTACTTTTTTGAGCAAAGTATTGATATAGGTTACATTTTAGCATTCCATTATAGAGCTTACGCTTTTTATCTGCTTTTCTGCCAAAGCTTTGCTCGAAATTTTCCGCTGATGAAATGATGTAATAGGCTGTCTGCTGAGATGGCTGAAATACATTACCCATCGTTTGGTATAGCTTTGTCAAATCTTCGCCATTCATTAGGCGCTCGCCGTATGGCGGATTTGTCACGACCAATGACTTTCGATCTGGAATCGTGAAATTTTTAACATCCGCCTTTTCTAACCGTATTAGTCCGGAAATACCAGCACGGCGTGCATTTGCTTCAGCAATCTCCAGTGAATCTTGGCTGATATCGCTGCCGAAAGCAGTAAATTCTATGTCTTTGCGGATTTTTTCTATCGCCTCTTCCCTACTCGTTTGCCATATTTTAGACGGTAAGCTATCCCATTTTTCTGCTGCAAAGCGGCGGTAAATGCCAGGGGCAATATTTTTGGCTTTATAGGCTGCTTCGATCAAAAATGTACCTGAGCCGCAGAACGGATCATACAGCTGTGTATCCGGGTATATTCGTGCAATATCCAGGATTCCAGCCGCTAGAGTTTCCCGAATTGGGGCAAGATTTGCAACTTTACGGTAGCCACGCTTGTGGAGTGCTATGCCACTGGTATCCAGCATTATGGTGGCAATATCCTTATTAATTGAAAATTGTATCTGGATAGTTGGGCCGGATTCTTCCAGCCATGCAACGCCATATTTACGGGAAAGACGCTTGACTGCAGCCTTTTTGATGATGGATTGGCAGTCCGGAACACTATGGAGCTGTGAATTTAGACTCCATCCCTTAACTGGAAAAGCGTCTTTCTTGCCAATATACTCTTCAAAGGGGATTTTTTCTGCGCCATCAATGAGCTGCTGAAATGTGACAGCCCGAAAGCTGTCTAGGACAATGAGAACTCGCTCGGCGGTGCGCAGATTTAGGTTAGCCCGGGCGACCCCCTCCGCATCAGCGGTGAATTCTACTCGACCATCGGTAACAGAGATGTCCTCAAAACCAAGGCGTTTTAGTTCACCGCTTAGGACGCTTTCCAGGCCAAATAGGCAGGGAGCACATAGTTTATATAATTGATTTATCATGATGAGATTTGTCCTTTCCCGTAAAAAGCGGTGGGAAGCCAGCTTGCTTCCCACCGGTGATCACTTTACTTTATTCGATTCCGATGAGGGGGTGCCGTTTAGTCATCCAATGGCTGCAATAGACCATAGTTGCCATCCTTGCGGCGATAAACTACATTGATTTCGCCAGTTTCCGGGCTGCGGAACAGGAAGAAAGTATGTCCCAACATATTCATCTGCAGGATGGCTTCTTCTGCATCCATGGTTTCCACATGGAACTTCTTGGTCTTCACCAACTCGGTAGCAGGAACAACTTCTTCCTCCAGAACATCAGCTGTACCGAACGCTGTAAAATCCATTGCGGATTTGAGACGCTTTTCCAGGCGCTCTTTGTTGCGGACAATCTGTTTCTGCAGAACATCCAATACTAGGTCCAAAGAAGTTTGGCGGTCATCAGAGGTGCGTTCAGCGCGGAAGAACATACCGTGGGACTGAATGGTCACTTCAACGGTTTCATCCTCATTGTGGTTGGTCACAATGATATTTACCACAGGATCGTCATCAAAAAACTTGCCGAGCTTCTTCAGGCGCTTTTCGGCATATTCCTTAAAGCTGTCACGAATCACGGTCTTTTTACCAATGTAGTTGACGGTCATGATGGTCACTCCTTGCTTGTATGGTATGAAGATCGGTTTCCCTTTCTCCTGGCTATATTATACCAAGCAGACAAGAAATTTGCAATAGAAACTATGCAGTTTTGTTAAAAACTTCTCAATTCGTACAAATGCCGTCTACAAATACAGCATTTGGCTTTACTAGCAAATCGATAGGATCACGGTCAAATATCAGCAAATCAGCTCGCTTTCCTACTGTGATGGAACCAACCTGGTCAGATACACCGGCGGCTTCCGCAGAACGAATTGTGAGAGCTTCTAGAGCCTTTTGCCAGGGTAAACCATCGATTACCGCAATTTTAGCGGAAGCAGCCAGCAGGTCGATTGGAAAAACAAGTGCATCGGTATTAAAAGCGACAGGTACACCGGCTTCGGATAGTCTAGCGGCGTTATAACGCTCTTGATTGCGTAGCTCTGGTTTGGTTCGGGCGGAGATGATGGGACCGACTGAGGCGGCATAGCCGCTGTCATGCAGGGCTTCCGTGACCAAGTGGCCTTCGGTACAGTGGATGATGACTGCATCAAGATCAAATTCTTTGGCAATGCGGATGGCTGTGCAGATATCATCGGCCCGATGGGCATGGAAATGTGCTTTGATTTTGTGCTCCAGTACCGGCAGCAAGGCTTCGCACTTCATATCAAATTCGGGCGGATCGGTATCTTCATCTTCTTTGGATTTTTGCAAATCTTGCTGATAGCGTTTTGCCTTCATCAGCTGTTCCCGAATGACCGATGCGATGGCCATACGGGTGGCAGGTGTTTCTTCTTTGCCGTTATACACTTTTTTAGGGTTTTCGCCCAGGGCAAATTTCATGGCAGAGGGAGCCTTCAGCACCATTTTATCGATGTAGCTGCCAGTGGTATGCAGTACACACACCTGACCGGCAATGGGATTGGCACTGCCGGGACCTACGGAAACGGTGGTAATACCGTATTCCAGAGCCTCCTGAAAGGCACGGTCCAGCGGGTTAACAGCATCAATGGCTCGAATCTGCGGGGTGGAGGGGTCGGTCATTTCATTGGTATCATCCCCCTCAAAATCCAGACCACTTTCCCAAATGCCGATATGGCAATGAGAATCGATAAAGCCCGGAGTGACTAAACAGCCTGCAGCATCATACAGTTCTGCTTCATCACCACGATAGATACCCTCCCCTACCTCGGCGATTTTACCGTTTTTGATAACAATATAGCCGCTTTCTATGATTTGGCCGTGATCACAGGTGTTTATTTTTGCATTGATAATGACCATGTATTCAGCAACATCCTTTCAGTGAAATAAAAAGAGCCGGCGTGCTGTGCTGCCGGTCGGCTCTTGATATGCAATTATTTCTTTGATCGACGGTTATTGCCGCCGCGGCGGGTATCCATTACCCGGCTTAAATCGGACATCTTATCATCGCTGGTACGCTTAAAGCGTGCCATCATATCTTCAAAGGCATCTCCTGTAGCAGGCGTATAGGGCTTGGGAGGCTGATAGACATAGGTATTATTCCCGCGGGGGCCACGGCTATCCCGGCTTTCTCTTTGGCCATCACGACTGCGGTTCTGCTGCGGTTTTGGCTCCGGTGGCAATAGTGCCTTAATGGAAAGGGCGATTTTATGATTCTCGTTGATGGCGACCACCTTGGCTTTGACACTATCCCCCACTTTCAGGTGCTCATTAATGTCTTTGACATAGGTATTCGCTACTTCTGAGATGTGTACCATTCCAGAGCCGCCGCCATCAATATTAATGAACGCGCCAAAATTGGTGATCTTGCTGACCTTTCCTTCTACTACGGTGCCTACACTCAGCTGCATCTATGGTTGTTCCTCCAAAGTCGGTTAGATTACGGGACTACGACATAAACATTTTCTTCAGGATCGCAGTAGTCATTTTCGCCACGTGCTTCCTGGTTCAAATAGTAATCGCTATTTTCCAGCATACGGTCTATTTCGTCATTTTCGGCCTGTTGACTGGCCACGCGCTGTTGTGCGTCGGCCAGTTCGTTTTTCATCTGGGCAGCCTGCACACGGCCTTTCACAAAATACACCGCAATGAGCAGTACGAGAAAAACGATGATGAGACTTAGAATGCGGTTGGTCTGTTTGATGGTCAGGTGCTTTTTCATTCCCGTTTTCCTCCATACTGTTTTTTGATACTTTATTATACAACAGCCACCGGGACTTTTTCAAGCTGTTTTTAGGTGTTTTCCTCTTGATAGTGGATTTTTTACAGACAGTGGATATGGAATGAAAAAGCCGCTGGGCCAAAGTGATGATCGGACTCAATAAAAAAGAAAAAACACGGTGGACCATCAGCAGTAGCCAGTTGAAAAAACGGATTACCAACCGGCTGACTGTATTGTGGTACAGCAACCAGCCGATAATAACACCAAGGATGATGAAGTAACGCAAGCGGCCGGCCGATTCCATGAGTAGATAGTTGAATAGCAAGACTCCGAACAGAAGAAAATAGAGAATATCAAGGATAACATGAGGTTGTGCTTGCGCGGGAAATAATCCGCGAATAGTGTAGAATGCATCATAAAGCAAACTGAGCAATGTACCAAGCAGCAGCGACTGCAAAAACTGTATAACAGGAGGAACTGCGGATATCAGTGTCACGCCGGAACATGCCCCCTTTAGCGGAACAGACGGCCGAAAAAGCCGCTGGATTGCGGTTGGTTATCGGTATAAGTTAGGCTGATGATCTCTCCTTCCAAAGAAAGATCGCCGCTTTCCACATCGATCCGGTTGATGTGCAGGTCATAACCGTGGATAATGAGTTCGCCCAGTTCGGTGGCTAAGGCTACGGTTTCTTCATCAAAGCTCTCTACATCAGTCACGCCGCTGACAGAAAGCCGCTTTCGATCTTCAATTACGAGGGTGTGAGGAGCACTCATTGCAGTAGAGCTCATGTCTTTCATGCGTTCCATTTTTTGTCCCCCTTTTTATAAAATGGTGAGATCTTGCTACACTATATGCGGTGGCTGGACAAAATATCCGGGAAAAGAAAAGCCTGAGGTTTTTGAAACCTCAGGTCTTATTCTTTATAGAAATGTTTCATGAAACATTTTGAAGGTAATTTACCCGAAAAAGCTGATTTGACTGCTTTCCGGCAAGGAAGTCAGTGAACCATGCTCTCGGAGCAGATCGATGACCGTTTTACTGACGCCGGCACGGGTTGTCAAGTCATCGATGGAAAGGTAAGGACCTTTCTTCCCGGCTTCTGCCAAGGAGGTGGCAGCGGCTGCGCCCAATCCTTTTAACGCTGTAAATGGTAAGCGCAGTTTATCCCCTTCTAGACGATATAATGTTGCATCAGATTGATACAAATCCACGGGAAGCAGCTCAATTCCACGCAAAAGCATCTCATAAGTTACCTGCAGTGTTTCCAACTGGTCGCTCTCCTTCTGGGAGATATCATTCCCCTTAGCTGTGAGCGACAAGATCTTTTGCTTTACAGCTGCGGGCCCAAGGATAGCTGTATTGGCGTCGAAGTCATCTCCGCGTGAGGTGAAATATACAGCATAGAATTCCCGCGGGCGGTAGACCTTGAACCATCCCAAACGGACGGCAGCGATAACATAGGCTGCGGCGTGCGCCTTCGGGAACATATACTGGATTTTGAGACAACTATCAATATACCACTGCGGAACATTATGAGCCAACATATCCTGCTTCATCTCATCGGTAAGCAATTTAGGAGCTTTACCTTTACGGGTGATCTCCATGATCTTAAAGGCGAGCTTGGGTTCCATCCCATGGTGCAGCAAATAGGTCATAATACTGTCACGGGTACCGATTACTTCGGAAATAGTACAGGTGCCGTTGCGGATCAGGTCCTGTGCATTGCCCAACCAAACAGCGGTGCCGTGGGAAAGCCCGGAGATTTGCAACAGATCAGAGAAAGTTTTCGGCTTTGCTTCCAGCAGCATTCCGCGTACAAACCCAGTACCCATTTCCGGCAGAGCCAGTGTGCCATTGGCAATGCCGATATCATCCAGTGTGATTCCAAGCGCTTCACAGGATGTGAACAGCGTATAAACTGCCGGATCATTGGTAGGGGTATCATTGATTTTAAGCCCCGTATAATCCTCCAAATGCTTGTATAGTGTTGGTACAACATGCCCCAGTTCATCCAGCTTGAGGATAGTATCATGGAGTGAGTGGAAATCGAAATGGGTGGTGATGATATCGGAGTTTGGATCATCGGCCGGGTGCTGCACTGGACAGAAATCGTAGACCTCATAGTCATTGGGAATAACGACCATGCCACCGGGATGTTGGCCAGTGGTGCGCTTGACACCGGTGCAGCCTTGAATCAGTCGATTTTCTTCGGCGTTGGTGACAGTTTGGCCGCGCTCCTCCAGGAAATGCTTAACATAGCCAAAAGCGGTCTTATCCTTAACTGTACTAATAGTACCTGCTTTGAACACATGGTCACGGCCAAATAGTTCTTCGGTATACCGGTGGGCACGGGACTGATATTCATTGGCAAAGTTAAGATCGATATCCGGTTCTTTATCGCCATCAAAGCCCAGGAAAGTCTCAAATGGGATCTCGTGACCATCCTGGTACATCTCTATCCCGCAGTTCGGACATTTTTTATGGGGAAGGTCAAATCCGGAACCATAGCTGCCATCAGTGATAAATTCGCTGTGCTTGCACTTACGGCAAAGATAATGCGGCGCCAGCGGGTTGACCTCCGAAATGCCTGCCATAGTAGCTACAAATGAGGAACCGACCGATCCACGGGAACCGACCTGATAGCCTTCCTCATTGGAACGGTAAATAAGCTTTTGGGCGATCATATACAGCACTGCAAAGCCGTGTTTGGTAATAGAATCCAACTCGCGATTCAGGCGCTTCTCCACAATCTCTGGCAGGGGGTCGCCGTACATTTCCTTGGCGCGGGTAGTGGTAATGCGAATCAGATCCTCTTCCGAGCCTGGAATGCTGGGCGGGAATGTGCCTTTTGGAATTGGACGAACATATTCCACGCTTTCGGCAATTTTGCGGGGGTTATCAATAACGATTTCCCGCGCGGTCTCATCTGGCAGATAATCAAATTCCTTCAGCATCTGGTCAGTTGTACGGAAGAAGAGTGGTGCCTGATTATCCGCATCCTTAAAGCCCATCCCAGCCATCAGGATTTCCCGAAAGCGAGCATCTTTCTGTTCCATAAAGTGAACATCACCGGTGGCAACGACCGGAATACCAAGCTGTTTGCCGAGTTTAAGTACAGTGATATTGAAGTTCTGAATGTCCTTTTCACTGCGGACCTCTCCATCCCGTACCATGAACATATTATTACCTAGGGGCTGGATCTCCAAATAATCGTAAAAAGAAGCGATATCGCAAAGCTCAGCCCATTTCTTCCCTTCCCGGATTGCTTTATAGAGTTCGCCGGCTTCACAGGCGGAGCCAACCAACAGTCCCTCCCGGTATTTTACCAGCAGACTCTTAGGAATTCGAGGCTTTTTATGGAAGTATTCCAAATGAGAAGCGGAGATTATCTTGTAGAGGTTTTTAAGGCCAACTTGATTTTGCACTAGCAGAACAATATGGTAGGGATGAGTTTTGGTGTTGTTCTGCTGGCCAATGGAGTGATTAATCTCCGACACCATAGTAATCTTCTTTTCCGCAACCAGTTCGTCCAGCATCTTGAGGAAGATCTCGGCAAGTACGCGGGCATCGTCATCGGCACGATGATGGTGCTTCTGTTCCACACCCATATGCTCCGCTAGGGTATCCAACTTGTGTTTTCTCAGTTCCGGATACATGGCACGGCCCATCACCAGGGTGTCTATCTGCACCGGGTCCTCTTCCCTGCCACAGCGACGGATGGCTGTCCGCAAAAAGCCCATATCGAAATCTGCATTGTGGGCGACAAAGATATCACAGCCATCACAGAAATGGAAAAACTGTTCTAGCGCTTCGCTTTCGGTGGGGGCACCGGCCACCATCTCATTGGTGATACTGGTAAGTCGGGTAATTTCGGGTGAAATGGCTTTTTCGGGGTCGACAAAGGTATCAAATGAGTCGATGATCTGGCCGTTTTCTACCTTAACCGCACCAATTTCGATGATGCGCTCACTGGCGTTAGAGAGACCAGTGGTTTCCAGATCGAATACAATATATCGACCATCGATTACTGCGTCTGTTTGGCCCTTTACGGCGGGCAGCATGTCATTGATGAAATAGCCTTCGACGCCATAAATCGCCTTAAACTCAGGATCATCCTTCCGAATCTTATCAACAGCGTTCATGACTTCTGGGAAGGCCTGCACCACGCCGTGGTCGGTAATGGCGATGGCCGGATGCCCCCATTCATGGGCACGGTATACCAACTGTTCTGCCGGGGTTACGGCATCCATGGCTGACATGGTGGTGTGCAGATGCAGCTCTACACGCTTTACTGGGGCGTCATCGGTGATAATGTTCTTCTTGACGGTGTTGATATTGCGAGGACGCATGACCATATCGCGGTCATATTTATCGTAGGAAATATCGCCTTGGATCAGGATTGTGTCACCGACACTGATGGCTTCCAACTTGGCCTTATTGCCAATCTCATCAAATATTTTGAGATTGATGGAGCCGGTATAATCGGTGATCGCGATACTCATGATGAAGTGGTTATTATCCCGAGTGATGCGGCTTTCCGTAGAAAAAACATCACCCCAAATAACCGCTGAACCGGTATCCAGCGCCAAATTGGAAATGGGCATGGGGGAACCTTTAATGAGACGGTAATTGCCTACAGGCTTTTTGCTGCTTTCCTCATAAGGGGTATCCACTTTTTCTCGCTTAGGGGTATGGGGTTTGGGAGATGTCTTTGGCGCTGCAGGAGCAAAAGCGCTCTCTTCCTGTAGCGGCTTCGACAAAGGAGTAGCATCTTCCCACGGAGGTGCCTCTTCCGGAATGGGAGGAATCTCCGGGATATAGTCATCTACTACAGTTGGTCTCGGATCTATGGGTTTCAGCTCGTAATCCGGAACGGGAATAAAACTAACCTGCGGCCGTATACCAAATAACGCTTCTGCTTGTGCGGCAATTTTCCCTGGCAAAGCAAGTGGCTCCAGAAATGTCACCGTTTGTTCCGGCAGCCTAACTGTAAAGCACCTGTTATCATACATAATCTCTGCCCGGCGAAAAAAGCCATTGACGGGAACATTAGCAGCCTTTAGATAGTCTATCACGAGGGAAAATGCTTCGGGACCAAGTAACTCAGATGGATACCGAGCAGAAATGGCAACTGAACGAGCGCTGAGATTCATGGAAAGAATGCGCTGAGCTTCGGCAATTGCTGAATATGGAATAATACATGGAGAAGAAAGGGCAACGCGAATGGCATTGTCCTCTGTGGCAATTTGTAGGCCTATCACATCACTTTCCAGCAGTGAGGAATTATGGCAGCTTTTCTCTATGTATTTACCGAATATATCTTCAAATTTCTGCAAAGCAATTCTCCTTTACAGCTTTTCAACTTCATCCAGTAGAGTATTTATTACTTGCTCGGGTGAAACCTTATACAGCGGTTTGCCCTTTGCAAAAAACAAAAACTCCCTATTGCCGCCAGCAATGCCGATATCGGCATCAGTGGCTTCACCAGGGCCATTGACCGCACAGCCCATTATGGCAACTTTAATGTCTTTATGAACTGCGGCAAGTGCCTGCTCTGCTTCCTCTGCTATTCGGAACAAATCGACCCGACAGCGGCCGCAGGTGGGGCAGGATATAAATTGTACCCGACCGTGATCCAAGCCAAGCGCAGCCAATAAATCCCTGGCGGCATATACCTCCCGTACAGGATCAGCAGTGAGTGATACACGAACTGTATCGCCTATGCCTTCGCACAGCAGCGCTCCAAGAGCGGCACTGGATTTGATAATCCCCATGCGTTCGGTGCCGGCTTCTGTCACACCTAGGTGCAGCGGGCAGTCCACCTTTTGCGCCAGCAGTCTGTTCGCTTCCACCGTTGTAATGGTATCGCTGGACTTAATGGCAACAAGATAATCGGTAAAATGCTCGTCCTCCAGCAGCTGAATATGCCTTAATGCCGATTCCACCAGTGCTTCCGCGGTGGGACGGCCGTATTTTTGCAGAATATCCTTTTCCAGCGATCCGCTGTTAACACCAATCCTAATGGGGATATGTCGATCACGGCAGGCTTCTACCACGGCATGAACGCAATCACTTCCGCCAATGTTGCCTGGATTGATTCGGACTTTATCGATGCCGGCTTTAACTGCTGCAATTGCCAACCGATAATCGAACTGAATATCGGCAACCAGTGGGATATCCACTTCATTTTTGATGGCGGAGATCAACCGAATATCATCCATAGTGGGAATGGCCAGGCGTACGATATCACAGCCAGCCTCTTTTAATACCAGCGTTTGAGCAATGTTGGCCGCAAGATCTGAGGGAGCAACACATAGCATAGATTGCACCGCTATGGGATGGCCAGAACCGATCGCTATATCACCAACATGGACTGTATTTGTTGTTCTGCGCTGCATGGTACTTCCCTCCCCTGCTTTTAATGAATGAGCTTTATTATATCGCTGAATGTGACGATGGCAATAAGTCCCAACAGCAGAATAATGCCAATGCGGTGTACCCATGCTTCAAACCTTAGAGGTACAGGCCTGCGGAGGATCATTTCAATAAGAACGAACAGGATGCGTCCTCCATCCAATGCCGGCAGAGGCAGCAAATTAAATACACCAACATTGATGGTGATATAGGCCACAAGCAGCAGGAAAGAACGAAGCCCCTGCGAAGATGCCTGTGAGATAATCGTCGCAGTGCCCACTGGACCGCTGATTGCCTGCAAGCCATATCGGCCAGTAAAGACATCAATGACAGAATACCACACCTGCTTAGCGAGGGAGAAGGTCCAGTGCCATGCATAGGTGATGGTATTGCTGAAATTCACCGGTTCGCCAAGGAATTTGAAGTCCATGTGCATCCCTGTAATGCCATCGGAGAGCTCCTCGGTTCTAAATGGAACGGTGACCTCCATCACCTCGCCGTCACGGATCAGGGTAAAATCAATTGTGCCATCCTGGTCACGAAGCATTTGAAAGGTAGCATCGCCATAAAATCGGGTGTTGTAACCATTTACCTTGATGATCTCATCACCGGCTTGCAGATAATTGGCAGAAACGGAATCCTCATCAAATACTGCTACCGTTGTGGTGCCGATGAGTCCGGACATGGCGGTGACAACGATGAGAATGATAAAACCAAGGATCACATTCATGACGGCGCCTGCAGCCATAATAATAAACCGCTGCCAGGCTGGTTTTTCATACAGTGGGCCGCCCTCTGCCGCGGAAACAATTTTCTCCCGGACAACTGCACCGCTTCCAGCGTCATCCTCTCCTTCCATGGCCACATAGCCGCCGATGGGAAACGCCCGAATGGTATACTGTGTACCGCGTTTAATGCGGCTCCACAGCTTCGGCCCCATACCAAAGGAAAACTCCTCCACTTTTACATGAAAGAGCTTGGCAAAGAGAAAATGGCCGCTTTCGTGCAGCATGATGATAACGCCAAAGACCAAAATGGTGAGAATAACGGTTTTCAAATGTGCCTCCTAAGATTAAAAAGCAATGGGCCAGTAAGTGGCGATGAAATATACCGCCGGGGTGATGAACAGTACGCTGTCAAAGCGATCCAGCACACCGCCGTGGCCCGGCATTAGGTTACCATAGTCTTTAATACCGTATGTACGCTTGATAATGGAGAACGAAAGATCCCCCACAACACTAAGCAGTGCCAGCAGCGGGGTAAGCAAGCAGATACGACCAAAATGAAGAGTAAGCGGATTGATAAGATAGCCAATCCCCTGCGCAGCCAGCCAGTTGATAAGCGCCATGATACCTATATTGCCCAGAATGGCAAAGATCAAACCGCCAATGAGCCCCTCCACTGTCTTTTTAGGACTGATCTCCGGGCAGAGCTTATGTTTTCCACACAGCATACCGGTAAAATAGCCACCGATATCACTCCACCAGGCACCGCCAAGCAGGAAAGCAAGATATAAAATCCCCTGTTCATTGCCAAACTGATCCCGGAACTGAAGAATCAAACCAAATACGACCGGCAAACCAACTCCCATTAAAAGGGCGTAAGCACCTTCTCGGATGGTGAACACCTTATGGTGCTCCAAAATATATGCAAATACCAGTACGACCAATGCATATACGGCTGGCATGATGTAGCTTCTGCCATGCGGAATAAGCAGAATAAGAACAGCAAACAACATACTGTAAAGCGTAACACGCCAGTGTTTTTTTGTTAAGCTGGCGGCATGGTGGCCTTCATAGATGCCGATAACCGCCAGTGCTGTAATAAACAGATTAAAGATGATCGTATCGTAAAACGCAATGGCGACCCCCAGAATGATAAGACCAACCAATGCGGAAATGATCCGTGTCTTCATTTGATTCCTCCAAAGCGGCGGTCCCGCCCGACATATTCCCACAAGGCTTCATTCAGGTGCTGCTGGGTAAAATCTGGCCACAGTACATCCATAAACACAAATTCAGCATAGGCACTCTGCCATAGCATAAAATTAGAAAGGCGTTTTTCCCCACTAGGCCGGATGATAAGATCCGGATCCGGTTGCCCGATAGTATACAAGTATTGCTCCAAATCCGGAAATTCGAGCTGGGTGGCGTTTTTCTTTCCTGTACTGCAGTCCTGCGCTATCATGTGTGCGGCATGCAGTAGCTCTTCCCTGCCGCCGTAATTAACAGCTAGATTGACCGTAAGATCGGTAAAATGCTCACTGGCCTTTTCCGCCTTATCAATGGCCTTTTGCAGTCTTTCACTTAGGCGGGCGCGGTCACCGATGATACGCAGACGGATTTCTTCTTTGATATACTGCTCACTGTCATCCAGGTAGTGCTGCAGCATTTGCATGATGACTGCTACTTCGTGCGCCGGTCGCTTCCAGTTTTCCGTGGAAAAGGCATATACCGTCAAGTAACGAATACCAATTTTTTTGCAGTAGCGGGCAATGTCCATAAAGACCTCGCTGCCACGGCGGTGTCCATATTCACGAGCCAGTCCGCGTGCCTTGGCCCATCGGCCATTGCCATCCATAATAATGCCGATGTGCTGAGGGAGGTATTCTGTCGGGGGCGGTACAGCAGTTTTATCCTTAGGCATATATTCCATTGCTAATCTCCCTCCTGTGCTCAAAAACCAAAATTCAAAATCAGCCCCACCAACCGGGAACGGCCGGTGAGGCTGACGATTTTTGTGGATGGCCGTAGGTTCCACTTAAACGGACATGATCTCTTTTTCTTTTTCGGCGGTAATCTTATCGATCTCTGCGATGTACTTGTCAGTAATCTTTTGACAATCATTCTCCAGGTTTTTCAGGTCATCCTCTGTGATCTCGCTGGCTTTCTTCATCGCTTTCAGTTTATCGTTGGCATCACGGCGGATGGAGCGGATCGCAACCTTGGATTCTTCACCCATCTTGGCGATGCTTTTCGCTAAATCTTTTCTGCGCTCTTCGGTGAGAGGTGGGAACAAAAGGCGCAGGACAGTACCATCGTTATTGGGATTGATACCAATATCAGAAGCCTGAATGGCCTTCTCGATGGATTTAAGGGTAGACTTATCGTATGGCTGGATGACCAGTGTACGAGCCTCCGAAACAGATACCGCGGCCAGCTGGTTAATGCGGGTGGGCACGCCATAGTAATCCACCTCCAGCTTATCCAGCACGGCAGGGTTGGCGCGGCCGGCACGGATGGCAGCCAGTTCCTCACGCAGGACGGAAATAGTTTTGGTCATTTTCTCTTCATGCAGTTTTAGTTCGGGGTTCATTATTTTATGCCTCCTTCACAATTGTTCCAATATCATAGCCGCACAGCGCACGGCAAATATTCTCGGGATCAGAAAGATCAAATACTACGATCGGGATTTTGCTTTCGCGGCAGAGAGACGCTGCTGTCATATCCATCACATTAAGATTCTGCGCCAGCACCTGCGAAAAGCTGACGGTGCTGTACCTCTTGGCATCGGGGTACTTCTTAGGGTCTTTGTCATAAACACCATCCACCATGGTAGCCTTCAGAATCGCATCGGCATCGATTTCAGCAGCTCTCAGCGCGGCGGCTGTATCGGTGGAAAAGAACGGATTGCCCGTGCCGCAGCCAAAGATCACAACACGGTCTTTTTCCATGTGCCGTACCGCACGGTTGCGGATATAGGGCTCCGCGAACTGTTCCATGGTTATAGCGGTCTGAACGCGCACCGGCACATCCAGCGATTCCAGTGCATCGGCCAGGGCCAACGCGTTGATAACGGTAGCCAGCATACCCATGTGGTCTGCACGAGTCCTGTCCATTTTACCGCTGGAGCGGCCACGCCAAAAGTTGCCGCCGCCGACAACGATGCCCATCTGTACTCCCAATGTTTGGACTGCGGTTTTTATATTTTTGCAGATCTCCAGCACCACATCATAATTGATGCCATTCCCCTGCTGCCCGGCAAGAGCTTCTCCGCTCAGCTTCAGAATCACACGCTTATAGCGAACTTCCAACGGACTGTAACGACCCAATCTGTATTCCCCCTTTGGTTGATACCGCTGCTTCTTAACTATTATACATGAATGAATCAAATCAGTAAAGAGCAATCAAAAGATAAATTTTGAACAGTTTATTTCAAAAGGCCGTCAGCACCGCCACGATCCCGCAACAGCGGGATCATTCCATCAGTACATTCTACTGTTCCGTCCGCGAAGATCCACATGGCCTCCCAGCCCATTTTTTCCGCCATAGCACGGGAATCCTCATATGGAAGGGTATACAGTGTTGTGGATGCAAGGTCAGCAATACCGCTATCCGGGATGATAACAGTGACACCTCGGTAATAAGCAGCAGGCATCAGGGTGTCTGGATCGATAATGTGGTGAACACGCTGTTTTCCTACCATATAGTAGCGCTGGTAGTCTCCGCTGGTAACTACGCAGGTATTATTGACATATGCCACATCAATGGAATTGCCGCCGCCCAGTTCTTCCGCCGTAAAGGGATCCTGAATTCCAATGCCCCAGCCGGAACGAATACCGTCAAGGGGTGGATCGGCGGCCACTACATTGCCACCGGCACTAACAATAAAGGAGGTGAAGCCGGCATCGTAGGCTTCCTGGCACGCCAGCTGCGTGGCATACCCTTTGGCTACAGCGCCAACATCGAGGCTCATGCCTTCCTTTGCTAAATACACTGTTCCTGCTTCCCTATCCACAATGACATCTTCAATATTACACACTGGGAGCTTTTCCATCAATGATTCTATCTTAGGCAACTTGGCATCGGTGGGGTCAGCAGAGTAGCGTTCCATATAATTGTGCCAAATAGATAGCACGGGCCCCAGCGCAATATTTACTTTTCCATCGGTTTTTCCATACCACTCTTGGCAAAATTCGATAAGGTCAAGTATTTCTTCTCGTACCGGAACAGGCTGGATTCCAGCATTATCATTGATAGTCTTGAGATTATTTTCATCGCTATACTCATAGTAGATATCATACAACTGGCTCAGTTCCTCCATGCGGGACTTAATCTGCCCCGCATACCGCGAAAATTCCTCCTCGGTCTTGCAGTATCCCACGATCTGCACCACCGTATCAAAGGTACCGTAGAACTGGGCGGAATATTTGGTGTAGCCGGTATCGGGCGTCTTTTGGACGCCGCATCCGGGCAGCAGCAGGAACACCGCCGTCAGCAAAGCAATCAGTTTTTTCATTTTGAACTCTCCGTTTCTTGTCTTTTTTATATTATACAATTCTTATGGCATAAAATCAATCTTTGTATTTCCTCCTCATACAGTTATAGTCATTCGTGTGCTGTAACAATTAACAGATATACGGATTATCAAATTAGAAAATACAGCATTTTAACAAAAAAATTATAGGCATCTTGCGGAATAACTTGTAAAATAGTATAATAGTCAAGTATCGAACAAAAAACAAAACGATACATACTTTTCAAGGAGGAAAAGAAAATGAAAAAGTTTATTGCAATGCTTCTGGTTGCGATGATGGCTCTTTCTCTGGTAGCCTGCGGCGAAAAGCCCGCTCCTACCCCTGATCCCACGCCTTCCGCTTCCACCTACAAGACCGGTCTGGGCATGGTTACTTCCATGAGCGGCACCGATGCCGAGGATGAAGATCCCGCCAAGACCCAGGCTGACGTTACCGTCTGCGAGGCTACCTTCGATCAGGATGGTAAGATCGTTGCCATCTCCTTCGACGTTGTTCAGGCCAAGGCCACCGTTGATGCTGACGGCGTTGTTACTGTTGCCGAGGATGTCAAGACCAAGCTGGAGCTGGGCGATGACTACAACATGAAGAAGTATGCCAACCCTGCCGCTGTCGGTGAGTGGTATGAGCAGGCTGCTGCCCTGGAAGCTTACTGCATCGGTAAGACCGCTGCCGAGGTTGCCGCTATGGAGCTGGGCCCCAATGCCCATGATCACACCGACACCCCCGCTGTGGAGGAGCTGAAGTCCACCTGCACCATCTCTGTTACCGCTTTCCTCAATGCGCTGACCAAGGCTTATGACAATGCTACCACTGAATACACTGGCTATGCTAAGGCTGGCCTGGGCATGGTAACCAACATGAGCGGCACCGATGCTGAGGATGAGGATCCCGCCAAGACCCAGGCTGATGTTACCGCTGTGGCACTGGCTTTGGATGCTGATGGCAAGATCGTAGCCATTTCCATTGATGTTGTTCAGGCGAAGGCTACCGTTGATGCTGACGGCGTTGTTACTGTTGCCGAGGATGTCAAGACCAAGCGTGAGCTGGGCGATGACTACAACATGAAGAAGTATGCTTCCCCTGCTGCTGTTGGTGAGTGGTATGAGCAGGCCAATGCTTTTGAAGCTTACTGCATTGGTAAGACTGCCGATGAGGTTGCTGGCATGCCTTTGGGCGAGAACGCTCACGGCTATACCGATGCTCCCGCTGCTGAGGAGCTCAAGAGCACCTGCACCATCTCCGTTACTGCTTTCCTTAACGCCATCGCTAAGGCTGCTGCTAACGCGAAATAATCTCATAGCTTAAATAAAATGGAGCGCTGGAATACCGGCGCTCTATTTTTTTTGTGTGTTTATTATGTTTTTTGTGTTTTTGGTGCATACTATTGATGACTCTGCGGAGCCAAAAAGAAATAATGGAGGAAGTAAAATGAAACGGTTTTTTGCAATTCTTCTCTGCCTGGTTATGGTGTGTGCGTTGGTTGCCTGCAACAATAGCACCCCCAATAACGGCAACAACGACAACAATGGTACAAATGGCACCAACGGAACCAATGATAATAACGGGAACGAGACCAATAACGGTGGTACAGTCAATGGAACTGCGTACCGCGTAGGGCTGGGCATGACGGTGGAATCCACCGTCAGCCCGGCGGAGGACGATGACGATGGCCGTGCGGAGGCTGCTGTAACGACCTGTGCCCTGCTACTGGACCAAGAAGGAAAGATCCTCTCGGTTACATTTGACTGCGTGGAAGCCGCCGCAAGCTACAATACCAGCGGGAATGTTACTTGGCCGGGCACCTACAAAAGTAAAAAAGAGCTGGGCTACGATTATGGCTTGAAAAAGTATTCTTCCATCGGGAAGGAATGGTTCGAGCAGGTCAATGCGCTGGAGGACTACTGTACCGGTAAAACGGTCAGCGATGTATCCTCGATGCAGCTGAAGGAAGAAAACGGAAAACAAGAGATTCCTGCTGCTGCGGAGCTTACCTCCTCCTGCACCATTTCTTGTGATCAGTTTATTGATGCCCTAAAGAAAGCAGAAATGAATGTAAAGTGAGTTTGATTCACACAAAGCCGCCGCAATGACGGCTTTTTCTTTTACATTAGCGGGGAAATCCTACATTGACAGAATGTCCTAATTAGGCTATGATGAAGACAAGGCGAAATGATACCGCCGGCCAAGGAGGAAACCATATGAACAGAATTATTACAGTAGGCCGTGAATTTGGCAGCGGAGGTCGGGAAATCGGACGCAAAATCGCACAGGAGTTAGGAATTGCCTACTACGACCATGAGATCGTAACAGAGTTGATCCGCCGCACCAATTTGGCGGAAGAATACATCCGCAGCATCGAGGAGAAGAACCCGGTGCCTGTCTTTGCCGTGACGACCGGCCGCACTTTCCTTTCTATCAGCAACCCGCTGGCCGATCAGCAGGTTTCTATTCTCTCAGAGGAGGGCCGCATCATTCAGGATATGGCGGAAAAATCCGACTGTGTGATTGTAGGACGCCGGGCGGACTATATTTTACGGGATAAAAAGCCATTGCGGCTCTTTATATATGCAGGTATGGATTTTAAGATGCAGCGCTGCCGGGAATGGGAGCATTTTGGTGAGGAGATTACTGATAAAGCCCTCCGCCAAAAGATTCAAAGCGTTGATAAAGAACGCGCCAAATACTACGAGTTTATGACCGGCCAAAAATGGGGCGACAAAGCCAATTATGATATATGCCTTAATACATCCGCATTGGGCATCGAAAAGACCGTACAGAGCATCCTTGCGCTTCTAAAGTAGACCCCTTTCCCCTTCATATTACTTGCACATTGCAAAAGGCAGGCTCCCATAGGGAGCCTGCCTTAACTTTTGTTTTATGATAGCAACTTGATCGAAACGATCATAATAAGCGCTATAACAAGAATAATGGGTAAAAAGGTGAGCAAAGCTGAAATGACCATAGCCGGCAAATCACCTTTTTCCAAATTGTCTTTGGAGAAAGGATTATCATCTACTTGCCTAACCGGTATTTCTTGATTCTCTTCCCCACCATCCGGCAACGGGCCATTCATCTTCTCAAGGTATTCCTTGTTGCGATGATTCATGGTGTCCATTGCGCGCTTTTGGCGTTCCTTAAATATCATTTGCTTCTCCTAAAACACCGCTTAGAGATTATCCTTAAGAATATGGTGACAAGCCACGAAGTGGTTGGGGCGTACTTCTTCCATTTCGGGTGTTACCATCTTGCAGATATCGGTGCAGTATTTGCAGCGAGTATGGAACTTGCAGCCCTTAGGCGGATTAACCGGACTGGGAATATCGCCCTCCAGAATGACCAGTTCGCGGTCATCATCGACATTAGTGGTAGGAATCGCGCCCAGCAAAGCCTCAGTATAGGGGTGCAGCGGATGGTCAAACAGCTCTTGGGATTCTGCCTGCTCTACCATGTTGCCCAAGTACATAACACCGATACGATCGGAAATATAGCGGACAACGGAAAGGTCATGAGTAATAAACAGGTAGGTCAAGTTCTGCTGTTCCTTCAGGTCGCTCAACAAGTTGATAATCTGCGACTGAATGGATACATCCAGTGCGGAAACTGCCTCATCGCAAACGACAAACTTGGGATTAGTAGCCAGACTGCGTGCAATGCCGATTCTCTGGCGCTGACCGCCGGAAAATTGGTGAGGATAGCGGTGGAGGAAGTAGGAAGCCAAACCGCATTCTTCCATGATCCCCATGATCGCGTCTTGCAGTCTGGGGCTGTTTTTGGTATAAAAGCCGTGCGAAACCAAACTTTCACCGATGATTTGACCAACAGACATACGGGGGTTCAGCGAAGAATAAGGATCCTGGAAGATAAGCTGCAGGTCACTGCGCAACTGGCGCATCTCCTCATACTTTAGGCGTGCAAGATCAATACCGTCATCACGATACCCCTCATACTTCTGGAAACGCTCGTCGTCCTTATAGGGTTCACGCATCTTATCAAGTACTTCGTGCTCCGCTGCAATCTCCTTTTCAACCTCAGCAATCTGTGCCTGAATATCATCTACCTTCTTCTGAGCAGCCTCCGCCTTTGGGGAGTCCTCCGAAGACTTGTAGAGGATATCGGCCAATTCGACCGAAAGGGATCTCTCCTTGAGATGGAGCTTATGCAGCTGTTTGGAAAGCTTGTTGATCTTGAGGAACTGCTCCGAAACGGGTGCAAGATTCTCCACCACAATGAAACCGCCGATGACATTGGTGATATCCAGGAGCGCATCGTGGGCCTTTTTCTTGGCAGCCGCCAAATCATTGTGATGCTTCAGCTTATCCTCATCGCTCATGGCGTCATATTCCGCCTGCAGATGATCCCTTTTTTCTTCCAACTGAGCCAAATGCTTACGGCGCTTATCCAGCGTCTTGATGGTCTCCCGGATATACTCAGGACACAGCTCATCAATCGTGCGGCCATAGTACATGGTACGGCCATCAGTTTGCGGATAAACCTGCAAAATAGTACGGCCAAAAGTGGATTTGCCGCAGCCGGACTCGCCTACCAAACCGAAGGTTTCACCCTCGTAGATTTCCAGGTCGATACCATCATTGGCTTTTACATACATCCCGCGTTTTTTCAGCGGGAACCACTGCTTCAGATTGCTGATGCGGAGCAAAACTTTTTTATCATTTGACATTTTGTTTTCTCTCCTCCTTGTTCGGGTAATAGCATCTGATGTGGTGTTCTTCGGTCAGATGAGTCATGGGAGGCTCAGCCTCATGGCACTTTTCTGTAGCATATTTGCAGCGGGGGGCAAACTTGCAACCCTTGGGCAGATCTAGCGGGTGCGGAACTGCTCCGGGAATTGCCTCAAGACGCTGATTGGTGGGGGTATCCAGGCGGGGAATCGAAACCAGAAGGCCCTCGGTATAAGGGTGGGAATACTCGGTCTTTGGGTCAAAAAGCATCTTTGCGGGAACGCGCTCCACCACCTGACCGCAGTACATAACAGCGACATAGTCTGCCATCTGGTTGATAACGCCCAAATCGTGGGTGATGAACAAAATACTGGTGCCGTTTTCCCGCTTCAGATCATTCATCAGTCGCAGGATCTGCGCCTGAATGGTAACATCCAGTGCGGTGGTCGGCTCATCGGCAATCAGCAGCTTGGGACGGCACGCCAGCGCCATAGCGATCATAACACGCTGACGCATACCGCCGGAAAGCTGGTGCGGATACTGCTTGGCAACAATCTCAGGATTCGGAATCTTTACCTCACGCAGCAGGTCAACAGATTTTTCCGCCGCTTCCTTCTTGGAAAGTCCCTGATGGATGATAAACGGCTCAGAAAGCTGTTGTTCAATAGAGAAAACGGGGTTTAAGCTGGTCATTGGCTCCTGGAAGATAACCGAGATATCATTGCCGCGAATCTTATACATCTCACTAAGGGGGAGTTTAGTGAGATCAACACCATTAAAGAGAATCTGACCGCCAGCAATATAACCATTGCCGTCAAGCAGGCGCAGGATACTCATAGCAGATACACTCTTACCGGAGCCAGATTCTCCTACGACACCCAGGGTCTTCCCTTCCTCAACGGTGTAGGAAACATTGTTTACAGCTTTTACTGTACCACGCTTGGTGTCAAAGAAGGTATACAGGTCGATAATTTCAAGCAGTTTTTTCTCGTTTTCCATGATATACCCTCCTTATCTTTCATTCGATTTCGGATCCAGTGCGTCGCGTAGACCGTCACCGATCAGATTGATGCAGACGCAGGAAAGACCGAAGATCAGACCAACGAATACCCAGTTCCACCAGTAGTTCTGGATGATAACGCTGTTATTGGCATTGGAAAGCATATTGCCCCAGGTGGGTGTGGGTGCCGGAATACCGAATCCCAGGTAGGAAAGGGTACTTTCGGTCAGCATGGAAGTGCCGAACGAAAGGGTGATGGAAACCAGCACGACGGACATTACGTTGGGGATGATGTGCTTAAAGATGATCTTGTTTTCCTTAACGCCGATGGTCTTTGCAGCGGTAACATACTCCATCTCACGCTGGGCAAACATCTGCGCACGTACCTGACGGCAGAGCCCCGGCCACGAAAGCAGACCCAGAATGACCATGATGATATACATTCGCTGCTCCACGCTTACCCGCGAACCAAGCACCGCGGAAAGGATCATGGCGAAGGGGATGAACGGCATACTGGAAACGACCTCTGCCACACGCATGATGGCCATATCGAGGAAGCCGCCGAAGTAACCAGCGATACCGCCCAGCAGAATGCCGATAATGGTGGAAATCACAACGGAAAGTGCACCGATGGTCATGGTCATCTTACCGCCGTTTACCAGACGGGCAAAGATATCACGGCCAAGGTCATCGGTTCCCAGCAGGAACCCCTTGAGACCCCATGTGTGCATCTTACCGTTGGCGTCTATTGCGTAGTTCTGATAATACCCTGTAAAGATATTCTTCACATCCACAGAATCATTGGTCAATTCCGTAGGAACATTGATCTGCTTATAACGGTTGTGGCCCCAGGAGGCAACATTGCCGTCCTCCATTACGACGGTGTAATGGTAACGCCCGCCCTCAATCTTGATGGGCTTGGTGCTGAATGCAGGCAGGGCGCCCTCGCCACGTGTGGTAACACCCCAGGTAAGAACGGTACCGTCATTCTTCAGTGCTGCAACAGAGTTTGCGGTAGCCGCAATGGATACCACGCCGCTCTTGGCGCCCGCAGGAATATCGGTTGCCAGCAAGGAAGTTGCCTTATCGCCGGAATAAGCCACAGAACCATCGTCTAGCAAAACAATATAAGCGGTATCAGTCAAAGCGGCATCCACCACATGCCCATCATACAGCTCCTTATCTATACCGATATCGGCAAAGTTCGCGTTGCCCCAAAGGAGCAGACGGTTGTCATCGGTAAGGGCTGCGGAGAACTGATGGGAGGCAAAAACCTTGGTGATCTTGAAGTTGTGGAAACGGTTGTTTTCGGAAAGCTCCTGCGGCAGCTTGGTCTGCCCCAAACGGGCGTTGCCCCAGCAGTAAACGGTTCCCTTATCGTCCACTGCTACAATGTGGTCAAAGCCGGCAGCGATCTGCGTGATCTTCGCCTTTTGGACCTCCTTGGGAACATCGGCGACATCGATCACACGGGAAACCTTGGTTTTACCCCAAACATAAACATTACCGTTCATATCTACACCGGCGGAGAAATTGGAGCCGACCGAAATATCGGCGATGCCCTCATTCTCCAGCTCTTCGGGATAGTCCATCATGGAATATCCTGGGGATACATTGACCAGGGTGCTGTCCTGCTCTCCCAAATCCAGCACAACAAAGCTGGGAGCAATAAACACAAACAGCATGATGAGAATCAGCAGTACAAGAGAGATAACAGCCAGTGGCTTGGAGAAGAAGCTCTTTGCCACCATACGGGCAGGGCTTTGCAGCGCTTCCTCTGCGTAAATGTCCATTTCCTTATTTGGGAAAAACAGGCGGGAGAACCAGCGGCCCAGTGTCCCCTTCTTCTCCCCGGAGCCTGCCTTCTTATTCTCTTTACTCATATTCAGCAGCCTCCTTCCTTACTTGTTTACACGAACGCGGGGATCGACCAGACCGTAGCTCAAGTCGGTAAGCAGTACGCCCACCAGGCTCACCACGGTATAGAACATCTGCATGGCAAGCACCAGCTCATAGTCGGTGTTGTTCAGCGCCTGCCAGTACAGCCGGCCGGTGCCGTTCAGGGCAAAGGTCGTTTCGATAACCAGCGAGCCGCCGGTGAATACCGAGATGATCCAGCCCATAATGGAGGTGGAAACCGGCAGCAGCGCATTGCGCCATGCATGGCTGTAAATAACCACCTTTTCCTTCAGGCCCTTTGCCCGTGCGGTACGGATATAATCCTGCGTCAGGGTGTCGATCATTGCCGCGCGGACGGTACGGGTCATGCCCGCCAGTCCGATGAACACCAGTACCAGTATGGGCAGTGCCATATAATACATTCTATCAGCAAATTCGGCAAAACCGGTATAGGTGGAGCCGGGGGTCTTGGCGCCGCCTACCGGGAAGATCTTCAGCTTAACGGCAAACAGATAGATGAATACAATACCGACCAGATAACTGGGTAAGCTATATCCCACTACCGTTACCGCTTGGATTGCGCTATCGGAAGCCTTCCGGCGATGGACAGCACAATAAATACCCAGCGGAATGGTAATGGCAAGGGTAAGAATGGTGCTGAACAGATTTAGCAGGATCGTATTGACCATCGGTGCTTTAATTACATCAATGACCGGACGCTTATACACGGTGGAGTCACCAAACTGACCCTGCAAAAGGCCGTTCAATGTCCCACCCACATCCGGTATCAAGCCCATCCAACGGGCATAGCGAACGATAAGCGGATCATCCAATCCCAATTCGGCTCGTTTTTCCAGATACTGACGCTGCCACTCTGCCGGCTTCAGAACCTTACGCAGCGGTTCCATTTCCACCATAGCGGGGTCGCCCGGAATTAAATTATAAAGGGCATACATCAGCAGTGATACGATAAAGAACACGATGACGATGTATACCAGTCGTTTTAGGATATACTTCCCCATTTACCTTTGGCCTCCCAATTATAAAATAACGAGCAAACGCATGAAGGCGTTTATTCTTATATCATAAACCATTTACGGATAAATTGCAACTTTTGAATTGGAAAATTGTAAACAAATACTGAAATTCTATTTATTTATGCAGGATATACGGCATATGATTGTTTCCTATTAGGAACGCTGTAAATACAAGGCTTTTCGGAGCCTACGAACCACAAAAAATAATATTTGATCTATCACATTACACAAAAAGCCGTCCGGCGTTCAAATCGGGCGGCTTTTTTGCGTGGATAGACCGGAAGGAGGCAAAAAAATAATTACAGAAATTCAACCCGCAAAATTGTGCAACTTTCACGAAAAGGAGGATAGTGAATGGCAGATGAAAAATTGAACACAGGCCCCGGTGAGGAGAAGTTCCCGGAGGCTCCCGCTCCTGTTACGGTTGACGAGCCCCAGGCTCCGGCTCCCGAACAAACTGCCGCTCCCACACCCCAGCAGGAGGGGCCTGCCCAGCCCGAGCCCGGTGATGTGGTGGTGTCCTTTGACAAAATCAATGAGCTGATGAATGAAAAGCGGCAGACAGCCCGGGCCGAGGTAGAAAAAGAGGAGGCGGCAAAAGAGCCGGAGGAGAAAACGCAGGAGGAACCTCCCGCCGCTGGGGATGGCGAACCGAAAAAGGCCCGTCGGGGCCGTCCTCCAAAAGAGGAAAAAGCGGAGCCTGCTGGCAAGGAGGCGGCGAAGCCCCGCAAGGGCCGCCCACCCAAGGCGGATAAGGCGGCCCCCGGCGAGGCCACGCCGACTAAGCGAGACAAATTGTCCCGAAGTGGGAAAAAGGCTGCGGAGGTTAAAGCTGCCCCGGAACCCGAAAAGGCCCCACCCGAAAATGCGGCTCCGGCCCCGGAACAGTCTCCGCCTGAGCCAGCCGCTCCGCCCCGTCCTGTGGAGGAAGGAAAGCTGGTCTATCTGAAGCTTTCCGAAATGCATCCATTCCACACATTCCGCCCCCATCCGTTTAAGGTGCGGGACGACGCCAAAATGCAGGAAACGGTAGCGTCCATCAAGGCAAACGGCGTAATGGTTCCTGGTCTTGCCCGCCCGGAAAAGGATGGCAACGGTTATGAGATCGTGGCGGGCCATCGCCGCCATCATGGTTGTGAGCTGGCCGGGCTGGAGGAAATGCCCTTTATCGTCCGGGAAATGACTGACCACGAGGCGGTACAGGCCATGAAGGACAGCAATAAGCAGAGGGATCAGACGCTCCCCAGCGAACTGGCCGCCCTGCTGGAGCTGGAAGTGGAGGACATCAAGCACCAGGGCGGGCGGCTGAAAAATGTGGCCGAGGGCGATATTTGAAAACGCTCCGTTGAGATCGTGGGCGAGGCGCACGATATGAACTATAAAAAGGTCATGCGTTATCTGCGGCTGAACTCCCTTGTGCCGGAACTGCTGGACAAGGTGGACGATAAAAAAATGGGCTTTATGCCCGCTGTGGAGATTTCCTATATCCGCCCCAAAAACCAGCGGCTGATCGCTGTTTCCATTGACGGAGAACAGGCGTCCCCCTCTCTGGCCCAGGCGAAAAAGCTCCGGGAGCTGGACAAGGACGGGAAACTCAACGGTGATGTCATTGACGGCATCTTATCAGAAAAGAAAAAGGAGGATCGAGGCGTGATTATTTCTACCGCTGAACTGGAAAAGTATTTTGGCAAGGAGGCTACTCCCGCCAAAATGAAGGAGCAGATCATGACTTTGCTGGACGAGTGGAAAGAGAAACAGCCGCCCGAACTGGCGAAGGCTCCGAAAAAGATGGAGCAGGACAAGTAACCACTTCGAGACATTTTGTCCCGAGGGCCCTGACCTCCGCATCATGGCTCTGGTGGTATATATCCCCCGTCGCCGCCTGTTTTTTCGTACAGCCGGGAGCGGGCTGTCAAGGGTGCATCGCACCGCCGTTTTACGGCGGCCTGCCCTTGACGGTCTGCCCCGGCTGTGCTATTTCCCCGGCAAGCGGCGGGGGTATATCCTCCAGAGCCGCCCCCTTTCCCATGGTTGGGAAAGGGCGGGGGGATTGGGTTGAACTTTCTTATTAAAATATCGGAGGTATTGACTATGAAGCGTCCCCTTGCATACATTACCGCCGCATGGTTGAGCGGCGACAGTGAAAACGCAGAACAGGCCGCCCGCTACTGCCGGGCGGTTTATGAGGCAGGCTTTTCCCCGATCTGCCCGCCCCTTTATCTGCCCCTGTTTCTCAATGACGCAGTACCCGAGGAGCATAAAAGCGGAATCGACATGGGCCGTGACCTGCTCCGCCGCTCCCATGTGCTGGTGGTCTGCGGCCACACCATGACCGAGGCCATGAAAAATGATATTGCCGTGGCCCAGCGGCTGGGAATTACCGCCACCACCCTTGAGGGCATCCTGACTGTCAAGGGACAGGGCAAACGCTGATGGAGTCTGTTTTTGAGGCTTTCATTTCAAATCCTGCCCTTTACAGTGCGGGGCATCTGGTGGGGGAAACGCTGCATTTCCCCACCAACACGGAGGAGGTGCAGTCCCTCTTAAAGAGGATCGGCGTGGACGGGGTGCGCTGCCAGGAATACTTTATTATCTCCTTTGACAGCGACATTCTCGGCCTTTATGACTATCTGGGCGAGTATGAAAACATTGACGAGCTCAACCACCTGGCCCATCTGCTGAAGGAGCTCTCCCCATCAGAACGGGAAACGCTGGAGGCGGTTATGGACAGCGGCCAGCATTGTGGCTCGGTGCAAGACTTGATCAACCTTACGCAAAATCTGGACTGCTACGACCTGCATCCCGGTGTGGACAATGAGGAAATGCTGGGCCGCCTTTATGTGGAGGATATGGAAAGTCTCGAAGTGCCGGACAATATAAAACCCTACTTTGACTTTGAAGCATACGGGCGGGACATTTCCATCAACGAAAACGGACACTTTGCACCGGGCGGCTATGTGACGAAGGTGAGTGACGATTTCCGGGAGGTCTACCACGGCCCCCAGGACATCCCCGCTGAACACAGGGTCTTTGCTTACCCTCAGCTTTCGATCCGGGAGCAGATGGCCGCTTATCAAGAAATTATTGACGGTTCCTCAAAGGAGGGGTTCCGGCGGCTGGCTGAAAAACACCATGAGGAACGGTAACTGGACTTCGAGACAATTTGTCCCAAGGCGAAAGGAGGCGGTGTAACTGATTGATGAAGAAATTTCCCGGAGCTCCATAGCGATTTCTGTCCGGGCCAGCAAGCTGACAGCCCGGGGGCTGGCCTATGTGCTCCGGGCGGCGGGCCGCCAGATCGCCAAACGGCATAAGAAAGCCCAAAGGCCCCACGGCAGGCAGAGCGTGAAAAAGCTCATGGCCCACGGCGAAAATGTGAACAGCATCGAGGTGGAGGCCCCGAAGCTCTTTGACCGCATGGCCCGCCGTTTCAATGTGGACTATGCTTTTTACAAAACCGGGCCGGACAAATACCTGCTGTTTTTCAAGGCAGGACAGGCGGATGCAATTACCGCCTGTTTTGAGCGGTACTCCCGCGGGCTGTTGGAACAGTCAAAATCCAGCCGCATCCCCATCCGGGAACAACTCAAAAAAGCGGCGGAACAGCTTGTAAAGGAACCGCCCAAAACACAGGAACGGACAAAGGAGGTGGTTCGTGAAGAACGATAGCATCAAAAAATACCTTATTCCCAACATCCCGTATCTGTTTGTCCTGTGGGCCTTTCTCAAGCTGGGGACGGCCTACCGTCTGGCGGCGGGTGCGGATTTTGCTCATAAGCTCATGGGGCTGGGCCAGACCATTGGCCCGGCCTTTGCCGACTTTGCCCCGGGGCTTGCTCCCTTTGACTGGCTCGTTGGCATTGTGGGGGCTGTGGCGTTCCGGGTAATGGTCTATGCGAAAAGCAAAAACGCTAAAAAATTTCGGCGGGATGAGGAGTATGGATCAGCCCGTTGGGGCTGTCCGAAAGATATAGCCCCTTTCGTAGATCCAAAGCTTGAAAACAACATCATTCTGACCGGGACGGAGTTCCTTACCATGAATACCCGTCCGAAAAATCCAGCCAACGCCCGCAACCTCAATGCCTGTGTGATCGGTTCGTCCGGCTCCGGCAAAACCAGGTTCTGGCTTACCCCGCAGATTTTGCAGGCCAGCGCAGACAAAAACGGCGGATGCAGCTATGTGTGTGTCGATCCCAAAGGAGGCGTTCTCGGGCAGGTGGGCCACTTCCTGCAAAAGCGTGGGTATCGGATCAAGGTGTTCAATTCCATTGATTTCACAAAATCCATGCACTATAACCCGCTGGCGTACATCCGTAACGAGGCCGACATCCTTAAATTTGTGGACGCTCTCATTTCCAACACAAAAGGCGAAGGCAAGGAAGGCGATCCATTCTGGACAAAATCGGAAACCCTGCTTTACTGCGCCCTCATCGCCTATATCATTTTTGAGGGCCCCGCCGAGGATCGGAACATGAACACATTGGTTGACATGATTTCCGGGATGGAGGTCAAGGAGGATGACGAGGATTTTATGAACGCCGTGGACTATATGTTTGCGGGCCTGGAAAAACGAAAGCCGGATTGCTTTGCGGTCAAGCAGTATAAAAAATACAAACTGGCCAGCGGTGTTGTATGCTCTAAAAGACTTCTTAATCAAGCGGTTGGGAAGTCTCTTAGAACACACAACCTAAAACCGAAGAAAGGAGCGCAAGTTATGAGAAAAAACGAGAAAATCACTGCTCTGTACGAACGACTGAGCCGTGATGACTTTGGCAAAGATGATGACCAACAGCGTGAGAGCAATTCCATTTCCAATCAAAAAGCTATGTTGGAGGAGTTCGCCGCACGGCAGGGCTTTACAAACATTGTCCATTTCACGGACGATGGCATTAGTGGTACTTGCTTTGACCGTCCCGGATTTTTAGCAATGATGAAAGA
>CDZG01027252.1_pt1 | contig 147141 bp, 135 predicted proteins | sample 557741 | NCBI WGS metagenome assembly CDZG01 (sample SAMEA3182086, study PRJEB8094) | gut metagenome | biome: human; feature: gut; material: Stool; isolation source: human stools | place: Canada | collected 2013-01-21
GAAAACATGCGGTTCTGCCGGGCGGAAATGCCCTCATACTGCGTCAAAGCCCTTGAGAATACACAAAGTATTCTCTGCGGTCTTTTCCTTGTCTGCGAGCATTTCTGCTCCGGCAGAACTGCTTCGCATCGGACAGCCTTGGATTTTCGAGGGATTTTTGTCCTTTTGGACGCAGGCGGGCTGTCGCCCGCCAAGGACAAAAGGGCAAAAAGCACCGAAAAGACTGGCTGTCCGACGCATGGGTTTCCTGCCCGTCGATGGCTGATTTTCTCCGACGCACATGTCATCGGAGAAAATGATTGACACTCTATTTGCGCCTGCGGGCGCAAACTCTGCGAGGCTTTTTCGACAGGCTGAGAGGGCCGCGAAAGCGGCCCTTTCTTAGAAAATCGGGATCAGGCGACCGCGTTGTTCCGGGCGTACTCGGTCAGCAGGTTCTGCATCTCGTCGGACATGATCTCTACCGTTTCCTCGACGGTCTGATCGTTTTCGAGCATGTCGGACACGCCCTGCATGATCGCATAGTAGAAATCCTTGGACGGGCCGACGGTAACGCTGCGCATATCCGCCGGGGTGGAGATGAGCTGATCGTACGCCACCAGATACTGCGGATACTCCGCCGTCACGGTCTTATAAATATCCTCGTCCATAGCCGCCGTGTTGGAGGGAATGTAGCCGGTGTTGGCGGCGAAGTCGGCCTGCACCGCCGCGGAAGCAAGATACTGCATGAAGACCCAGGAGGCTTCCTTGCGAAGATCGTCGCCGGAATCGAACATGGACAGGCAGGAGCCGGCCACGGTGGCGCCGTCGGAAGCGTCGGCGGAAACGCGCAGATACTTGCCGACGCCGACTTCAAAGGCGCCGTTGACCTTTTCGAGGACCGGGGCCACGTTGGAAGAAGAGTTGGTCATCATCACGAGATCGCCGGCGATGAACATATCGGCCGAGCCGCTCTCGTTGATGAGCGCACCGGCGTCATACATGGCCTTCCACTGCGTCAGGAAGGCGGCCAGCGCGCCGTTGTCGATGCAGGCGAGCTCCGTGGCGGTGCCTTCCGAGCCGTTCTTTTCATTGACGACGTAGCTGCCGAGCTGACCCAGCCAGTTGGCGAGCGTCGGGGTGTTCGGCACGGTCTGCAGCACCTTCTGGGTGAGACCCTTGGCCTGCATGTCCTGATAAAGCCGGATAACATCGTCAAACGTCTCGGGGACCTTGTCCCAGCCGGCTTCCTTCAGCAGGTCCATGTTGTAGTAGGAAACGGTGGTAGAGGTCGCAAACGGCAGACCAAGCTGGCTGCCGGCAAACTGCCAGTTGGCCAGAGCGGCGGAGAGATAGGTGTCCAGACAGCCGGGCTCCGCGTAGGCGGCCACGGCCTGGTCCACGGTGAAGGCTTTGCCGGAGCTGTAGTAGGTCATTTTGCCCGTGGCGTCCAGCTGCATCAGGTCGGGCAGCTCCTCAAAGTTGCCGCCGGAGATGATGGCCTTGAGCAGGGTGCTGGCGTCGGAGTACTGGCCCTGATACACGGCGTTCACGGTGATGCCGTATTCGTTGGTGCTGTTGAATTCCTCAATGTACTTGTCCATCAGCACGCCGGCCTCGTCCGAGGCGCAGTGCCAGAACGTGATGGTCACCGGCTGCGTGCCGAGCAGGCTCTCGACCGGCGCGGCTTCCTCCTCGGCCGGGGCCGCGGTGGGCTCAGCCGGCGTGGCCTCTCCCGTGCTGCCGCAGGCGGCCAGAGAGAAAACAAGCGCCAGAGCCAGAAGCAATGACAGCATCTTTTTCATGTGTAAATCCTCCTAAAATGATTTTATTCCAGAAAAGCAGGGCACTGCTGCCCCTGCCGGGGAATACGGATCAGCCGACGAGACTCCCTTCGGTGCCGCCCTTTGCCATGTTCCGCCGCATGATGACGAAAAGGATGAAGGACGGGATCAGGGAGATCGTCACGCCGGCCAGCACGAGCTGATAGTTGGTGTCCTCCCAGGAATTCAGCTTGGTAATGCCTACCATGATGGTGCGCATATCGGGCGCGCTGGCGGTGATGATCAGCGGCCAGAGATAGGCGTTCCAGATCGTGATGAAGCTCTGCACGAAAAGCGTCGTGATGATCGGCTTGCAGATGGGCATCAGGATCGTAAGAATATATCGCAGATCGCCGCAGCCGTCGATCATGGCAGCATAGCGCAGATCCTTCGGAACGGAAAGGAATTTCTGCCGGAGCATGAACATCTGGCTGGCGCTGACAAAGCCGGTGATGCACATGCCGAGATAGGTGTTGAGCAGCCCCAGCCGGGACACGGTCACATAGTTGGTGATGAGGAGCGTGTCGCCGGGCATCATCATTGTGCCGAGAATGAGGAAAAAGCAGAAGTTCTTCCCCCGGAACTCATAGTGCGTCAGCGCAAAGGCCGCGCAGATGGAAAACACCAGACGGACCACCGTTCCGAGCGTCGCCATGATGAGAGAGTTGAGCATATAGCGCAGCATAGGCGCCTGATGCATGGCGTCCTTGAAGTTCTGCGTATAGGCAAAGCTGCTCGGCAGCAGCCGCGGCGAGAGAAATTCCGCCGGAGTTTTGAAGGCGCCCAGAACACAGTAGATCACCGGGAAGATCAGCACCAGGCCCAGAGCGATGGCCACGACGGATACGACGATGTCCGTCGTGCGCTTTCTGGCTGTATATTTCACTGATAAAACACCTTCTTCCGCTCATAAACAAACGACACCAGCGTAAACCCGAAGGTCAAAACGAAAGCCACCATGCTCACGACCGCCGCCAGACCGTAGTTGGAGCTGCCGTAGCCGGAGGAGAACATCATGTACATCAGCGTTGTTGTCGCGCGGGACGGGCCTCCCTGCGTAATAATGATCATCGGGCCGGATGTCATCATCGCCAGGACCGTGTTGGTGCACATCACATAAAAAATGGTAGAGGAGATCATGGGGAGCTGGATCTTGAACACGCGGGTGAAAAATCCTGCCCCATCCAGCTCGGCCGCCTCCATAATGTGCCTGGGGATCCCCCGGAACGCCGATTGGAACAGAAGAAAATCGAAGCCGATGCCCATCCACACCGTAAGGATAATGCAGGTGTACAGCGCCGTATCCCGGCTTTCAAACCATCCCAGATTCGTCCCGAAGAACGCGTTGACCCAACCCAGCGTCGGGCTGAACATGGATTTGAAGATCATGCAGGCCGCCGACATGGATACGGCCATGGGCAGGGTGAACATGGTCTCGTATACCGGGCTGAGCTTGCGCTTTTTCGTAGCCAGCAGCGCCAGAGAGATCGTCAGCACCAGCGTTATGGGCACGTTGATCAGCGTGATGACAATGGAGTTTCGCAGCGCTTTTTTAAAGTCGTTCCGCCCGAAGACATATTTGAAATTCTCCAGTCCCACAAAGCGCAGGATCTCGCCCTTGTCGTTGACCGCGCAAAGGCTGTTGACCAGCGTTTTCAAAAACGGATAATAGACAAACAGCAGCGCAAAGATCAGAATCGGCGCCATAAAGGCCGCGACTTTCAGATTCTTACGGGCGTTGGGACGGAGGCCGCCTTCGCGCAGCCTTCCGTATGCGGCGTCTTTCGTTGTTGTGCTCAAACCTGCATCCTCCCGTTTTTCCGAAACCCGGCGGCCACCGGAACGCGCGTCCGCGCGCTGCGGCCTTTTGTCTGCTTATTGCGGCGCTTTATGTGTATTTTGTAACATAGCGTTGACAACAGTTCAATTCTTTTTTGCGTAAAGTCCGCAAATCATGAAATTGCCCAATTTTTTCCGACCGCGTTCTGCCGTATTCGGGAAATGTTTAACGCGGCATTTTCCGCGTTTCCCGGACAAATTGGATTGTATCGCACGCACGGTAAAGAGAGAAACACCTTTTTTGTAAGGTTTCGGTAAAATCTTCTTTACCGCCTTCGGTTTTTTCACCGGCTTGCTTGACAGCCCAATACCGCTATGATATGATTCGGTGCGACAAATGACCAAAGCAGGTTACAAATGTAATTCCGATATATAGAAAGCGAGGCTGCAACGATATGGCACAGACCGCAAGCAGAATGAACCATATTTTCGGCACCGACGGGAAAACCTTCATTCTCGCCATGGATCACGGCTCCAATTTCAACGTGCTGCCCGCCATGAAGGACGCGAAAACGTTGATCCGCGAGCTGGCCGCGGCGGGCGCGGACGCCTTTTTGTCCACCATCGGCATGGCGGAAAACTTTGCCGGCAGCTTTCTGGGCAAGGGCATCATTCTTCGCATCGACGGCGGCGTTTCCTTCCTGGGCGATCACAGAGCGCCGATGCAGATCGTTGCCACGGCGGAGGACGCGCTCCGTCTGGGCGCCGACTCCGTTATCACGATGAGCTTTCCCGGCTCCGTACACGAGGCGGAGGTTTTGAGCAATCTGGCGCGGGTGTGTCTGGACTGCCACAAATGGGGTATGCCCGTCACGGCCGAAGCGCTCCCCCGCGGCTTTGAAAAGGCCGAGGATTCCCGCACGCCGGAAAACATAACGTTTGCCTGCCGTCAGGCCGCGGAGCTCGGCGCGGACATCGTGAAGACCGTCTATACCGGCGATCCGGAGAGCTTCCGGACGCTGACGGAAAGCGTTTATGCCCCGGTCGTCATCCTCGGCGGCGCAAAAAAGGTCCCCGAACGGGAGCTATTGCAGGAGATCCGCGATGCGCTCGATGCCGGAGCCTCCGGCGTCGCCATGGGGCGGAACATCTGGGGGAACGAAGACCCGGTACGCTATGCCGCGGCGATCGCAAAGCTGATCCACGAGGATTGCAGCGTGGACGCGGCGCTGAAGGAAATGAACCGGCTTTACTGAAAAGGGGATAGACGGAAATGGAAACATATAAAGTAAGCATTCATTCCGGCGTCCGCGAAATGGAAACGCGGATTCTGCAAAAGAGAGAGCCTGCCGGCGACGAGGTGCTGCTGAGGGTAACGAGCTGCGCCATATGCACGCTTGAGCAGCGCATCTGGAAGGGCGTCATCGCCCGGTATCCGTATGCCGGAGGCCACGAGGCGGCCGGGATCGTAGAGGCCGTCGGCCCGGACGTGAAAGGCGTAAAGCCCGGCGACAAAGCGGCTGTCCGGCTGCTGAACTCCTGCGGCGAGTGCTACTACTGCCGCAGCGGTCACGAAAACCTGTGCGTAGAGTCCTTCGTGGCGCATACGCATTCCGGCGTTATGGGAGCGGGCGGCTTTGCCGAGTATATGACCGTCAGCGCCAAGGCGGTGTATAAGCTCGCCGACGATGTGGATCTGGATCACGCGGCGCTGGCCGAGCCGCTCGCCTGCTGCGTTCACAGCATCCGCAACGCCAAGATCCAGCTGGGCGACGATGTGGTAGTCATCGGCGCCGGCATCATGGGCGCGCTGCACATCCGGCTGGCAAAAATGAGCGGGGCGCGCGTCATTGTCAGCGAGCTCGATCCCGTCCGCATGGACGTTGCGCGCAAAATGGGCGCGGACATCGTCATCAACGCCAGCGAAGCGGATCCCATCGTGCAGGTCAAGGAGCTTACCGAGGGCCGCGGCGCCGACGCGGTGTTCTGTACCGTGGCCACGTCCGCCGTGGCGAAGCAGGCGGTGGATATGGCCGGAAAATTGGGACGGGTCGTGATGTATACCTCGTTCTTCCCCGATCTTCCGATCGAGATCAGCCCCACAAAGCTCCATTCGGGCGAGCAGATCCTCACCGGCTCCGTGAATCCGAATCCGGTGGATTTCCTGACGGCGACGCGCCTGCTCAGCCGGAAGCTCATCGACGTTTCCTCTCTGATCTCCGACCGGGTCCCCATGGCCGAGATCGACCGCGCTTTCCGGGAGGCCGTGGAGCCCAACACCTACCGTATTATCGTAAAGCCCTAAAAAAGGGATTGAAAAAAGCCGGGGGCCATGTAAAATGGAGGTATCAAAAAAGGATGGTATCGGCCATGAATCTGCATCCCCTGACGCCGGAACAGAAAAACGAATATACCCGGATCGCCTATTACTACTACGAAGCCGGCCAGACGCAGGACCAGATCGCACAGCGGCTGGGGATCTCGCGCCAGCGGGTGAACCGGATCCTGGCGGAGTGCATTGAGCGGGGCATCGTTCGCATCACGGTCGACCGGAGCCCGGAGGAGTATTTCGCGAGCGAATCGGCGCTGGAGGATAAATACCGTTTGAAGGCCGTTCGGCTGGCGCACAGCCTCGGGGCGGACCAGCTGTATGGGAATCTGGGCGTTGTGGCCGGACAGTATCTCAAGTCCATCGTCAAGCGGGGAGATATCATCGGCTGCGTTCCCGGCCGCGGCGTGGCCGGGCTGGTGGATAACATGCCGCAGATGGAGCGGACCGGCCTTACGGTAACGCAGCTCATGGGCAGCGAGAGCCGGAGAGAGTATAATCTGGAGGTCGACAGCATCCTCCACCGGTTTGCGCGAAAGCTCTCCGCCCTGCCGCAGCCGCTGTATGCGCCCGTGCTGGTCAGCAATGCCGAGCTGCGCGAATCCATTGTCCGCGAGCCCTATTATCAGGAGGCCTACGCCGTTATGAAGCGCTGCACCGTTGCGGTCGTCGGCATCGGCACGGCCACCACCTATGAGCAGTATATCACCGGCGCAAACCGGCAGCCCGGCACTGCGGCCGCCGGCGCGGCGGCTCCGGTGGGGGAGATATGTACCCACTGCTTCGATGCGGACGGACAGCCGGTGGAGTTTCCCTTTTCCAACCGTATTCTGGCCATCTCCCGCGAGGATTACAAGAACATCCCGACGCGCATCGGCATCGCCGGCGGGCCGGAAAAGCTCGCCGCGATCCGCGCGGCGCTGCGCGGAGGCTATGTCAACGTCCTGATAACCGATCTGGATATGGCAGCCGCCCTGCTCGACGAGACCTGACCGGCTGCGCACCCTGCCCATTGTAATAATAAGAGACGGATACGCCTGACATTGCGTCAGAGGTATCCGTCTCTTTTCATATCCGCCCGCGGCGGATGCGGCGCCGGCGCTCCTTTTGCCGGACGGCCTCCTCGCGGCTGACAGCGGCGCCGGCCGCGGTCATGCGCTGCTGATGGCGCGCGGCGTAGCAGATCGCCGCGGCCATGACGAGATCGTCGTGCTTTCCGGCGAGCGCTTCCGGGCGGTGATCCTCGTTGTAGCAGAACGTCAGCATCTCGCCGAGAAGCTCGCGGTCGGAAAACCACTCCGGGTGCAGGGAGAACACCTCCACAAGATTGGCGATCGCGCGCGGGCGCGTCTGCCGGTCGGTGCGGAAGCCGCAGCTCTCGCGCAGCCGGTGTGTGAACGTGTCCTCCTGCTCGCGGCGGTACTGGTTCGGATAGCCGAGCTCCAGAAGCTTCATCACGGGATACGTTGAGAAATTCGTTTCGAGCGCGACGAGCGCGTCGTTATAATGCCTCCCGAGCGCGTACACCTGCCGGACATACTCCGGCTCGGAAAACCGCCGCCGGAGGCACGCCGCCTGTTCGCCGGTGCTGTTGTCGATGACGTGCGCGGTGAACCAGTCCGAGCCATCGCCCGCGGTGTCGCCGCCGAGCACATACGGATGGCCCGGCTCGCATTCGCGGTAAATGCAGATCTCGCCCGCGTCGTCATCCTGCCAGACGCTCTCGCCGTCTTTATTGCCGGGGACGAACCGCCCGCGGCGCACGGGCGGCGCGGCCTCCTCGCGGCGGCGGATAACGAGGGCGTTATCGAAAACGCCCGAGCCGCTGTAGAGAAACGCCTCGTCCGGATTCGCGGGGTACTCCTGCCGGAACATATCCCGGCTGCCGCCGCAGTTGTTCGCAATGCACCAGCGCCGCCAGCGCAGCTGCTCCCACGAGAGGGAATACCGCTCACGCGTCTCGCGCTCCTCCGCCGTCCATTCGATGCCCGGCTCGACCGGCATTGCATAATCCGGGTTTTCAAACCAGGCGAAGAACACCGGCTCAAAATCGTTCTCCCCGGCCACGGCGGCGTCCCACCGGTCCTTGAAATCCTCGCAGCCGTTGGCGGTGCTCTCGATGATGACCATCGTCCCCGGCCGGCTCGGCACGGCCTGCAATATGCCCGCGAGCGTCGCGGCTTTGCTCTCGCTGCCCTCCGGCCAGAAGGCGTATTCCGAAATATGCACGCACTGGAGCGTGTCGCTCCGCCCAATGCCCCGGCCGCCCGCCGTGGCGCAGCGAAAGCGCGACCGGAGCCCCGGCAGCGCGCCGCGCGATGCGCGCGACGGGTTTTCAAACACCAGCTCCTGCGCGTTTGAGGTGCGCAGCATCGGCTTGACCGGCGCGGGCAGCTCGTCATAAAAGAGCTTGCTCATGCGAAAAAGATTGGCCGTGGCGTCCTCTCGGTGCGCCACGACGAGCGCGTTCACGTTTGCGCGCGTGGCGCACGCGTGGAAGAGCAGCGCCTCCGTGAGCGTGGAAAAGCCGAGCTGACGCGCCTTTAAAATGATGATGCGCACGGGCTTGCCCTCGTCCTGCTGGCGCTTGGCCACGGCGTAAAGCTTTTGCTGCGCGGCGTTCAGGCGAAACGGCACGACCGCGCCGCTCTTCGTGCGTATTTTGAGGCACGATTCGATGTATTCTCTCGCAACGCACGGATTCACAGCGCGCTCGCCCCCTCCTGCCGCGCGAGCCATTCCTCAAGCGAGAGCGCGCCGTCCTCCGCTTCCTCCTCGCGCAGGGCGCGGAGATGCTCGTCAAGCTCGTGCAGCGCGCGCATCGCGCCCGCGGGGTCAAATTCCCAGATGCCGTCCGGCTCGCGCTGCTTTGTTTCGGGGTTGCGCGTGAGATGGGGCGTCGCCTGCATGCACCGGTCAACGATCTCCACGAGCCGCCGTCCGATCCACGCGCTCGAAACGCCCATCGCGTCAAAAAGCCGCTGCTCGCTCTCGCGGCGGCAGCGCTGTACCGCCGGGTCGCGCAGAAGCTCCCTGGCACGCTCTTCCGCTGTGGCGGGGCTGTATCCGGCGGCAATGGCGGCCTCAGGGCCGTCGCCGCAGGCGAGATATTCCTCCACAAAGCGCCTCTGCCGCGCCGTGAGCGCCGTTTTGTCCTTCATTCGGACCCTCCTTTCGTATTCACAGGGGCATCTGCTCGAGAAATTTCTTCCGCAGGCGGGAGAGCTTCCGGGGCGAGACGCCCGCCGCCCCGGCTGCCGCCTCGAGCGTTTTCTGCTGCACGAGTACGCCGAAAAGTGCCCGGCCCTCCTCCGGCGTCTCCGCAAGACACGCGATCAGTGCGCGGACCGCCTCCCGCCGCTCCGGCGGAAGTTGCGCAAACACGCGGAGCATCGCCAGAATGTACCGCTGCTCCGCCGCCGGACGGCCGCAGGACAAGCTCCGATATCCCATCGATCCATACCCCCTTTTGTATTATAGGACACAAAGCGTGAATACAGCGAGCAAAAAATAAAAACAGAAGAAAATTGGTCTCCTGTATTACACGCTTCGTGTATTAACGTTATACCATCCGGGGACGGACTTGTCAACACATTTCGTGGAATTCCGGTTGACTTTTTTCACGCCGCGTGTTATGGTAACGGTGAGGTGATAGCAATGTCCGGTTTCAGCGAAAGACTGTCGGCGCTGCGCAAGGGCGCGGGGATGACGCAGGCAGAGCTGGCGAAAAAGCTCGGCATTTCCAAAAGTTCGGTAAGCATGTACGAATGCGGCAATCGTGAGCCGGAGTTTGATCTGCTGGAAAAAATGGCGGATCTCCTCCAGGTGGATATGAACGTCCTGCTTGGCCGCGGCGAGCCGCTCGTGAACAACGATCCGGAGCTGACGGCGTATCTGGAAGCGCTGCGCGACAGGCCGGAGATGCGCGCGCTGTTCCGCCTTTCCCAAAATGCCACGCGTGAGGATGTGGAGACTGCCGTGACGATCCTCGAAGCGCTGCGCAGCAAGCATGAGGATACCTGACTATTACGTCCGGTTCGTGGACTTTCCGCCGACGGTGCTCGGCGCGACGCTCCCGAACGACGACGGCACATTTTCCGTATACATCAACGCCCGCCTCGGCGATGACGCGCGGCGCGAAACGCTGCGGCACGAGCTCGAGCACATGGCGCGGGACCACTTTTACCGCGACGCTCCCGTCGCAGCGCAGGAGGCGGAGGCCCGCGGCGAGACGGTCTCGGCAGTACCGCCGGCGCCGGAGCGCGGCACGGTGCGCTGTTACCGCGATCTCGCGGCGCTCACGACGTATCTCCGAAGTCTCGGCGCGCTCGGCAGCAGCATGGAATCCCTCGGCGCCGAACCGATGCGGTGATAAAAAAGAGCCAATGGCACACAAATGCCATTGGCTCTTTTGCCGTAGTTTGTTAGTTCAGCGGGAGAATTTTGCACTCGGAGCCGGAGAGCTCCTGCGCGGGGGCAGGGAGCGTGTCCACATTGATGAGCGGGCGGCCGCCGGAAACGAGAATGTCCACATACTGCTCTGCGGAGAGCTCGCGCACGACGATCTCGCCGCCGGAGCGCCGGTACAGCAGCGCCGGAACGCCGCCGTCGGTCGTGAGGACGACGCCGACATCGTAGGCGTGCTCGGGGTCGAGCCCGTCCAGCGCCTTGGCGCCGCGGCACTCTACGTTTTTGAGCACCGGCATGTCCGCCTGACTCACTTCCGGCGCACCGCTGCCGCTCGTGAGCAGCACGACGCGCGCGTCCGTCGCCGTGGCCGAGAGCTCGGTCGTGGCGAAGGGGTCAAACTGCCGGTTCGTGGAGATCACATAAAACCCGTTCTGCTCGATGCGCAGCGCGCGGCTTTTATAGAGCTCGCGCACGGAGGTCAGGAGCTTTACATATTTTCCTTCCTCTGCGGAAAGAAAGGCGTCAATATCCTCGCGGATGCGCTCACTGCGGCGCGCGAAGAAGGTGGAGAACATGGCGCTGTCGCCGTCGTCGGTCTGCAGTGCGAGCAGCCACGCGAGAAGCTCCGCGCGGCTTCCGGCGGGCAGCTCGTCCTCCGGGGGGACGTCTCCCGCGGCGAGCCGGTCGAGAAGCGCCGCGGCGCTCTCGGTTTTATCGTCCGCGCCGAAGAAGCGGATCTTTTCGAGAAGCTGCGCATCGGGGTGAAGGCTGTCGCCCGCCGGAAGACGCAGCGGCACGGTCTCCACCACGGCGGCGCTGCCGTCAAGATATACGTCCGCGACTTCCTGCGTGCGCCCGGTCGCGGTAAGGTCCACGCGGAAGTCCTCGCGCACGCTGTCCGGCCAGAGCGATTTCGGCAGCGCCGTCCGGCTGCCGAGAAGAACGCTCTCGGCATGGATCACAATGCCGGTGCCGTCCCACGAGAGGGAGGTGACGATCTGCATCGAGACCGGCACGAGACCGAGAACGCGCTGCGAGATGCATACGCGCATCTTTCCGCCGGTCAGGCGGATGCCGAAATCGAGATCGCCGAACCGCTCGCGCATCTGCCGCCGGAGACCGGGCAGAACGCCGCTCTCGTCGGCAAGAACGTAAAGATCGTTTTTATACAGCCGGACAACGGCGCTGCCGTCGTCGGCAAAGGAGAGCTCGCCGAGCTCTTCGCTGCGCGGCGCGGCGAGGATCGCGTCCACATCGTCCCGAAAGGCGGAGGCGCCGCCGTTGCCGATGAGAAACGCCGCGAGCAGCAGCAAAAGAAGGATCCCTGCCGGTATCGCGATCGCCCATGCGCGGGCGCCGCGCTTTGCCGGTTTCTGCTTCATGCCCTCCTGCCTCCTTTCCGACGGATATCGACATACTTTTTTCAGTTTAACGCATCCCGGCGAAAAAAGCAATTGCATCCTGCCGGAGCGGAACATATAATAGGTTTTACCCGCCTTCGGGCGGTAAGTTTCGGAAAAAACGGGGGTAACGCGCATGGCTTTCTCTCTGGCGCTCGTGGATTTCGACGGCACGCTGGCCGATTCGATGCCGTACTGGCTGCGTCTGCCGGCGGATACGCTCCGCGCGGCGGGGCTGCCGCAGCCGGAGGGCTTTGCGGAATACATCCGCTCCGTGCCGATCCGGGAGCTCGCGCGGGACATGGGCGCGAAGTACCCGCAGCTTGAAGTGGAAACGCCGCTCGCCGTGCGCTGGAGCGCGGAGATGGCGGCGCATTACGCGCGGGAGATCCCTCTCAAGCCGGGAGCAAAGAAACTTCTGCAAACGCTGCGCGCGGCGGGGCTGCGCGTATACATCCTCTCGGCGACGCGCCACGCGCTGCTCGATCCGGCCATTGAGCGGCTCGGCGTCGCGCCGCTCGTGGACGGCGTTTACGCCGAGGAGGAGACCGGCTCAAAGCGTACCGAAGCGCCGTATGCGTTTTTCCGGGACAGGCTCGGCGTTCCGTATGAGAAAATGCTTCTCGCGGAGGACGCGCCGCGCAATCTCGCCGCGGCGGAGGCGCTCGGCGTTTCGGGCGTCGGCGTATACGACGAGAGCATGAAGGAATATACGGAGATGATCCGCGCCGGAGCGGCGGTGTATCTGCCGGACTTCTCCGACCTTTCGGCGCTGGAGGAGCTGCTGCGGTAAGCCTCCCTTGTGCAAAGGGCAGACTCTCCCCGGCGGGGAGAGATGTCGCCGAAGGCGACAGAGAGGGGGGCGGAGGTGGCGAACCCGAAGGGTTTGACGGAGGGATTGTCGTTTTCCGAAGACTACAATCCCCCAGTCAGCTTCGCTGCCAGCCCCCTTTACACAAGGGGGCCTTTTCTCCATAAAAATACGAAAAAAGTATTGACTTTCCTGAGATTTATGGTATTATGTCATGGCGCTCCAAAGACAGCAGGTGGCATTCGCCGTAAATCCTGCCGAGGAAAGCACGATACTTGTATTGTGTCTCCCCCCTGTCTTTCGGCAGAGGGAGTTTTTCTTTCGGGCGCAGAAATTTACCCCGGAGGTGAAACCATTGCCTAACGCGAAAGTACTCAGCGAGAAACAGGCCATCGTCGAGGAACTCACCAAGCGTATCGGTAACGCCACGGCGGGCGTCCTTGTGGACTACAAGGGCATCACCGTTCTGGAGGATACCGCTCTGCGCCGTGAGCTGCGTGCTGCCGGCATTGAGTACACCGTTGTGAAGAACACTCTGCTCCGCTTTGCGGTTGACAAGTGCAATCTCAACGAGTTTGACTCCGTGCTCAACGGCACCACCTCTCTGGCCACCACCGAGGGCGACCCCATCGCGCCCATCCGCATCGTCAGCGAGTTCGCCAAGAAGATGAACGGCAAGTTCGAGGTCAAGGGCGGCTTCATGGAAGGTAAAGTCCTTCCGATGGCCGACATCGATGAGATCGCTCAGCTTCCCGGCAAGGATGCCCTGTACTCCAAGGTCCTCGGCACCATGCTCGCACCCATCACCAGCCTGGCCGTCGTTCTCGGTCAGATCCTGGAGCAGAAGGGCGGCTCTCTCGAGACCGCCGAAGCCGCTGCCGAATAATCCGGCAGACACAAATCATTTTTAGGAGGAAAATTACAAATGGCTAGCGAAAAAGTTACCGCTATGATCGAAGAAGTCAAGGCTCTCTCCGTGCTGGAGCTGGCTGAGCTCGTCCACGCCCTTGAGGAGACCTTCGGCGTTTCCGCCGCTGCCGCCGCTGCCCCCGCCGCCGCTGCCGCCGCTGCCCCGGTCGAAGAGAAGACCGAGTTTGACGTTGTCATGACCGAGTTCGGCGCTGAGAAGATCAAGGTCATCAAGGAAGTCCGCGGCCTGCTGGGCCTGGGCCTTGCCGAGGCGAAGGCTCTCGTCGAAGCCGTCCCCGCCAAGCTGAAGGAAGCCGTCTCCAAGGAAGAGGGCGAGGAGATCAAGTCCAAGCTCGAGGCCGTCGGCGCGAAGGTCGAACTCAAGTAAGATTTTTTATCCCATCCACCTTGCTCCCTGTCTGAGCAGGGGGCCGCAGTCCAGAAGGAGGACAACTAATGGCTAAGACCACCGAAAAGTACGAGGTCCTGTACGTTCTCAACCCCAACCTCACCGAGGAAGAGACCCAGGCCATCGTGGAAAAGTTCAAGACTCTGATCGAGCAGAACGGCACCGTCGATGAGATGGAAGAGTGGGGCAAGCGCAAGCTCGCCTACGAGATCAACTATCTCACCGAGGGCTACTATGTGCTGGTGAAGTTCACCTCCGGGCCCGAGCTTCCCGCCGAGCTGGATCGTATCCTCGGCATCACCGACGGCGTGATCCGCTCTCTTGTCACTCTGCGCTACGAATAAGCGGAGGGAATGATATGCTGAATCATATCGTTCTTATGGGCCGCCTGACGCGGGATCCGGAGCTGCGCTATACCGGCTCCAACGTTCCCGTGGCGTCCTTCTCCATTGCTGTTGACCGGGATTTCGGCCGCGGTGAAAACGGTGAAAAGCAGACCGATTTCATCAACGTGTCCGCCTGGCGTCAGACCGGGGAATTCGTCTCCAAGTACTTCACGAAGGGCAGCATGATCGTGGTTTCCGGTCGGCTGCAGATCCGTGACTACACCGACCGCGACGGCAACCGCCGTACCGCGGCGGAGGTCGTGGCGGACAACGTCTATTTCGGCGAAAGCAAGCGCCGGGATGACGGAGCCCCGCGGCAGGAGTACGCGCCCCGTCAGGAGTACGCACCCCGCACCCCCTCCAACGAGGGCTTTAACAGCGCGAAAGCGCAGGCCGGATCGTTCCAGACGATCGACGATGACGACGGCCAGCTGCCGTTTTGACACTCACGAAAGGAGTTTTTGAACCATGGCTTTTGATAAGTCCGCTGCCCCGCAGAAGAACCGCAAGCGCAGAAAGGTCTGCCAGTTCTGTGTGGATAAGGCCGAGTATATCGACTACAAGGACACCGTCAAGCTGCGCAAGTACCTGTCCGAGCGCAGCAAGATCCTGCCCCGCCGCACCACCGGCGCCTGCGCCTACCATCAGCGTCTGCTCACCGAGGCGATCAAGCGTGCCCGTCAGGTCGCTATCCTGCCTTACGTGACCGACTGATTTCGGTTTTTTATCGACAAAAAGCTCTCATCCTCCGGGATGGGAGCTTTTTCTGTTGCACAGCGGCAGATCGGCGGTTATAATGAAAGTCGCAAAAAGCAAAACATGCAACAGTATATATATGCGGAGGTTGACGCGATCATGTACGATAACGGCAAAATCTATCTCGGTCTCTCCGGCGAGGAGCGGGTGGAGCTTCCCCTCTCCATGTGCAACCGGCACGGCCTGATCGCCGGTGCGACCGGCACCGGCAAGACCGTTACGATGAAGGTGCTGGCGGAATCCCTCTCCGATGCGGGCGTGCCCGTTTTCCTGTGCGACGTGAAGGGCGACGTCGCCGGTATCTGCGCCCCCGGCGCGGACACCGAGGATATGCAGAAGCGTATCGAGCGCTTTGGCCTCACCGGCAAATTTGCCTACCGCGGCTACCCCACCACCTTCTGGGACATTTACCAGACCGGCGGCCATGCCGTGCGCGCCACCGTGAGCGAAATGGGGCCCGAGCTGCTCTCCCGCATTCTCTGCCTGAGCGAGGCGCAGACGGGCGTTCTGCAGATCGTTTTCCGCGTTGCGGACGACTGCGGACTGCTGCTCGACGATCTCAAGGACCTGCGCGCGCTGCTGAACTATGTGAACGACCATAAAGAAGATTACCGCATGAAGTACGGCAACATCACCACGCAGTCCGTTGCGGCGGTCCTCCGCGCGCTGCTGCCGCTGGAGAAAGAGGGCGGCGAGCTGTTCTTCGGCGAGCCGGCGCTCGACGTGAACGACTGGATCCGCACCGACGCCGAGGGACGCGGCATGGTCAACGTGCTCGACTGCGTCAAGCTCGTGCAGAACCCGACGCTGTACGCGAGCTTCCTTCTCTGGCTGCTCTCGGAGCTGTTCGAGACCATGCCGGAGGTCGGCGATCTTGAAAAGCCGAAGCTCGTGTTCTTCTTCGATGAGGCGCATATGCTCTTCCGCGACGCTCCGGCGGTGCTCGTGCAGAAGATCGAGCAGACCGTGAAGCTGATCCGCTCGCGCGGTATCGGCGTGTTCTTCGTGACGCAGAGCCCGGCGGACGTGCCGAACACCGTGCTCGCGCAGCTTTCCAACCGCGTGCAGCACGCGCTGCGCGCCTATACGCCCACCGAGCTGAAAGCGGTGCGCGTGGCGGCGCAGGCGTTCCGCGAAAACCCGGCGTTCAACGCCGAGGACGCGATCATGGAGCTCGGCGTCGGCGAGGCGCTCACGTCGTTCCTCGGCGAGGACGGCATCCCCGCCATGGTGCAGCGCACGAAGATCATCTGCCCGCAGAGCCTGATGGGTGCGCCGGAGGCGATGACGCGCGCCAAGGCGATCCTCCGCGACGGCATGGAAAAGTACGACGAGGCGGAGGACAACGTCTCTGCTTATGAGGTGCTCGCCGACGAAACGCAGGCCGCGGAGGAGGCGCTCGCGCAGGAGCAGGAGCGGCTGGAAGAGGAAAAGCGCGCCGCCGAAGAGGAAAAGCAGCGCCGGAAGCAGGCGGAGGCGGACAAAAAGCGCGCGCAGAAGCTCGAAGACGAAGCGCGCCGCCGTGCGCAGAAGCTCGAGGATGAGGAGCGCCGCCGCGCCCAGAAGCTCGAGGACGAGGCCCGCCGCAAGGCCGAGCGCGAAAAGGAGAAAAAGGAAGCCGAGGAAAAGCGCAAAGCCGAACGCATCCGCTCCAAGATCGAAACGCAGCTCATCTCCGCCGGCGGCCAGATGCTCAAGCGCGGTCTGCTCGGTATCCTGAAAAAGTAAAACGCAGTACGGGAACCCCTCCGGCTTTTGCCTGCGGCAAAACCCACCGCCCCTGATAGGGGAGGCAGGTAAGATCGCGGCAAACCGGCCTGGCGCCCCTGATAGGGGAGCCGGCACGGCGCAAAGCGCCGTGCCGGAGGGGCTTGTGCTCCTGCTGCAAATCATATATACGGACACGGAAAGCCGCTTTGGCGGCTTTCCGCCGTTTTTGAGAATTATTCTTTACGGAGAACTGATACCCATGATAACCATCCGCGAATATTTCCGTCCCGCCTCGCTTGAAGAGGCGTGGACACTCAACCAGAAGCGCACGAGCCGCGTGATCGGCGGCATGCTCTGGCTCAAAATGCAGAATACCGCCGTCGGCACGGCGATCGATCTATCCGGTCTCGGCCTTGACAAAATCGAGGAAACGCCGGAGGGCTTTGCCGTCGGCGCCATGGTCTCTCTGCGCGCGCTCGAAACGCACGCGGGGCTGAACGAGTACACAAACGGCGCGATGCGCGAAGCGCTGCGCCATATTGTCGGCGTGCAGTTTCGGAATACCGCAACGCTCGGCGGGAGCGTTTACGGGCGGTTCGGCTTTTCCGATGTGCTCACGGTGCTCCTTGCGCTGAACGCTTCGGTCGAGCTCTATAAGGGCGGGATCGTCCCGCTGGCGCAGTTTGCCGAAATGCCGTTTGACCGGGATATTCTCGTGCGCGTGCACATCCCGAAGGAAAATGCCGCCTTTTTCTATCAGTCCGTGCGCCCGACAAAAACGGACTTCCCCGCGCTCACCTGCGCCGCGGCGCGGCTTGCGGACGGAGCATACCGCTTCGCTGTCGGCGCGCGGCCCGGAAGAGCGGTCGTGCTCACGCCGCAGTGCGCGCTGGGCGAGCTGCCGGAGATCGTGAGCGCGCAGGTCACGACCGGCTCCAACCTCCGCGGCAGCGCGGCATACCGGAAGCATCTCATCCGCGTGCTCGTCCGCCGCGCCGCGGACGAACTGGAAGGAGGCGCGAAGTGAATATCACGTTTACGCTCAATAACAAAGCCGTGTCCGCGGATATCGCACCGGACACGCTGCTGCTCGACCTTGTGCGGCGTCTCGGCTGCAAAAGCGTCAAGCGCGGGTGCGGCACCGGCAACTGCGGTCTCTGCACCGTGTATCTCGACGGCACACCCATTCTCTCCTGCGCCACGCTCGCCGCGCGCGTGCAGGGCCGGAGCGTCACGACGCTCGAGGGGCTGCAAAGCGAAGCCGCAGAGTTCGGCGCATTCCTCGCCGACCAGGGCGCGGAGCAGTGCGGCTTCTGCAACAGCGGCTTTATTATGAATACGCTCGCGCTCCTGCGCGAAAACCCCGACCCGGACGAGAGCGAGATCAGGGAGTATCTCGCGGGCAATCTCTGCCGCTGCTCGGGCTATGAGGGGCAGCTGCGCGCCATACAGAGCTTCCTCGCATGGAAAAAGGCGAAGGAGGCGAGCGAAGAATGAACACCGTCAATCAGGGCGTGCGCAAGCTGGACGCCATGCAGCTCGTGACGGGGCAGCCGGTCTACACCGAGGACATCGCGCCGGAAAACTGCCTTGTGGTAAAGCTTCTCCGCTCGCCGCACGCGAACGCCATGGTACGCGAGATCGACACCGAACGCGCCATGCGCGTGCCGGGCATGGAAGCCGTGTTTACGTGGAAGGACGTGCCGCAGAATGCCCGGCGCTATACGCAGGCCGGGCAGACCGCGCCGGAGCCGAGCCCGCTCGACCGGCTCGTGATCGACCGCCACGTCCGCTTTGCGGGCGACGTTGTCGCCATTCTCGCCGGGCGGGACGAGGCGTGCGTCGATAAGGCGATGAAGCTCGTAAAGGTCGAGTACGACGTGCTCGAGCCGGTGCTCGATTTCCGCACCGCGCTCGATAACCCCGTGCTCGTCCATCCGGAGGACAACTGGGAGGCGCAGTGTCCCGTCGGCGCGGACAACCGCCGCAATCTCTGCGCGCACGAGGAGGACGGGCAGGGCGATATCGATGCCGTGCTCCGTGACTGCGATATTGTCATTGACCGCGTGTACCACACGAAAGCCTGCCAGCAGACGCCGATGGAAACGTTCCGCACGTTCTGCACGATCGACACCTACGGCCGGCTGCACATCGTGAGCTCCACGCAGATCGTGTTCCACACGCGCCGCATCGTGGCGAACGCGTTGCACATCCCGCGCTCAAAGATCCGCGTGAGCAAGCCCCGCGTCGGCGGCGGCTTCGGCGCGAAGCAGACGGCGGTGAGCGCCGTTTATCCGGCGTTCGTCACGTGGATGACGAAAAAGCCGAGCATGATCGTCTTCTCCCGCCGCGAGTGCATGATCGCGGGCAGCCCGCGGCACGAAATGGAGATGCATGTGCGTCTCGGCGCGGACAAGAACGGCATTGTCCGCGGGATCGATCTCTATACGCTCTCCAATACCGGCGCTTACGGCGAGCACGGCCCCACGACCGTCGGGCTTTCCGGCCACAAATCCATCCCGCTTTATGCCAAGGCCGAGGCGTACCGGTTCGTGTACGACGTTGTATATACCAACCACATGTCCTCGGGCGCGTACCGCGGCTACGGCGCGACGCAGGGCCTCTTCGCCGTGGAGTCCGCCGTGAACGAGCTGGCCGCGCGGCTCGGCATCGACCCCTTTGAGATACGAAAACGCAACATCCCCCGCGAGGGGGAGATAATGCCCGCCTACTACGGGCAGGAGAATACGAGCTGCGCGCTCGAGGCGTGTCTCGAAAGCGTGCGGCGGCGCATCGGCTGGGACGAAAAGTACCCCTGCCGCGATATGGGGAACGGCAAGGTGCGCGCCGTCGGCATGGGCATGGCGATGCAGGGCTCCGGCATCAACAACGTAGACGTCGGCAGCGCGACGCTCAAGCTGAACGACGGCGGTGGGTACACCCTCTCCATCGGCGCGGCGGACATGGGCACCGGCTGCGATACGATCCTTGCACAGATCGCCGCCGAAACGCTCGACTGTCCGCTGGAGAACATTTCCGTTCTCGGCGCGGATACGGATTCCTCGCCCTACGATTCCGGCTCCTACGCCTCCAGCACAACGTACGTTACCGGCAAGGCTGTGGAGCGGTGCGCGCTCGCGCTGCGCGAAAAGATCACGGCGCTCGCCGCGCGTATGCTCGCGTGCAGCGAGGACGACGTGCTACTCACCGGGAGCTGCGCCGAAACGGCGGACGGGGAGAAGTCCGTCTCGCTCGGGGAGATCGCGCTCGCCTCCCAGTGCGGAAATGCGATCGCGCTTGAAGCGACCGTGACGCACACCTCGCCGATCTCACCCCCGCCGTTCATGGTGGGCGCGGCCGAGATCGAGCTTGACCGCGAGACCGGCGAAACGCAGGTCGTGAACTTCGTCGCCGCCGTGGATTGCGGCACGCCCATCAACCCGAATCTCGCCCGCGTGCAGGCCGAGGGCGGCATACTGCAGGGCATCGGCATGGCGCTCACGGAAAACATCACCTACGACCGCCGCGGCATGCCGGCGGAAAACTCCCTCATGCAGTATAAGATCCCGACGCGGCAGGACATCGGCCGTATCTCCGTCGAATTCGAGGCAAGCTACGAGGAGACCGGGCCCTACGGCGCAAAGTCCATCGGCGAGGTCGTCATCAACACGCCTCTCCCGGCGATCGCCGACGCGGTGTACAACGCCACCGGCAAGCGGTTTCGCGAGCTTCCCATCACGCCCGAGCAGATCGCCATGGCAGCGAAATAAACGAAAACTCTCTGCTGTTTTTGGCAGAGAGTTTTTGATATAAAGAAAAATGTCCGCGATAGAAAAACTTTTTGTTGACAGTACGGCGAAACTATGGTAAGGTAACACTCGAATTCCATAGAAGCTTTCAGGATTTTCGAAAACTGAAAGTGGAGGACACTCTGGAGAATCCCGTTTGATCGGGTGCCGAAGGTGCAAGGCTCGCATTCCGGGCCGAAACTCTCAGGCAAAAGGACAGGGCAGAATCGTGATAGACCGCGAACATGTACGGGGTTATTTCCGAAACTGCATATTCTCTGGAGCTGCCGAAATCCGGCAGCTTTTTCTATTTATCTAAGGAGGATCCCGCACATGTTCACCGCCATCGAAAACGCGCTCTACCCCGTGGTATGCGATCTCAACGCATATCTATCCAACTATGTTCTCGTCTTTCTTCTCATCGCCGTCGGGCTCTGGTACTCGATCCGCACGCGCTTTGTGCAGGTGCGCTGCTTCGGCGAGGGTATGCGCCGCGTGTTCGGCAATCTCACGCTCCGCGGCGAGAAGCACGCGAGCGGCATGAGCTCCTTTCAGGCGCTCGCCACCGCCATTGCCGCGCAGGTCGGTACCGGCAACATTGTCGGCGCGTCCGGCGCGATTTTGACCGGCGGCCCCGGCGCGATTTTCTGGATGTGGGTCATCGCCTTTTTCGGCATGGCGACCATTTATGCCGAGGCGACGCTCGCGCTGACCACCCGGCAGGTCGATAAAGACGGCACGATCCACGGCGGCCCGGTCTATTACATCACGACCGCCTTCAAGGGCGGCTTCGGAAAGTTCCTCGCGGGCTTTTTCGCCGTTGCTATCATCCTTGCGCTCGGCTTCATGGGGTGCATGGTGCAGTCCAACTCCATCGGCTCCACGTTTGAGACCGCGTTCGGCGTCCCGGCGTGGATCGTCGGCGTCGCGCTCGTCGTCCTCTGCGGCGTCATCTTCCTCGGCGGCGTGCGCCGTCTCGCCGCCGTTGCGGAAAAGATCGTGCCGGTCATGGCGGCGATCTTCCTCGCGGGCGCGCTCGTTGTGCTCCTTGTGCGCATCCGGTACATCCCCGCGACGTTCGGCATGATCTTCCGGTATGCCTTCCAGCCGCAGGCCATCCTCGGCGGCGGCTTCGGCTACGCGCTGAAAACGGCGCTCTCGCAGGGCGCGAAGCGCGGCCTTTTCTCCAACGAGGCCGGTATGGGCTCCACGCCCCACGCCCACGCGCAGGCGCACGTCAAGTCTCCGCACGAGCAAGGCGTTGTGGCGATGATCGGCGTATTTATGGATACGTTCGTCGTGCTCACGCTCAACGCGCTCGTCATCATTTCCACGCTCTATACGCCCGATGGCCCGCTGGCAAATGGCTACACCGGCAGCGTGACCGGGATCCTCGGCAAGAGCAATCTTGCGCAGACCGCGTTCGGCACCGTGCTCGGCAGCCGCTTCGGCGCAATTTTCGTGGCGGTGTGCCTCTTCTTCTTTGCGTTCTCCACGGTGCTGAGCTGGAACCTCTTCGGCAAGATCAACGTGATCTATCTTTTCGGGCGCGAAAACGCCAAGCGGAGCACGGCGGTCTATACGGTCATCGCCCTCGTGTTCATTTTCGCCGGAACGATGATGTCCAACGATCTCGTCTGGGAGCTCACGGACCTTTTCAACAATCTCATGGTGCTCCCGAACGCGCTCGCGCTCTTCGCCCTCACCGGCACCGTTGCCGCCATCGCAAGGAACAAAACAAAAGCACAGCTGTAAAGAAACCGCCGCCGTTTCCGATACAAAACGGCGACGGGTTCAGTCTGTCGAAAAAGCCTCGCAGAGTTTGCGCCCGCAGGCGCAAATAAAGTTTTAACCATTTTCTCCGGCGACATGTGCGTCGGAGAAAATACTTTACGGCTCGCAAACGTGCGAGCGTAAGCGAGTGCGCTGCGGCGAGCCGCAGCCTTTTCAAACGAGAGCCCAACGAAGTGGGTCTCGTTTGAGAGCTTGTCAAAAAAACTTTTTTGACAAGCTCAACCCGCCGCCGTTTCCGATAGAGGAAACGGCGGCGGTTTGCTGTTCTTTTCAGCCGATGGAATCGTCGTGGTTCACCCAGTCGCGCACGAGCGTGGTCGTGTATTCGTCTGCGCCGGTGCGGCAGACGACCTGCGCGATGCCGGCGTTGATGATGAGCCGGCGGCACATGGCGCAGGGGGTCGTTTCCGGATAATAGCCGCCGGTGGCGGTGTCGCGCCCGACAAGATAGAGCGTCGCGCCCATCATGTCGCGCCGCGCGGCGGAAATGATGGCGTTGGCCTCGGCGTGGACGCTGCGGCAGAGCTCGTACCGCTCTCCGGCGGGGATGTTCAGCTCGCGCCGGGTGCAGCGGCCGAGATCGGAACAGTTGCGCCGTCCGCGCGGGGCGCCGTTGTAGCCGGTGGCGACGATCTCGTCGTCACGCACGATGATCGCGCCGAACTGCCGCCGGAGACAGGTGCTGCGCTCCAGAGCGGCCTCGGCAATGTCGAGATAGTAATTCTCCTTGCTGCGGCGGTTGTCCATGGGTATTTCTCCAATCTTTTTCTTTGTTAATCGACGCTATCCCATTCATTTTACTCTTGGCGCACAAGTTTCGTCAATGCCCTTGTTTTTTTATGAAAAAGATTATAATATAAATAGTCTCTTAGAGGGAAGGAGGGAAACGCCGTGCAGCAGAGAAACTATCAGCGGGAGATGGACGCGCTCATCGCGTCGCTTGACGCCCGCCCCCGGCTCCTTCTTCACAGCTGCTGCGGCCCGTGCTCGAGCGCGTGTCTCGAGCGGCTCGCGCCGCATTTCGATATCGACGTTTTCTTCTATAACCCGAACATCCTCCCCGCGGAGGAATGGGAAAAGCGGCTCTTCTGGCAGAAGCACCTGCTCGAAACGGCGCCGTTCGGCAAAAATGTCGGACTGATCGTCCCGGAGCGGGACGAGACGGCGTTCCGCCTCGCCGCGGCGGGGCTGGAAGCAGAGGCTGAGGGCGGCGCGCGGTGCACCGAGTGCTTTGTTCTCCGGCTCTCCCGCACGGCGGAGGCTGCGCGCGAGGGCGGATACGACTATTTCGCCACGACGCTCACCGTCTCCCCGCACAAGAACGCCCCGCTTATCAACGCCATCGGCGAAAAGCTCGCCGAAGATCACGGCGTTTTGTGGCTGCCGTCGGATTTCAAAAAGCGCGACGGCTACCGCCGCAGCATTGAACTTTCGCACGAATACGGACTGTACCGCCAGAGCTGGTGCGGCTGCGGTCTGCCCGAAAATTTTTAAATATCACCACAGAAAGAGGTACCTCGTCTTGAACAACAACGATCTCCGTGAAAAGCTCATTATCCCCGCCGTCGTCGGCGCGCTCTATGCCGCGCTCACGATGCTGCTTGCTCCCATCAGCTACGGCAATCTGCAATTTCGTATTTCGGAAGCGCTGTGCGTGCTGCCAGTTTTCTTCCCATATACGTCCGTCGGTCTGTTTCTCGGCTGCGCGCTGGCGAACATGATCTCCGCCGCCGGGATACTGGACGTCGTTTTCGGCTCGCTCGCCACGCTCTGCGCGGGACTTTGCGCGGCGGCGTGCGGGCGCGAGGCGCGGCACACCGGCGCGATGCCGTCCGCAGCGATGCGCGTTCTGGCGTGCCTGAGCCCCGTGGTCTGGAACGGCGTCGTCATCGGCGCGGTGCTCGCGTGGAGCTTCGCGCGCGACGCCTTCTGGCAGAGCTTTCTGCTCTTCGGCGCGGAGGTCGCGCTCGGTGAGGCGGGCGTACTGTTCCTGCTCGGCATGCCGCTCATCTCGCTCATCCCCCGGATCTTTCATTTAGAAAGGAAGAACGCCGCATGAAATCGCTGCGCGAGCTTTACACCGTCGGGCGAGGCCCGTCCAGCTCCCACACCATCGGCCCCACGCGCGCCTGCTGTCTCTTCCGCGAGGAACACCCGGACGCCGACCGGTATGAGGTCACGCTCTTCGGCTCGCTCGCCCTGACCGGGCGCGGCCATCTGACCGACGTCGCCGTGCGCGACGCGCTTGCGCCGGTGCACACCGACATCCTCTGGAACACGGAGCGCACCGACCTGCCGCACCCGAACACGATGGAGCTGCGCGCTTACAAAAACGGCGCGCTCACCGGCGAGATGACGGCCCTCTCCGTCGGCGGCGGCGCGATCTCCATCCCCGGCCGGCCCGACACCGAGTCGCCGGAGGTCTATCCGGAAACGAGCTACGCGGAGATCTCCGCCTTTTGCAGCGCAAACCGGCTGCGGCTGTGCGATTATGTGTTTCTGCGGGAAGGGGAGGAGATCCGGGACTATCTTTATGATATCTGGAACACAATGAAGCAGAGCGTGTCCGACGGTCTCACCCGCACCGGCGAACTGCCGGGCGGACTGGAGGTCGAGCGTAAGGCGCAGTATCTCTACAACCGCCGCCACATCGACGAAAGCCCGCAGACGCGCGAAAACCGGCTCGTGTGCGCGTATGCGTTCGCCGTAGCGGAGCAGAACGCCTCCGGCGGGGAGATCGTCACGGCGCCGACGTGCGGCGCGAGCGGCGTTATGCCCGCGGCGCTCCTTTATATGCAGGAGGAGCGCGGCTTCTCCGATGAGGCGATCGTCCGCGCGCTGGCCGCGGGCGGCGTGATCGGCGATCTCATCAAGACGAACGCCTCCATCTCCGGCGCGGAGTGCGGCTGCCAGGCGGAGATCGGCTCGGCCTGCTCCATGACCGCCGCGGCGCTCGGCGAGCTTTTTGAAATGGGTCTCGGCCAGATCGGCTACGCCGCCGAGGTCGCCATGGAGCACCATCTCGGCCTTACGTGCGACCCAATCGGGGGGCTTGTGCAGATCCCATGCATCGAGCGGAACGCCGTCGCCGCGATGCGCGCCATCAATGCGCTCTCGCTGGCAAACTTCCTTTCGGAGACGAGCAAGATCTCCTTCGACACCGTCGTTCACACGATGTATGAAACGGGACGGGACTTAAACCGCGTTTACCGCGAGACCGCCGAGGGCGGCCTTGCCAAAAACTATCACCCGGATAAATAACGGGCCGAAACCGTTGATTTTGCGTATCTTCCGTACGCTTTCTTAACGGAAAACGGATTGACGCGGTTTTTCCTCCGTGCTATATTTGTGTTGTTCCCAAGGGAACGTTGGCAGCGGACGGGCTCCGCGAGGGTTTCGTCTCTGCCAATGATACGAAAGGACGGAAAAACCATGAGCAAAGAAGAGAAGATCCCCGAAACCAAAGCCGAAGAGAGAGCCGAAGAGTACGTCGAGACCGAATTCGTAAAGGAAATGGCGGTAGAGCCCGTGGAAGTCCCGGACGTTACCTACGAAGGCGAGCTGATCGGCTGGGCCGAGCATACGCCCCATGAGCACGAACACCACGAGCATCACAAGGAAGACCCCGAGGAGCTCGTGGAGACCGAGTTCGTGAAGGAAATGGCCGTGGAACCCGTGGAAGTTCCCGATGTCACCTACGAAGGCGAGATCGTCGGCTGGACGGAGCACATGCCCCACCACGAGCATACCGAGGAAAAGAAGTAAATCGGAAGTAAATCGCCATATACAGCCGGCCGGACGCACAGGCGTCCGGCCGGTTTTTGCCTTTTTTTATTTAAGCGGGGCTTTTGCCCATTCGCTCTCGATCCGGCGCAGCAGCTCATCAAAGCCGCCGTTCGGCCAGACGGAGATGTCCGCGCCGTCCCGGTTGATAAGGCAGTCGGTGAGAAGAAACACCTTCATGCCGGTAGTTTCCGCGATCATGTCTTCCTGCGCGTCGTTGCCGACCATCAGACATTCCTCGGGCGACAGCCCGAGCCGCTGCGCGGCATCCCGGTAGTAATCGGGATTCGGCTTGCAGTATGCGGAATTTTCATAGGTCGTTACAAACGCGAAATCCTCCGGCGCGAGCCCTGCCCAGCGGATGCGGGCGCAGGTTGCGATGCTCGGGAAAATCGGATTTGTGGCGAGCGCGACGCGGTAGCCGAGCCGTTGGAGCTTTGCGACCGTTTCCGCGGCTTTGTCGTTCCGAGGGCAGAAGACGCTTGCCCGTTGAAAATCGTCGGCGTAAAATTCTTCAAAGAGGGGCTTATCTCTCCCCGTTTTCTCCGCGCCGTAGGTCCTGGAAAACCTCTCCCAGAAAGCTGCCTCGTTCGTCTGCACGCCGGTATTTTTCACCATGGCGGCCGTACCCGCCCAGATCGTATCGATCAGCGTTTTCGGCTCGTACCCGTAGGGAGCAAGCTTCGCTGAGAGAAGCTTGAAATAGCCTTTCGTAAATTCATCCTGATCCATCGGGAGCAGTGTCCCGTCCAGATCGAACAGTATCGCCTTGATCATCTGTGTAGCTGCCCTGCTTTCCTGCTTTGATTTTTCGCGGACCGCGCTGCCTCGCCGGTTTTCGGTCCGCGGCGCTTTATTATAGCAAAATCCGGCCCGCACGTCTACCGGGGCGATATGCGCTGCTGCGGTTTCGGTTTTTTATCTAAAAAGGTTGACACAACACGCCTTTTTACTATATAATTCATATTTGTCTGATTATCTCTTATTCGCCATCTGCGCCGGGAAGTCCCGGTGTTGAGAATAATGGGAAAAAATTTGAAAGGATGTGTCCCCTATGATCCGCACTTACCAGCCCAAGAAGCGCCAGCGTGCCAAGGAGCACGGCTTCCGCAAGAGAATGTCCACCGCCAACGGCCGCAAGGTCCTCGCCCGCCGCCGCGCCAAGGGCCGCAAGGAACTCTCCGCCTGAGCACCCTCTCGCCGGGAGCGATCTCTTCCTCCGGTGAAAGGGACGTGAGCGCCAATGGAGCATACCGAGACAATTAAGAAAAATTACGAGTTCCGCCGCCTCTACGCCAAGGGCAAAAGCGCGGTCACGCCGACGCTCGTTGTGTATACCCGCCGGATAAAGACCGACGGCAACCGCGTGGGCTTCACCGTCACCACCCGGCTCGGCCACGCCGTGACGCGAAACCGCGTCCGGCGGCGTCTGCGGGAGATCTACCGTCTCCACGAAGCCGAGCTGCGCCGCGGCGCGGAGCTCGTTGTTGTCGCGCGCTCGCGCAGCGTCACCGCTGCCTACAGCGAGCTGGAGCGGGATTTTCTCCGCGCCTGCCGCAAGCTCTCACTGATGCCGGAGGATACTGCCCAGTGAAAGCCGTTCTTCTCTGGCTCATCCGATTTTACCGGAAAAATATCTCTCCCCGAAAGCCTCCCTGCTGCCGGTTTATCCCGACATGCTCCCAGTACGCGCTGGAAGCCATCGAGAAATACGGCGCTGCCAAGGGAGGCTGGCTCGCATTCAAGCGCATCTGCCGGTGCCATCCGTTCCATACCGGCGAACACGATTTCTATGACCCTGTGCCCTGAACGGGCAACGCTGAAAGACGGGAGTTACCTTCTATGATCAAAATTTTCGGCTCCGTGCTGCTGTTCTTCTACAACATCTGCAACAGCTACGGCGGAGCAATCCTTCTCTTCGGTCTCCTCGTGAAGCTCATCATGCTGCCCTTCCAGATGAAGAGCAAGCACAGCATGATGCGCACCACCATGCTCACGCCCCGCGTGAAGGAGCTGGAGAAGCGTTACGCCACCAACAAGCAGAAGTATCAGGAAGAGGTCGCCAAGCTCTATAAGGAAGCCAAGATCAACCCGATGTCCGGCTGCCTGTGGACGCTGATCCCCTTCCCGATCGTCATCATCCTCTACTCCGTGGTTCGTCAGCCGCTCGTTGCGCTGATGAAGCTCACCCAGGAGAATATCACAACGCTCACGGACGTTGTGACCCAGCTCGGCTACTACACCGCTCCCGCCAAGACGGACGCCTATTCCCAGATGACCATCGCCAACGTGCTGCACGAGCACTTTGCCGATATCGTCTCCAACCCCGGCGTGGCGGAGTTCGCCGACAAGCTCAAGAACATCAACTTCCACTTCCTCGGTCTCAACATGATCGAGAAGCCGTCGCTCATGTTCTGGAACACTCCGGAATGGCAGAACGGCCTCTGGTACATCGCGCTGCTGATGTTCCTCATCCCGTTCATCTCCGCCGGTCTCACCATTCTCCAGACGACGCTCTCCCAGAAAATGAATCCCCCGCAGGATGCCCAGACCGCCCAGACCAGCAAGACCATGAACCTCGTGATGCCGCTGATGAGTATTTACATCTGCTTCATCATGCCGGTGTCCATGGGTCTGTACTGGATCGAGCAGAGCGTGCTCGGCATCATTCAGGAAGCCATTCTCAACCGTTACTACAAGACGAAGCTCGACGCGGAAATGGCCGAGTTCAACGAGGCGCAGCGCAAGAAGGACGCCGAGATGGAAGCCAAGCGCGCCGAGACCGAGCGTCTCAAAGCCGAGGGCAAGACGCAGGTCAACGCCAACACGAGCAAGAAGCGTCTCGCCGCGCAGGAGCGCAACGCCGAGGAGCAGCGTCTTGCTGCGATCCGCGCCGCCGAGCGCGCCGCGAAGAATCCGGGCGCGGAGCTGCCCGCCTCGCAGGTTGGCACCCGCCGCTTTGCCCGCGGCCGTGCCTATGTGGCGGACCGCTATGACGTGACCGAGGCGGAAGCCGCCGCCGAGACCGCCGAAGCCGCTGCCGCGAGCGAGGCCGATCTCGAAGAGGCGAAGGCGCAGCTCGCCGAAACGGAAGCCGTCGAGACTGTCGAAACGGTCGAGACCGCCGAGAAAACGGCCGAAGCTCCCGCCGCCGAAGAGAAGGAGTAAAACACACATGATTCGATCCATAGAGACCACCGGCAAAACGAAGGAGCTGGCCATCCGCGCCGCTCTGGAGCAGCTCAAGCTCACCGAGGACGACATCACCTATGAGATCCTCGAGCTGGGCCGCAGCGGGTTTCTGGGCATCGGCGCCGTTCCGGCGCGCGTCCGCGTCAGCTATGACGACGGGCAGAGCGAGCCCAAGCCGGTGAAGACCCAGCCGGTCAAAGCCCCGGCGAAGAAGCCCGAAACCGCCCAAAAGAGCGAGCCGAAGAAGGCCGAGCCGCGTCAGTACGCCGCCGGGAGCCAGGAAAAGGAAGTCGAGAGCTTCCTCCGCGGTCTGCTCGAGCGCATGGGCGTGGAATGCACCATCGACATTTCCGAACGCGAAGGCGGCGGGCTGGAAGTCAAGCTCGACGGCCCCGATATGGGCGCCGTGATCGGCCGCCGCGGTGAAACGCTCGACGCCATCCAGCACCTTGTGAACTATGCCGTCAACCGCGGCAGCGACAAGCGGATGCACATCAGCGTGGACGCCGAGGGCTACCGCAGCAAGCGCGAGGAATCGCTCGTCCATCTGGCGCACAAGATGGCGGCGAAGGCGATCAAGTATAAGCGCAGCATGGCTCTCGAGCCGATGAACTCCTACGAGCGCCACGTGATCCACACGGCGCTGCAGGACTACGAGGGCGTTTCCACCAGCTCCACCGGCGTGGAGCCGAACCGCCGTGTCGTTGTCAACTATGAGCGCCCCGCCGGAGAGACGGAGGAGCCGCGCCGCGGCAATCGCGGCGAGCGCAGCCGCCGTCCGCGTGAAAACCGGGAAAACCGCGCCCCGCGCGCGGCCGCTCCCGCGCCGGAGAAGAAGGCGGAGACCGCCGAACCGATCCCCGCGCCCGAGTATCCCGCGGACTACACCCCGCCGGTGAAGAACAAGCCCCAGAGCCGCGAGTGGTGCTGACACTTCAAACGAACTTCATTTCGAAAAAGAAAGAGCCAATGGCAAATGCCATTGGCTCTTTCTGTCAAAGAAGCCTCGCAGAGTTTGCGCCCGCAGGCGCAAAGGAAGTTTAAAACATTTTTGCCGATGACATGCGCATCGGCAAAAATACTTCTCGGCTCGCAAACGTGCGAGCGCAGCGAGTGCGCTGCGGCGAGCCGCAGCCTTTTCAAACGAGAGCCCAACGAAGTGGGTCTCGTTTGAAGCGTTATGCGTTGAAAACGTATTTGTCCAGCCGGTCGAAGGCCTCCTGCACGCGGGAGAGCGGCAGCGCGAGATTCATGCGGATGTGGCAGGGACCGTGGAACTGCCGCCCGTCCTGCACCGCGACGCCGACGTCCCAGCACGCTCTTTCCACGTCGTCGATGGTCTTTCCGTGCGCTTCGCACCATTTTGTACAGTCCGCAAAGAGTATGTACGTACCCTCCGGCTTCGTGACCTCCACGCCGTCGAAGCGCGTTTTGATATAGTTGCAGGCGAAATCGACGTTGCCCGCGAGCACGGCGCACAGCTCGTCCGCCCACTCGCTGCCCTCCGGGGAATAGGCGGCGATGAGCGCGTGCATGGAGAGCACGTTCATGCTGTCATAGTGCGAAAGCGAACATTCTTTTTCCATGCGGTCGCGTATCCACGGGCTGTAGGCGATGTGGTACGAGCCGACAAGCCCCGCCAGATTGAACGTTTTGCTCGGCGCGTAGAGCGCGAGCGTGCGGTTCTTCGCGTCCTCGCTCACGGACTGCGTCGGCGTGTGGACAACGCCGGGCCGGACGATGTCCGACCAGATCTCGTCGGAGACGATGAACACATCGTGCTTTGCGCACAGCTCCGTGAAGCGCTCGACCTCCCAGCGCTCCCACACGCGGCCCGTCGGGTTATGCGGCGAGCAGAACACGGCGGCATGTATGTGGTTTTCCACGATCCGGCGCTCCATGTCCTCAAAATCCATGCGCCAGACGCCGTTTTCGTCTTTCACGAGCGGCGAGAGGATCATGTTGTAGCCGTTGTTGCCCAGCGCGCCGGTAAAGCCGGTATAGGTGGGGGAGTGGAGAAGAACGTTGCCGCCCTTAGAGCAGAACACGTTCAGCGCGCTGACGACGCCGCCGAGCACACCGTTTTCGTAGCCGATGTTCTCGCGTGTTAAGCCGGTCACGCCGTGGCGCTGCTCCTGCCAGCGGAAGATAGCGTTGAAGTATGCATCCGAGGGGAAAAAGTACCCGTAGACCGGGTGTTTGGCGCGCTCGATGATCGCCGCCGGAACGGTCGGGATGGTGGGGAAGTTCATATCCGCGATCCACATGGGGATGACATCGAACCCCTCGCGGGGCGCGCCCGGCGCGTGGCCGTGGCCGACGCTGTCGATCGCCAGAGCATCGCGGCCGCGGCGGTCCATGATGGAGGTGAAATCGTATTTCATTCACTCTGCCTCACTTTTTGTATTTGTAACGCGGGACGCACCAAACGCCCCGCCATACGCATTATACCATCGAAACCGCACCGGGGCAAGCGCCGCCGGGGGAAAAGAAATATCCGCCGCGCGGTTTCCCACGCGGCGGATATTGGTAAGCGGTGTTTATTTTCCGCCGAAGATGCTTTTTTTCTTCGGCGAGACGCCGGTGTCGCCGAGACTTTCGCCGAGCTTGCGGAGAAGATCCTTCTGCTCGACCGTCAGATTCTTCGGCGTGACGACGCGCACCGTGACGAACTGGTCGCCGCGGCCGCCGCCGTGGAGATACGGCACGCCCTTGCCGCGCAGACGGAACACCGTTCCGGACTGCGTGCCCTCGGGCACGGTGTATTTCACCTTGCCGTCGATCGTCGGCACCTCGACCTCCGCGCCGAGCGACGCCTGCACGATGGACACGGGCAGCTCATAGAGAATGGACGTGTCCTCGCGCTCAAACTGCGGATGGCGGCGCACGCTCACCGTCACAAGCAGATCTCCTGCGGGGCCGCCGTTGCGCCCGGCGTTGCCGAGCCCGCGCAGGGAGATGGTCTGCCCGTCGTCGATACCGGCGGGGATGTCCACCTTGATGCGGCGCGAGCGGCGCACCTTACCCTTGCCCTTGCAGGTCGGGCACGGCTGATGGATGATCTTGCCCGTGCCGCCGCAGCGGGAGCAGGGCTCCTGCGTCTGCATCATGCCGAAGGGCGTGCGCGCCGTGCGCGTCACGCTGCCGCGGCCCTTGCAGTCGGGGCAGATCTCGGGGGTCGTGCCCTCGGCGCAGCCGGTGCCCTTGCATTTGTCGCAGGTTTCGACCTTCATAACGTCCAGCTCGCGGCTGACGCCGAAGCAGGCCTCTTCAAAACTGACCTGTACCTCGGTGCGGACGTTCTCGCCGCGCATGGGGGCGTTCGGCGAACGCTGCGCGCCGCCAAAGCCGCCGAAGCCGCCGCCGAAACCTCCGCCAAAGCCGCCGCCGAAGAGATCGTTCAGAATGTCGGCAAAGCCGCCGAAGCCCTCGGCACTCGACTGGAAGCTGGACGGATCGAACGCGGCGAAGCCGTACTGGTCGTACTTCGCGCGCTTATCGGCGTCGGAGAGCACCTCGTAGGCCTCGTTGACCTCTTTGAACTTCTGCTCGCACTCCTTGTCGCCGGGGTGCAGGTCGGGGTGGAATTCCTTCGCCTTTTTCCGGTAGGCTTTCTTTATGTCGTCGGCACTGGCGCTCTTGTCGATGCCAAGTACCTCATAATAATCGCGTTTATCGGCCATATAGCTATCCTCTTAACATGGAACGCGGGCGGACCGGAAATCCGTCCGCCCCGCATTCCGTTGATTGGGACTCAAATTGGGATGATCTTACTTCTTGTCCTTGTCGTCGTCCACGACTTCGTAGTCGGCGTCGTAGTACTGGCCGCCCTGCTGCTGACCCTGCTGCGCACCGGGATCGGTGTAGCCCGCGCCCGGATTGCCCTGCGCGCCCTGCGGGTTGGCCTGTTGGTACATCTTCTCGCTGACCTTGTAGAAGGCCTGCGTCAGCTCTTCGGTCGCCTTCTTGATGGCCTCGGTGTCGGTGCCGGAGAGGGCGGTCTTCAGGCTCGCGAGCTTCTGCTCGACCTCGCCCTTGTCGGCGGCGTCGAGCTTGTCGCCCATTTCGGAGAGGGTCTTCTCGGTCTGGTAGACCATCTGGTCGCCCGCGTTGCGGACATCGACCTCTTCCTTGCGCTTCTTATCCTCAGCGGCGAACTGCTCGGCTTCCTTGACGGCCTTGTCGATGTCGTCCTTGGAGAGGTTGGAGGAAGCGGTGATGGTGATATGCTGCTCCTTGCCGGTGCCGAGATCCTTCGCGGAGACGTTCACGATGCCGTTGGCGTCGATATCGAAGGTGACCTCAATCTGCGGCACGCCGCGGCGCGCCGGGGCGATGCCGTCCAGATGGAAGCGGCCGAGGCTCTTGTTGTACTGCGCCATCTCGCGCTCGCCCTGCAGGACGTTGACCTCAACGGAGGTCTGGTTGTCCGCGGCGGTGGAGAACACCTGGCTCTTGCGGGTCGGGATGGTGGTGTTGCGGTCGATGAGCTTGGTGCAGACGCCGCCGAGCGTCTCGATGCCGAGAGACAGCGGGGTCACGTCGAGCAGCAGGATGCCTTCGACATCGCCGCCGAGCACGCCGCCCTGAATGGCAGCGCCCACGGCCACGCACTCATCGGGGTTGATGCCCTTGAAGGGGTCTTTGCCGGTGAAGCTCTTAACGGCTTCCTGCACGGCGGGGATACGGGTGGAGCCGCCGACGAGCAGCACCTTGCTCAGATCGTTCACGGAGAGGCCGGCGTCGCTCAGCGCCTGACGGACCGGGGCCATCGTGCGCTCAACGAGATGATGGGTCAGCTCGTTGAACTTCGCGCGGGTCAGCGTCACGTCGAGATGCTTCGGGCCGTTCGCATCGGCGGTGATATACGGCAGGTTGACGTTGGTGCTCGTCACGCCGGACAGATCGCACTTCGCTTTTTCGGCGGCCTCGCGCAGACGCTGCATGGCGACCTTATCGCCGGAGAGGTCAACGCCCTCGGCCTTCTTGAACTCCTCAACGAGGTAATCGGTCACGCACTTATCAAAGTCGTCGCCGCCGAGACGGGTGTCGCCCGCGGTGGCCAGAACTTCGATGACGCCGTCGCCGATCTCGAGCACGGACACATCGAACGTGCCGCCGCCGAGGTCGTAGACCATGATCTTCTGCTCGGATTCCTTATCGAGACCGTAGGCCAGAGCAGCCGCGGTCGGCTCGTTGATGATACGCTTGACATCGAGACCCGCGATCTTGCCGGCGTCCTTGGTGGCCTGACGCTGGCTGTCGGAGAAGTACGCCGGGACGGTGATGACCGCTTCGGTCACGGTCTCGCCGAGATAGGCTTCCGCGTCGGTCTTGAGCTTCTGCAGCACCATGGCGCTGATCTCGGGGGGAGTGTAGCTCTTGCCGTCGATGTTGACGCGGTAGTTGGTGCCCATTTCACGCTTGATGGAGGAAATGGTGCGGTCGGGGTTGGTGATGGCCTGGCGCTTTGCGACCTGGCCGACCATACGCTCGCCGGTTTTGGAGAACGCTACGACGGACGGCGTAGTGCGCGCGCCCTCGGCGTTGGGGATGACTTTCGGCTCGCCGCCTTCCATAACGGCGACGCAGCTATTGGTAGTGCCAAGATCGATACCGATGATTTTAGACATAATGATTGCCTCCTGTATAGACGAAATATTTTTATAAACTATGGGATGATATATTTAAACGGGAGATCAGTTGGCGACCTGCACCATACTGAAGCGGATCACCCGATCGCCCATTTTGAAGCCCTTCTGGAACTCCTGCACGATCTCGCCCTCGCCCTTTTCGGGGTCTTCCATGTGCATGACGGCGTTGTGCTCGTTGGGATCGAATTTCTGACCGACGGCCTCGATCGGCGTGACGCCGAGCGCCTGGAGCGCTTCGAGGAACTGGGTCATCGTCATTTTCACGCCCTTTTTATAAGCCTCGTCCGCGGTCTCCTGCCGGAGCGCCCGTTCGAGATTATCAAAGATCGGCAGCAGCTTTTTGAGCGTGTCGGCCTTGACGTCGGCGTAGATGTTGTCGCGCTCTCTGGCAGAGCGCTTGCGGAAATTGTCGTATTCGGCGCGGAGCCGAAGGTTTTTGTCCTTTTCCGCGGCGAGGTCGTTCTGCGCGCTTTCAAGCTCGGCGCGAAGCGCGTCCGTTTCGGACACCTCCTCGACCATCGCCTCCGGCGCTTCTTCGACCGGCGTTTCTTCGATGGGCTGCTCTTCCTTCGGAGCGGTTTCCTTATTCTTGCTGCTCATCGGTCAATGTGTCTCCTTTAACTATCATTTTTCCGAAGCCCGCGGGGGCTTCGCCTGCGCCGAGCAGACGGCTGAGTCCGTCGGCAATGTATTTGAGCTTGGCGGCCACGGCGCTGTAGTCCATCCGCAGCGGCCCGACCACGCCGATCAGTCCGCGCTGGCCCTCGCCGGCGTCGTAGCTTGCCATGACTACGCTGGAATCGCGCAGCTCCTCGGCAACATTCTCCGGCCCGATAATGACCCGGACGGGGTTGCTGTCCGCCGCGCCCGGCAGACGCATGAGATGATCGGAATCGGAGAGGTAGCTGATGACGCGGTGCGCCTTGTCGGGATCGCGGAATTCCGGCTGCTGCAGAAGGCTGCTCTCACCGGTGACGAACGCCGCACCCGCGCGGCTCTCGCTGAGCACCTCAATGACGTAGGCGGCGATGATGGAGGTGAGCCCCATCGTGTCGCGCGCCGCGCGCTCCGTGGCGGAGATGAGCACCGGCGTCACGCTCTCCTCGGGGATGTTTGTGAATCCCGCGTTGAAGAGCGCCGAGAGCTTCTGGATCTGCCCCTGCTCCACCGAAAACGGCAGATGCACGAGCTTGTTCTTAACGGTATTGTCTCCGAGAAGAACAACGATTATGAAGGTGTTCGCGTCAATGTAGAGAAGATCGAACCGCCGGATCGTCGCGGCGCGCGGCGCACTGAGCGTCAGCGCCGGGTAGCCGGTGAGCTGACCGGCGAGCTTTCCGGCGTCGCTCATCAGCTTGTCGAGCTGCTCCATCTTTTCGCTCAGCCGGGCGTTGATCGCCTCGGCCTCCTCAACGGAGACTCTCTGCCGCTCCATGAGCTCGTTTACGTAGAACCGGTAGCCCTGCGGCGAGGGGATGCGCCCCGCGCTCGTGTGCGGCTGCTCCAGATAGCCGAGCGCCGTGAGCTCGGAGAGCTCATTGCGGATCGTGGCGCTGCTGCACCCGAGCCCGGCAATCTGCGCGATCGTCTTGGAGCCGACCGGCTCCGCCGTGCGGATGTATTCATCCACAACAGCCGCGAGTATTTTCTTTTTTCTCTGGCTGATCTCCACGGCGGCTTCCTCACATTAGCACTGGGCGCCTTTGAGTGTTGGCACTCTCTTCCTACGAGTGCTAATTTACCACTCCTATATATAAATGTCAAGCGTTCTGCAAAGATTTAAAAAACCGTTCACAAATAGAAAAATTGTTGTATAATGAGGGCGTAATTTCCGTCCGTCCGGGCGGCAGAAAAAAGGAGACAGCGCCATGCCGACACCCTGGAAACGCTCCCCGGAGGAGCTGCATAAAACCTATATCGCCAACACGGAGGCGTTTTATAAAGTCGCGGGGCGCGGTCTTGCGCAGGAGCTGGATGAGTTTGTGGTGTCCTGTGCGCTCGGTCTCTGGAAGGGCAGCCCCCGGCTCGGCCAGCAGCATGTGGACGCGGTGAACCAGCTCTATTCCAAGGGCCGCAAGCCCGGCGCGTACCTTCTCTGGGAGCTCACCGAGAAGGTGTGCAAAAGCGCCGATTTCCTGCCGCCGCTCTTCTTCTGGAATTTGACGGAGCAGGACGCGCGCCGCGGCACGGCCAATTCGCGCATTTTTGTGCGGATGCTCACGAACATCCTGCTCTATCTCGCCGCCGTGGACGACGAGGTCACGATGGCCGAGGCCGAATACATCACCGAGTGCTCCGATAAGCTCACCGCCATCTGCGACGGGGCGAACGTTATGAAGTCCAAAGCGCCCATCAACGCCGCGGACTATGTGACGAGCGGCGAGCAGCCGTTCACGGCGCAGACGGGCGTGTCCGCCGTCGGAGAAAAGAAAGCGGACGCCGAAGCGTCCGCGCAGAAGGCAGAAGAGCCCCCAAAGCCGAGCCTTGAGGAGCTGATGGCAGAGCTCGAGGAGCTTGTCGGTCTCGGCACGGTCAAGCGCGAGGTCAAAAATCTCACGAATCTCATCAAAGTGCGCAAGCTGCGCGAGGAAAACGGCCTGCCGAACAGCGCCATGAGCCTGCACATGGTGTTCCTCGGCAACCCCGGCACCGGCAAAACGACCGTGGCGCGGCTCATGGCGGGGCTGTACGCCGCCATCGGCGCATTGAGTAAGGGGCAGCTTGTCGAGGTGGATCGCTCGGGACTTGTCGCGGGCTACGTCGGGCAGACGGCGCTCAAAACGCAGGAGGTCATCCAGTCGGCGCTTGGCGGCGTGCTGTTCATCGACGAGGCGTACTCCCTTGCCTCCGGCGGCGAGAACGACTTTGGCCGCGAGGCGATCGAAACGCTGCTCAAGGCGATGGAGGACCACCGCGACGATCTTGTTGTGATCGTTGCCGGGTACGACGAGCCGATGGAGAAATTCATCAACTCCAACCCCGGCTTGCAGTCGCGCTTCAATAAATATCTGTATTTCCCCGACTACAACGGCGAAGAGCTTATGGCCATGTTCCGGATGCGCTGCAAAAAGAACGGCTACCGTCTCACCGAGGAGGCGGAGACGTACGCGAAGGAGTTCTTCGAGGATATGTATAAGAACCGCGACGACAACTTCGGCAACGGCCGCGATGTGCGCAACCGCTTTGAGGACATCATCTCCCGCCAGGCCAACCGTCTCGCCGCCATGGAAGCGCCGACGAAGGACGATCTTATGACCATCACGAAGGAGGACTTCCTCGTTCCCGCTGAGGAATAAACCCGAACAAAACGGGCTGCCAATCGGCAGCCCGTTTTGATTTATCCGTGTTTTGCCGCAGGATATGGCTCTTTTACGTCGGTTCGGCCGAGCAGATAGTCGGTGCTTGTACCGTAATACTCGGCTAGCCGAAGGAGAACATCTGTTGGAATATCACGCTTTCCCAGCTCATAGTGTGAATAGCTCACCTGCGTACACCGGAGGAACTCCGCTACATCCCTTTGCCGCAGATCCCGATCCTCCCGCAGATCGCGTATCCTTCTGTACATACTGTCTCACCCTTTCCAACGAAGCATGTACAAAAGTATAGGCATAACATTTTGTTATATTGACTTATAAAACAAAATGTTATATTGTAAATATACAACACAGATAGATAGGGTGAATTACTACTATGAACTGCGGCGATTCTTCTTTTATCAACGAGATCAAAGACTACTCCGCTGAGGAAATCCGACTGATCTTGTCCGACCAAAAGGACCTGTATACACCGGACGAGATTGAACAGCTGCGTCGACTGCTGCGGGAAAAAACGATTCGGGCTTCACGGCCGTGTTCCGAAGAAACGAAAGAAGCGTCTCCCTCCGGATTTAAGCCGAGTGCGCTGAGGACAATATACTGCCAAAAATGCGGAGGTCCCAATTCTGGCGCCTCTGACATCTGCCGCTTCTGCGGAGCCGTTTTACGTCTGGATATGGATGATTCGGATACTTATGCGGAGGATGAACCCGAAGAAGCTTCAGAAAGCTTTGCTGCGCAGTACATCTTCTCTTTTCTGATTCCCTTGGTTGGCTTCATTATCGGTGCCGTGATGTTGTCCAGCAGAGACTCTTCGCGTTCCTCTTGTGGAACGGCCTGTATCCTTTTAAGTATCCTATCAATCGTTCTTGATGTGCTTGTTTGGGCCGTGCTATTCTGATTTGAAAACGATTACAAAGTTCGCGCCGCCGGGGTCTCCCCCGGCGGCGCTTCTATATTTCAAGCCGGACGCTGAGCGCCTTACCGCATTTCTTCGATGTGGTAAATGTAATCCAGCGACGAGAGCGCTTCGATGATCTCGCGGTGGGTCTTATACTTTTTCAGCTCGGCGCTGCATATGGTGAACGTCACGGTGAATACGCTCAGCCCCGAACCGGCATACGCCTGATTCGCCTCAATATCGTCGATGCGAAGGCCCAGCCGCCGGCTCACGGTGACGAAGTCGCGCAGATAGCCGCTGTTTTTGAGCTCCAGATGGATCTCAAAATGATTGGAGCGGTTTTTCAAATACTGCTCAAACGCCGGAAAGCACGCGAGAATGCACAGGAAAAAGAGAAACACGATCCCCGTGACCGTGTACAGCCCCGCGCCGATCGCAAAGCCGAGAATGCTGCACGCCCAAAGGCCCGTGGAGGTCGTGAGACCCTTGATCTGGCTGCGCGAGCTGAAGAGAATGGCGTTGCCGCTCACGAGCGCCGCGGCGATGACGGTCGCCGCCGAGAGAATGGGCAGCCGCGCACCGAAGTTGCTCATCAGGTATACGTCGAGCAGCATGGATACCGTGGAGGCGAATGATACGAGCACAAACGTGCGCAGCCCCGCCGAGTGGCGTTTGCTCGAGCGCTCGCACCCGATCACCGAGGCGAGCAGCACCGCCAGCGCGATGCGCAGCAGCACCGAGCCGGTATTCAGTCCGCGGGACCATTCGCCGAGAAGATCGGCGAGAGGGTCATGCATGGCAAAGATCATCGTTTTCTCCTTTCAACCGGCAGCGCCCGGTAGAGCGCGGCATAATGTTCCTCGGCAGCGTCCGAAAACGCTTTTTCGTCCTCATAATAGACCGCGCGGTGCGCGGGCAGCTCGCTTTGGATGGCGTTGATCCGCTCGATGAGCCGCTCAACTTCGCTTTTCGGACAGCCGGTCTCGTCCGGCTCCGGTTCGGGCGTGATGTCCTCGAGTTTGTTGGAATACGAATGCGAAAGATAGAGCGAGAGCTTCGCGCACGCGGGGCCGATGAGCTCATACAGAACGCTCGACGAGAGGATGATCGTTTCAAGCGCCGTGCCCGCGCTGCCGCCGAGCGTGCGCGCGCCCATCGCGGCGAGACCGATCGCAACGCCCGCCTGCGGGATCAGCGCGAGACCGAGATAGTTCCGCACCCGCTTATCCTTCCTGGTGAGCAGGCAGCCGGAGAACGCGCCGCCGTGTTTGCCGAGCTGCAAAACGCCGAGCGTCATCTCTCGCTGCTCCGCATCGGCATAACGCATACGTCCGAGAGCAATCTTACCGCCGCGGCGCTCGCTCGGTACAGCAACCAGAAGGGCAAATTGAAGATAATCCTTTTTACGGATACCATAAATAATCTTTATGATATGCTGGAAAATTACGAGCTGGATCTCGCCATCGTGGACGGCGCGTACGTCGATCCGCGCTTCTCCTCCATGCTGCTGGACACGGACTATCTCACGTGCGTCATGTCGGTGGACAATCCGCTCGCGCGGAAGGGGGCCGTCACGCTCGCGGAGCTCCGGCGGCAGAAAATGATACTGCGCACCCCCGCCTCGGCGACGCGGACGCTGTTCGAGTCGGCGCTCGAGAGCAACGGCGAGAGCATACAGTCCTTTGACGTTACGCTCGAAGTTGATAACATCGCCACGATCAAGGATCTGATCCGAAAGGATCTCGGCGTTTCGATCCTGCCGCGCAGCGCGTGTCTCGACGAGCTGCGAAAGGGCAAGATCGCGGCGCTGCCGGTGGAAAATCTGAGCATGGTGCGCGAAACGAGGATCGTATACAACAAGGACTTCACCCACACCGATATGCTCAACGAGATCATCAAAACCTATGGCTCGACCGTAATGAACTGAAAGAAAAACCGGCCTTGCTCCGTTGAAAAAGGAGCAAGGCCGGTTTTTTGATGAGAAAAAGTGTCAGCGGGGAATGAGCGTGTACACCCCCGGCGCGGAGAGAAGAGTCTCGTTCTCGAGTGTGATGCGCGGGGAGAAGCTCTGCTCGCCGTCCAGACCGGAAAACACCGCGAGGACGTTGGGGCGCACGTCGCTTTCGTTGCAGCGCACCGCGACGGCGCAGCGCTCGGCGGAGGAGTGGAGCAGCGCGCCGGGATAGGCGTCATAATTGTTTTGCGTTTCGAGAACGTAGTTATAAAGCGACAAGACCTTGTCGCCGCGGGGGATGAGGATGAACACCTCGTCGCCGGGCTGCTCCACGCAGGCCGAGGCGGCGATATCGGCAAGATAGGAAATGCCGTCCAGCCCCTTTTGGGCCAGAAGCTCCGGCAGCGCGTCCGAAAGAGATGCGGCGCTGCTGCGCCCGAGATAGAGCGCCGCGCAGTAGGCGTTCGTTTCATAGAGCGTGCGCTGCAATTCCTCCCACGAGGGAAGCGGCGAGTCCGGCACCGGTTCCGGGGAGGGCGTCGGCTCTTCCGTCGGCTCCGGTGTCGCGGGCGGCGTGGGCGTGGGCGCGTCCGTCGGCTCCGGCGTCGGCGTTTCCGACGCCTCGGCGGACGGCGAAACGGAAGTCTCCGGCGGCGTGCCGGACTCCAAAACGGCGGGAACCGCCGCGCCGCAGGCGCAGAGCGCGAGCAGCGCGGCGGTCATAAGTACAATGGATAAGAGCTTTTTCATGCAAAGGCGGGATCAGCCCACGATGTCCCCATTGTCAAAGGGATCGCCGCATTCGGGGCAGAACTTCGGCGGGTGCGTCGGATCGGCGGGCTCCCAGCCGCACTTGTCGCACTTATACTGCGGGACGCCGGCGGGCTTCTTCGCGCCGCACTCGGAGCAGAATTTGCCCTTATTCACCGCGCCGCAGGAGCACGTCCAGGTGTTCGCGGCGGCGGGTTCGGGCTTTTTCGTGCCGCAGGAAGAGCAGAACTTGCCGGTGGACACGGTGCCGCACTGCGGGCACGTCCAGCCGTTCGCCGCGGGAGCGGCGGTCTGCTGCGGCTGTTGCTGCGCACCCATCTGGTAGAGATTCTGCGCGTTGAAGCCGCCCACATTCTGCGCCATGTTCATGCCCATGAAAGCCATTGCCGAGCCGCCCTGGTTCTTCGCGGCGTCCTGCATGGCGTTCGCCTGCGCGCGGGCGAGATTCGCCGCGGCCATGCCGGGGTTCATGTACGCCTTGGCCTGCTGCATCTGCTTGATCATCTGCTCGTCTTCTTCGCTCGCCTTCACGCTGGAAACGCCGAAGGAGACGATCTCGATGCCGCGCAGATCGCGCCACTTGGCGGAGAGAACGTCGTTGAGCGCCTGCGCGATCTCCATCGTGTGGCCGGGCAGGGCACTGTAGCGGATGCCCATGGCGGAGATCTTCGCAAACGCGGGCTGAAGCGCGGTCAGGAGCTCGGCCTTGAGCTGGCTGTCGATCTTGTCGCGGGTATAGGCCGCTTCCACATTGCCGCAGAGGTTCGTATAGAACAGCAGCGGGTTCGTGATGCGGTAGCTGTATTCGCCGAAGCAGCGGATGGCGATGTCAAGATCGATGCCGGCGGCCTCGTCTACGACACGGAACGGCACCGGAGAGGGCGTGCCGTACTTGTTGCCGACGAGCTCCTTGGTGTTGAAGTAGTACACGCGCTGATCCTTGGGAGCGACGCCGCCAAAGGTAAAGCGCTTGCCGATCGTCTGGAACACCTGCTTGATGTTCGAGGAGAGATTGCCGCCCGCGAAGAGCGAGGGCTCCGTGGAGATGTCATAGATGTACTCGCCCGGCTCGGCGCAGACGTCTACGACCTTACCCTGCTCGACGATCATCATGCACTGTCCGTCCGCCACGGCGATGACGGAGCCGTTGGAGATGATGTTGTCCAGCCCGTTGTTGGACCCGCCGGAAACGCGCTTGCGGCCCTTGACGGCCAGCACATCTGCGCCGAGCGCGTCGCAGTAGAAATATTCCTTCCACTGATCGGAAAGAACGCCGGTAACGGTGCCGATGCCAGTTCTGAGAAGACCCATGAGTGTGTGCTCCTTTCTAGATATGAAAAATAAATCGATCGCGGTTTATCTATGCCGGTGCGCGCTGTGCGCGCCGCCGCGGACTTTCAGAGAGAGCGCGCCGAGAAGGAGCGCGAGCGCAACGAGACCGGCAAACACGCCGAGCACCGCGCGGCGCGAAAGCGGTGCGGCCGCGGCGGGGGCGGGAGCTGCCGTCGGCACGGGCGTTTCCGGCGCGGGAGAGGGCGAGGCCGTGGGGATCTCGGTTGGCTCCGGCGAGGGAGTGATCTCCGGCGTCGGAGACGGCTCCGGGGTGGGAGTCGCGTCCGGCGTGGGCGTCGGCTCCGGCAACGCGGTCGGACCGACGGGGTAGACCGTGAGCGACGCGCGTCCCGAGAGCGCTTTTTCCCCGGCATCGTCGGTGAACAGGCATTCGACCTGCCAGCCGTTGAGCGAGGAGGGAATGTCGAGAAGCGTGAGCGTGTCGGTGTCCGCGCCCTGCACGCGAAGACCCGGAAAATACTCCGGCGCCGCGGCGGCGTCGTAGAGCGCCGTTCCGTCAGAGCTTACGATGCGCCACGCGAAGAGGGCCGCGCCGTTCGCGCGGGCAATGAAAACGGCGCTTTCCCATTCGTTCACCGCTTCCGGCGAGGGGGGCTTTTCCACCGCCGGGCGGGAAAGCGCGCCGAGCGCGTGAGGCGCTGCAAAGGCGGCGATAACAAAAAGCGCGAGCAGCGCACCGGCCGTGCGCCGGAGAAGATGTCTCATAGTATTTCTCCCGGCGGCCTCCGCTGCGGAGACCGCGTATAAATCATTATACAATACTTTTTTTCAATAATCCAGTCCCATTCGTATCTTGCCAGCGGGATAAAAACAGAGTATTTTAAAAAGATAAAAGGAGGCGGCGATCATGGAAGAAACGAAGAAATACGAACCGCTGCGGCTCAAGCCGTGCCTTCGGAGCTATCTCTGGGGCGGCACTCGCCTGCGCGGGGAATATCATAAAACCGGTGAGGGCGTTATCGCCGAGAGCTGGGAGCTCTCCGTGCGCGCCGACGGGCAGACGTACATTGATTCCGGCGAGCATTGCGGTGAGAGTCTGGCGGATGTCCTGCGCGCCGATCCCGTCGGTATGGCGGGCACGCGCTGCGGCATTGCGCCGTTCCCGCTGCTCATCAAATTGATAGACGCGCAAAAGGACCTTTCCGTTCAGGTACATCCGTCGGATGCGTCCGCCTGCCGCGAAAAGGGCGAGCAGGGCAAGACGGAGATGTGGTATGTGGTGGACTGCAAGCCGGAGAGCACGCTCTTTCTCGGCTTTTCGCGCGCCGTGACGCCGGACGAGCTGCGGCGGCGGGCGAAGGACGGCACGATCTGCGAGGTGCTCAACCGTGTGGCGGTACACCCCGGCGACGTATTTTTCGTGCGGCCCGGCACGGTGCATGCCATCGGCGCGGGCATTCTCGTTGCGGAGATCCAGCAGAATTCGGATACGACGTTCCGCGTATACGACTATAACCGTCTCGGCGCGGACGGAAAGCCGCGGCAGCTCCATCTGGAACGCGCTGCCGAGGTGATGAACTACGCGCCCATGCACCGCGCGGCGGATACGCTTCCCCCCTGCCCGCCGGACGGCGTGCAGGAGGTTTTGACGTGCGAGTATTTCCGCGTCCGCCGCGCGGAGGTGAAAACGCGCATCTCGCTCGCCACGGACGGCGAAAGCTTCACGCACCTTATGTGCGTGCGCGGCGAGGGGAATATCCTCTGCGGCGGGAAAGTCTATCCGTTCCGGCAGGGCGATTCCTATTTCCTGCCCGCCGCGCTCGGCGAATACGCCGTCGAGGGCGGTGGCAGCCTCGTTCTCTCTGGTGTGTGAGGAAAGAAAATGATACATCTTCTGGATATTGACCCCGGAAATTGGCGCATCGATCTGGCCGTTTCCGAAGCGCAGAAGCCGTTTGTTTCCGACAGGGCGAAGTTGCTGGCGCGGGCGTATGCTTACCGCGCCCGGCGCAGCCGGGCATTTCTGATCTGTGCGGATGATCTCCCCGTCGGCATGGGGCTTTATTATGACGAGCCGGAGCTGCAAAGCTACGATCTGAGTCAGATGTTCATCGACGCGAGGTATCAGAGCCGCGGGTACGGCAAAGCGGCGGTGCGGGCGATTTTGGACGAACTGAAGGCGGACGGCCAGTACGATAAAGTCACTCTCTGCTATATTGAGGGAAACGAAACCGCGCGAAAATTCTACGAGAGCTTCGGCTTTGCGGAAATCGACCGCGACGGGGACGAGATCGTCATGCAGCTGCCGCTCAAAGCCTCCCTTGTGTAAAGGGAGGTGGCGCGGCGCATAACGCCGTGACGGAGGGATTGCCATGCAGTATAAGCATAACAAAGAACTGGCGCCTTTTGCCAAAGAGCTGCGGAAGAAAATGACGAAAGAAGAGCGACACCTATGGTACGATTTTTTGCGCGGCTATCCTGTCCGCTTTTTGCGGCAAAAGGTGATAGGGAAATTCATTGTGGATTTCTACTGTGCCGAAGCAAAACTCGTTATTGAGTTGGACGGCTCCCAACACGGAGAAGCAGAAGCCATAGAATATGACTCCGAACGAACGGCTTTTCTCAAAAACTACGGCTTGACTGTGCTTCGCATTCCGAACAACGAAATCCGGTATCATTTCCAGGAGGTTTGCGCTTATATCGATTCGACGGTACAACAATCCCTCAGTCAAAATGATTTTTGAAATCATTTTGACAGCTCCCTTTACACAAGGGAGCCTTTGAGAGGGACGCTGCTTTTGTTGGGTAACGTCCGTTTATAAAAAATAAGCCAAACGACGCGGACGGAAAGGTTGCGCCGTTTGGCTTTTCGTTTATATATGCGTCTTGAGAAAATCCGCCATGGCGGCGTTGGCGCGCTGCGCGGCGGCCGTTTCCGGGAGCATCGCGGCGAAGGCATGGGCGAGCTTTTCCGGCTCGTCCATGTCGAGAAGCTCGGCCTGCGCACCGTTTTTCTTCAATGCCGCGGCAAAGTCGCGGCTGTAATGGCGGAGGAAGTCACCGCGCGCCGTCACGAGGAAGCAGGGCGGGAGAGCGGCGATCAGCGACGGATTTTCGGGGTCGATGTATTCCCGGAACGGCGCATGCCGCCAACCGCGGCCATAGACCATGTTCGGGAGGAAAATGCCGATGTTGTCAAAGCGGGTCGTATACAGTATAAGTATGACTTACCAGGAGCTTGTTGAGACTGATTAAAGAGATAGTCTTATTTCCTTAAAATCGTCTCACTGTAATAATTTATGAATTTCTTTTTCAGAAATTAATCTATCGAGTAATTGCTTAAGTCGACTGGTCGATACTTCTATATCAGATATAGGATGTAGAGACTCCCATGTCTTATATGTCCCCCAATAAAATGAGCTCCAATTTTGGTTTATCGTTTTATCGCGATGAATTGCGGTAATTAAAAGCTCTTGACTTAGTTCATGCATTGCGTCCGTATATACTTTGTTTGAAAGGTTTAATAAACGTTTGATATCTTGTGCGTTAGCATACCCAATGGTATCGAGTAAATTGTATATTAACCTACTATGGCTTGAAATCAGCTCCATACGCTGGCGATAAGGTTTAACCTGCGCATAGAATTCTCTGGACAAATATGTGACCCGACCTTTATATAATTTGCTATAAAAAACTTGACCTTCTTCTATTAATTGTACAATGCTATTCCAGTCGCCTCCTACATTGAAAAGCGACGGCATATTACGGCACTCATTGCAAAGCAAAAAACCGTTTCTAGAAAAATATCCTTTCAGCAATTCTATAGGTATAGATTCTTGATGTGTTTCACACACAAAACTCACAGCCTTTCTCCATTTGAATCTAGCCAACAGTGAGGATCTGGAGCAAAATAATCTCCAAAACTTCCATATGCTACACCTCTACATCCACCGCATTTCTCCACATAAATACACTGTACACATGGTTCAGAATATTTCTGTCGATTATTTAGCTCTTCAAGAATTGGGCTATTTAGCCAAATCGTAGAAAAGCTGTTTTCTCGGATATTCCCAATCGGAATGTCCAAGAGAACACATGGAAGAATATCACCATTTGCTTTGATGCAGCAAACACCATTGCCTGCCTGACATCCTGTAAAGTATGGCAAATCAAAAAGCGAATCATCCAAAAGGATCTGCTGCGCCTCATGTGTGTAGAAATTCATCTTATTTCCAAATTTTAATTTTTTTTCCTTCCAGATATGCATTATTTGCTTCCATGCAATAGGCGGGATATCTAATTCTACTGAACCTCTTCCAACAGGAACAAATTGTGATAGATTGAAACAAGAAACGCCTAATTGTAGGCACAACTCAATGACTCCCTCCAATTCTTGGCGTAAAGCCAATCGTTGTTGAAATCTTTTTGCTGACACACTCTTTTATAGCTTCAATTGCTCGCGCGTAGCAGCCCTCTACACCACGAAATGCATCATGGTATTCAGGTAAAATGTGATCAATACTGACTAACACACTCTTTACATTTTTCTCCTTTAGCATGGAAATTGCTTCAGAAGTAAGCGCCATAAAACATGCCGGAGATGAGGCCCAGCGCCGCGATGTCCGGGGAAAGCTGCGGCACGCCGGCGGCACGCGCCATGGCGGCGTTTTTGCGCATTGCCGCGAGATACACGCAGAGATACGCGCCCGCGCTGTCGCCGCAGAGGAAGAGCTTGGAAGCGTCCCCGCCAAAGTCCGGGGCGAGCGCGGCGGCGCGCTCAATGCCCGCAGTCAGGGCGCGGAACACCGTGAAGATATCCACATCCGGCACGAGCGGGTATTCAAGACAGAATACGACAAATCCGCGGCGGCACATGTCCGCACAGAAGAGACGGTTTACCTCCTTCTTCCCGAGCAGAAACCCGCCGCCGTGGATGTTTACGAGCACCGGCAGGGCTTCCTTTGCCTCGCGCGGGCGGAATATGTCCATCCGGTGACAGGGCCGGCCATCGCCCATGTAGTCCGCGTCCGCCGTGAGGAGCACGTCCTCCGGGAACGGATTTGCTGCGTCGTGCCGCGCGAGAAAGCTCTCGAGCTGCTGCTCCTGCTTCGCCGTCTGGGAGCGGATCATTTTTTCCAGCATATCTGCCGCCGCCTTTCGTGGGATTTCCATGACGTGATTATAACAGAAACCCGCCGTACACACAAGCGCACGGCGGGCAGGATTGCTTATTCAGGCAGTTTGATGCCGAGTTCCGCGGCGATCTCCTGCAGGGTGTCGAGCGCCGTTACGATCTGCTCCGGCTTGTGCTCGGATATGACGCAGAAGCGCAGCCGCGCCTTGCCGCGCGGCACGGCGGGATAGACCGCCGAGGGCGCGAACACGCCGCGCTCCAAAAGCGCCATCGAGAGCGCGAAGGCGTCCTCGTCTCGCCCGACGAGGATCGGCAATATCGCCGTTTCGCCCGCAAGACAGGTGTTGAAATGACGCTTTTTCGCCTCCTCACGGAAGCAGCGGATGTTCCGGTGCAGGTTTTCCATGATGGAGGGATCGTCCTGTAAAAGGCGGATGGCTTCGAGCGTCGCCGCGGCGAGCGGGGGCGAGATGCCCACGGAGAACACGAACCCCGGCAGGTTGTAGCGCAGATACTCGATGAGCGCGCGGCTGCCCGCAAGGTATCCGCCGCAGGTACCGAGACCCTTGGAGAGCGTGCCCATTTTCATGTCGATATCGTCCCCGGCAAGACCGAAGTATTCGTCCACGCCGCCGCCGGTCCTGCCGAGCACGCACGCCGAGTGCGCCTCGTCGATCATCAGGAAGCAGCCGTACTCCTTCTTGATGCGCACAAGCTCCGGCACGGGGGCAATGTCGCCGTCCATGCTGTACACGCCCTCGGCGACGATGAGCACCTTGGCGTACTTATCGCGGCAGGAGCGGAGAATGGTCTCGAGCGCGGCGGTGTCGTTGTGCGGGAAGGGGCGGCTTTCGGCGTCGGAGAGGCGCGTGCCCTCGTGGATGGAATTGTGCGCGAGCGCGTCATAGATGATGAGATCGCCCTTGCCGCAGAAGTTGCCGACGATCGTCACATTCGTGGAATGTCCGCCGACGAGAACAACGGCGTCCTCGGTATGCTTCCACGCGGCGATGGCATTTTCCAGCTTTTTGTGGATGGGCTTCTCGCCACCGAGCAGACGGCTGGCCGAGGCGCTGCACCCGTAGTGCGCGGCGGCCTCCTGCGCGGCCTTGATGGTCTCCGGACGGCCAGACATGCCGGCATAGTTGTAGGAGCTGAAATTCAGGATCTCGCGCCCGTCGTGGAGCGAAGTATCGCGCAGCGGCGAATCATTGCAGAGAAAATACGGGTTGCCGGTCTCTTCCGCCGTGCGCAGGCGCTGCTGGAAGGCGGCGTATTCCGGCGTATCCTCAAAGCGCGTGATCGGCGTGACGGTCTTTTCCTCCTCCGGCGCGGCTTCCGGCGCGCCGCCCTGCTCGAGACGGAGCAGCAGGAGCGCCGCGTCCTCCACGCAGCGGCAGAGAGCGTATTCCTCCTCCGGCACGCGCTGCCCGCAGATCTCCTCGAGATGCACCGCGACATCGAGACTGTCGAGACTGTCGCCGCCGAGCTCGTCAAAGAAGTCGGCGGTGTCGGAGACGGTGTCGGTGCGGATCATCAGCGTCTGCGCGAACGTTTCGCGCACAAGCTCGCGCAGCGCACAAAGACGTTTGGCTTCCTGTTCGTTCATGGGAAAACTCCTTTCGGGGTGGTTTTATTCGGCGTACATTTTGCCGAGAATGGCGTTGGCCGCCGTCGAGGGCAGCAGCCGCATGAGAAAAATGACGAGCCGATAGACAAACCCGACGGTGCAGAACACCTTCCGGCTCTTTGAGAGCGCCGCGCGCCCCAGCGCCGCGCCGACGACCGAGGCAGAAACGCCGCCGCGCTCGTCCTTCTCCATTTTTGCAACGCTGCGCGAGATGCGCCCGCCGTAGGCGTCGTCTCCGGCAAAGCTGCGTGTGCGGGCGTCGGTAAAGCCGGTGCGGGTGTCGCCGGGCATCACGGCGCTGATGCGGATGCCATAGGGCCGCACTTCGTTGCCGACGGACATCGTAAACGAGTTTATTGCGGCCTTGGAAACGGAATAATAGGTCTGGAAGGGAATGGGCGTCACGGCGGCGACGGAGCTCGTGTTCACGATCCTTCCGCTGCGCTGCGCGCGCATCACGGGCAGCACCGTGCGCGTCACGCGCACCATGCCCCAGAAATTGACCTCGAGCTGGCGCTTGGCCTCCTCCACCGACGTGAACTCCGCCGCGCCGGAAATGCCGAAACCGGCGTTATTGAGCAGTATATCGATGCGCCCCTCGGCGTTGAGCACCGACTGAACCGCCGCGGCGACGGACGCTTCGTCCGTCACGTCCGCCGTCACATGGTGAACGGACGCGCTGCCGCCGCTTTTTTCGTGCCGGGAAAACTCGTACACCGTGCAGCCGTGCGCGGCAAGGTATTCCGCTGCCGCCGCGCCGATGCCGGAGCTGCCGCCGGTCACGATGGCGACCTGTCCCATGGCTGTGGCCTCCTTTTATGTGAATAGTTAAAAAAATTTATATAAAAAACTTGATACAAGTATACCGCCGTGAACCGTGCCTGTCAATAGGACAGAAGCGGCATATATGTACATTTTGACAAACGCGCGCCGGGGGCTTATGATATGCCTATCTCATAGAAAAGAGGAACTTTCCATGATCGAATTTGACCGCTGTCAATTTGAAGAATATGCCCGCGCCGTGTTCACGACCGACTCGCCCTCCGGCTGCACGGCCGATGCGATCGCGCTCATCAAAAGTTATGTGGAACAGCTCGGCTATACGACGCATGTCCACAACAAGGGCACGCTCGAAGTGGATGTGCCGGGGCTGGACGAAAGCAAGACTGTGGCGACCTCCGCGCACGTCGATACGCTGGGGATGATGGTGCGCAGCGTGAAGAGCGGCGGAACGCTCGCCCTTACGAAGGTCGGCGGGCCGATCTGCCCGACGCTTGACGGCGAATACTGCACGGTGCTCACGCGCGAGGGCAGACGCTACAGCGGCACGATCCTCTCGCTCGCCCCGGCGGTGCACGTTTACCCCGACGCCGCGACAATGACGCGGGATGCGGACCATCTCGAGGTGCGGCTCGACGAGGAAGTGAAAAGCGCCGAGGATGTCAAGGCGCTCGGCATCGATAACGGCGATTTTGTGTTCATCGATCCGAAATTCACGATGACCGGATCGGGCTTTCTGAAGTCCCGGTTTATCGACGACAAGGCGAGCGCGGTGCTGCTCCTTCTTCTGCTGCGCTGGTGCAGCGAGAAAAAGGCGGCGTTCCGCCATCCGACGCGCATATACTTTGTTGTATACGAAGAGGTCGGCCACGGCGCGAGTGCGCTCGCGCGCGATATCGATGAGTTTGTCACGGTGGATATGGGCTGCGTGGGGCTCGATCTTGCGGGCAGCGAATACGCCGTATCCATCTGCGCGAAGGACTCCGGCGGACCGTATGACTACGAGCTCACGAATCGGCTCATCGCGCTCGCAAAGAAGCATGAGCTGCCGTACACCGTGGATATCTTCCCGTTCTACGGCTCGGACGTAGGCGCTGCGTGGCACGCGGGGCTCGACTGCAAGGGCGCGCTCATCGGCAGCGGCGTCTGCGCGAGCCACGGCATGGAGCGCACGCACGTAAAGGGGCTCGAGGCGACGCTCAAGCTCATGTATCTCTATCTCTGCGGCGAGGAATAAAAAGAGGGAGGGCTTCCGATGGAGGAACTGGAAAGAAAACGTCTGCACTGGCAGAAGGTGACGGCGGTTGTATGCATACTGCTGCTCATCGTCGTGACGGCAAGCTCGGCACTGGCCTTTGTCGGTGTGCGGCGGTACGCCCCGCGCATCGAGCACATCGTCTCGCGGCTCGACAGCGTGACGACGGAGCTGGATGCGCTCGATGCGCAGCGGCTCGTCGATACCGTGAACGGCCTGACCGGGGAGCTTGAAAAGGCACAGCTTGCCGATACGCTCGACTCGCTGCGGACGATCTCCGCGCAGCTCGAGAAGGTGGACTGGGCCGCGCTCGAGCAGAGCACCGGCGACATGCTCGCGCAGGCGCAGAAGAGCCTTGCCGCCGCGGAGGAAGCGCTCACCGCCGTGAACGCCGCCGCGGAAAAGCTCGATGTGGAAGGACTCAATACGGCGGTCACGGAGCTGCTCGCCGTCATGCAGCCGCTCGCGGAGTTTTTCGCGCGGTTTAAATGAGGTGAACCAAAAGACACGCCGGAGCGTCTAAGTCTATACGGAGAAAACCCTCCAGTCACGGCTGCGCCGCGCCAGCCTCCCTGTTAGGGAGGCCAAGTGCGTTTGCAGCAAACCGGCTTGCCTCCCCTGACAGGGGAGGTGGCAAAACCGAAGGTTTTGACGGAAGGGTTCACCCCTCTGCGAAAGGAGAAATACGAAATGAAACGCTTTCTATCCCTGCTTCTGGCCGCCGTGCTGCTGCTCGCTCTTGCCGCCTGCGGCGGCAATGTGAAGGACGTGCAGACCAAGGCCGTCGCGTCCGAAATGTATACGCAAAACGACATTGACGCCGCCATCGACGTCATAAAAAAGGACTTTTCCCGCGATTGGAAGGGCTGCACGCTCACGGAGATCTCCTATGCCGGGGACGACGTGTCGCGCGAGCACCAGGACTGGGCCGACCGCAACAATGCCGACGAGGTGCTTGTCCTCACGTCTACCTTTGATGTGGACGAATCCGGCGCCAGCCCCTCGCTCAACCCGGGGCAGACCTACACGCGCTGGATGTGGATCCTTGTCCGCACGAACGGCGGTACGTGGCAGCACGTCGATCACGGATATTAAAGCAAGAAAATAAAATGAGAGCCGGTTTTCCGCGGAAAACCGGCTCTCATTTCGTATACTATCAATCGAACAGATGCACGAACGCCTTCTGCTCAGGCGTGAGCGTGGCGCTGCGGTTCCAGATGAGGTGCGCCTTGGAGACGATCTCCGGGCTGTCGATGCGCTTCATGACGAGCGTGGGATCGGAGTTCTGGATCGCGGAGGTATACGGCGCGATCGCCACGCCGATGCCGGACGCCGCCCAGCTCAGCGAGGAGGCAATGTTGTCGTTCTGGCAGATGATGTTGGGGATAAAGCCCTGACGGCGGCAGGCGTTGGTGAAAAGATCGTAGTACCGCCGGTGGATGATGATGGGGGTGTCCTGCAGACTGGTGAGCGCCACGACCTGTGCATCGTCGGCGGGGAAGAAGTTCGGCTTGCCGATGGCGGTGAAGTAGTCCTGCCCGCCCTCGCCGAGCGCGGTATCGCGGATGGGACGGGAGCTGTAAGCGCCCACGTTGAACGGCTCGCGCACGATGCCGAAATCGATGGTGCCGTCGGCGAGCATATCGAGAATGCTCGTCGTGCTGCCCTCGTGGAGGACAAACTCCACGTGCGGATAGCGCTCCTTGAGCTTGAGGACCTTATCCGGCAGAACGCGGTTGCAGATCGAGGAGATCGTGCCGAGGTGGATGGTGTACCGTTCCTCCTCGTTGGCCGACTGCATGAGTAGCAGCGTTTCGTTTACCTTGTCCATGATCTCGCGGGCGCGCTCGCGCAGGAGGATGCCCTTGGGCGTGATGATCATATTTTTCTTGTCACGGATGAAGAGCTGGCAGCCCAGCTCCTCCTCCAGCCCCTTGAGCTGAAGACTCAGCGGCGGCTGGGAAATGCGAAGGGAATTGGCGGCTTTGGTGATGCTGCCGTTTTCGGCGATGGCAAGAAAGTATTCGAGCTGCTTGAGCGTCATGATAGAGCACTTCCTATTTGTATATCGATATTATATGGATATCATATGAAAAATTCGATAAAAAGTCAAGAGCCAATACCCTTGACAACCCGATATTCCATATTATACTGGATCCAGAACCATTTCTAAGGGGAACAGGCTATGCTCGTAATGATAAAAGGCGCCGGAGACATTGCCTCCGGCATTGCGCTGCGGCTCTGGCGCGCGGGGATCAACGTTGTGATGACCGATCTTCCGAAGCCGTCGTCCATCCGCCGCACCGTCTGCTTTTCCGAGGCGGTATACCGCGGCGAAACGAAGGTCGAGGAGGTGCACGCCCGGCTTGCCGCAAACGCTGCCGATGCGCTGCGGCTGCTTGAAGAGAACATCCTGCCGGTGATCGTCGATCCGAAGGCGGAGAGCGCGAAAGAGCTTCATCCGGACGTGATCGTAGACGCGATCCTCGCCAAGGAGAATCTCGGCACCGCCATCACCGACGCTCCGGGCGTCGTCGGCGTCGGCCCGGGCTTCACCGCCGGGACGGACTGCCACGCCGTTGTGGAGACGATGCGCGGCCACACGCTCGGCCGCGTGATCTGGTCGGGCAGCGCCGTCCCCAACACCGGCGTTCCCGGCAACATCGGCGGCTATACGATCGAGCGCGTGATGCACTCGCCCTGCGCGGGAGAGTTCCACGCCCTGCGGCAGATCGGCGACACGGTCGAGGCGGGGGAGACTGTCGCCGCCGTCGGCGGCGAGCTGCTGTGCGCAAAGATCACCGGCACGCTCCGCGGCATACTGCCCGAAGGGTTTTATGTTCCGCGCGAGGGCTTTAAGAGCGCGGACGTCGATCCCCGCTGCCGGCTTTTCCACTGCTTTACCGCGTCCGACAAGGCGCTGGCTGTCGGCGGCGGCGTGCTCGAAGCGGTGCTGATGCTCACCTCCGCCGTCGGCACGGCGAGAAAACCGGAGAAACGAGGAGAAGATTATGGAAAATGAGATTCGCATGACAAAGCTCGCAAGCTGCGCCGGGTGCGGCGCGAAGGTCGGCGCGGGCACGCTCGCAAAGCTTTTGAAGGGTCTGCCCTCGGTGTATGACGAGCGCCTTCTCGTCGGCTACGACACGAGCGACGACGCCTGCGTTTATAAGATCTCGGACGAGCTCGTGCTCGTGGAGACGCTGGACTTCTTCCCGCCGATCGTGGACGATCCCTTCATGTTCGGCCAGATCGCCGCGGCGAACGCCATCAGCGATATTTATGCCATGGGCGCGCAGCCGAAGCTCGCGCTGAATATCATGGCCGTATCGCCGCAGATGCCGGACGAGGCCGTGCGCGAGGTGCTGCGCGGCGGCTATACGAAGGCGGCGGAGGCCGGCGTCATCATCTCCGGCGGCCACACCATCCGCGATCCCGAGCCGAAATACGGCCTTTCCGTGACGGGCTTTGCCCACCCGGATAAAATTCGTTTGAACTGCACGCCGCGCGCGGGCGACGTGCTCATTCTCACCAAAGCGCTCGGCACCGGCATCATCTCCACGGCAAACAAGGCCGACATGGTATCGGAGGAGACCTACGCCAAAGCCGTCGCGCAGATGGCGGAGCTCAACCGCGCCGGGAGTGAGATCGCCGGAAAGTACGATGTGCACAGCATTACCGACGTGACCGGCTTCGGTCTCATGGGGCACACGGGCGAAATGGCGAACGGCGGGAACGTGACCGCCGTGATCGAAAGCGCGAACGTGCCGCTTCTGCCGGAGGTGCTCTCGCTTGCCGAGATCGGCATCCTCCCGGAGGGTATGTACCGCAACCGCAATTTTGCCGAGCCCTTCAGCGAGAGCGCGCCGAACGTCACGCGCGCGATGATGGACGTGCTCTTTGATCCCCAGACCTCCGGCGGACTGCTGCTCGCCGTGGCGGAAAAGGACGCGCCCGCGCTGCTCGCGGAGCTCACCGATAAGGTACCGCACGCCGCGCGCATCGGCTATGTGACCGAAAAGCAGGGCTGCGCCGTCCGGGTGGTATAAAACTGCGCCGTCCAGGTGGTATAAAATATGTATTCGCTGCTGCTGGCACTTATCTATCTTGCGTTCATCAGCCTCGGTCTGCCGGATTCGCTGCTCGGCTCCGGCTGGCCGGTCATGCACGCGGAGCTCGGCGTTCCGGTGTCGTACATGGGCGTTGTGTCCATGGTGATCTCCGGCGGGACGATCGTTTCGAGCCTTCTGTCGGATAAGCTCACGCGAAAGCTCGGCACCGGCGGCGTGACGGCCGCGAGCGTGCTCCTCACGGTGCTCGGGCTCTTCGGCTTTTCTGTTTCCACGAAGTTCTGGATGCTGCTCGCCTTCGCCGTGCCGTACGGTCTCGGTGCGGGCGCGATCGACGCGGCGCTCAATAACTATGTGGCGCTGCATTATAAGGCGCGCCACATGAGCTGGCTGCACTGCTTCTGGGGCGTCGGCACGATCGTCAGCCCGTTTGTTATGAGCTGGGCGCTGACGCACCGGACATGGAACGACGGCTACCGCGCCGTGGCACTCATGCAGCTCTGTATCGCGGCGCTTCTGCTCGTGACGCTGCCTGTGTGGAAAAAAGCCGGCGGCACCGCGCCGGAGGAAAAACGGCGGAGCGTCGGCGTGCGCGGCGTGCTGAAAATAAAGGGCGTGCCGTATCTTCTCGCGGGCTTTTTCGGCTACTGCGCCGCGGAAGCCACGGCGATGCAGTGGGCAAGCACGTATTTTGTCGCGGTCAAGGGGCTTCCCACGGAGGACGCCGCGGGGTTGGCCGCGCTCTTTTATATCGGCATCACCGCGGGGCGGTTCGTGAGCGGCTTTGCTGCCGACCGTCTCGGCGACAGGAAAATGATCCGCCTTGGCACGGGCGTGCTTTTCTGCGGCATCGCGGCGCTCGCACTCCCGATACATTCGCATACCGCCGCCATTGCCGCCTTTGTCGTGATGGGGCTCGGCTGCGCGCCGGTCTATCCCTGCATCATCCACTCCACGCCCGTAAACTTCGGGGCGGAAAGCTCCGGCGCGATCATCGGCATACAGATGGCGGGCGCGTACGTCGGCTCGACGTTCGCGCCGCCGCTCTTCGGCCTGCTGGGCAGCGCGCTCGGCTTTTCGATCCTTCCGGTGTATCTTCTGGTGTTTGCCGTTTTCATGATCGCCATGACGGAGCTGACGTTCCGAACGGCGGAAAAGAATAGGAGCGATACGGGATCATGAAAGAAAACCGCAAGGCCTATGCTTCCCTGTGCAGCGCGATGCTGATCTTCGGCACGATCGCGATCTTCCGGCGGAACATCCCGTTTTCGTCGGGGCTGCTTGCGTTTTCCCGCGGACTGCTCGGCGGCGTGTTTCTGCTGATCTTCGTCGCGGTGAAGCATCACCGGATGGAAAAGGTCGAAAAAAAGCAGCTGGCGCTGCTCATCCTTTCGGGCGCGATCATCGGCGTTGACTGGATCCTCCTTTTTGAAGCCTATAACTGCACCACCGTGGCGGTGGCGACGATGTGTTTTTACATGCAGCCGACGATCGTGATCCTGCTCTCGCCGGTCCTTTTCCGTGAAAAGCTCAGCGTGAAGAAGGGTCTCTGCGCGCTCGCGGCGATCCTCGGCATGGTGTTCGTCTCCGGCGTGGCGGAGGGCGCGCCGCCCGGCACGCAGGACGCGAAGGGCATTGCCTTCGGTCTGGCCGCGGCGGTGCTCTATGCCGCGACCGTAATTATCAATAAGAAGATCGAGGTAGAGGACGCCTACGAAAAGACGATCGTCCAGCTTCTCTCCGCGGCGGCGGTGCTCATCCCGTACCTGCTGCTCACGGAGGATTTTTCCGCGGTCGTGCTCGACGCGCGCACGGTCGTCCTTGTGCTCATCGTCGGCATCGTACACAGCGGCCTTGCGTACGCGCTGTACTTCGGGAATGTAAATAAGCTCCTCGCGCAGTCTGTGGCGGTGCTCAGCTACATTGACCCCGTGTCCTCCCTCTTTTTCTCGGCGCTGCTGCTGCACGAGCGGCTGACGGCGTTCGGCCTTCTCGGCGCGGTGCTGATCTTCGGCTCAGCGCTCGTGAGCGAGCTCGGTGGGAAGAAACGCCGGCAGAACACGGCGGCATAAAAAACCCGGGGGCGCGGTTCCTATGGACTGGAACCGCGCCCCCGGGTTTTTATAAAATCAAAATTCCGAGTCGGAAATGCGCGGCTTTTCGTCCTCGGGGACGCAGAAGCGCCGCGTGTGACGCAGCACTCCGGTCACGGCGATCATACCGCAGCCGAGCGCGAGCGCGCCCTCGCCGTGGAGCGAATAGAATACCGCGGCGCTCACGCCGTAGAGCGCGAACACGAGTATGCTGCGCAGCCGGTGCGGGCGGATCTTTACGGCGACGGAGAAGAAGATGTAAAGCCCCGCGAGAAGGAGAAGCCCGCTGAGAGAAACGCCCGTGAGCGCGAGCGCGAGCATCGCGCCGAAGGCCGAAGCGATGCATTTGCCGCCGTGAAAGCCGTTAAATACGCCGACGGCATGGCCGAGCACCGGCGCGGCGAGCGCGAGCGCAAACCAGACCGACTGCGTGTCGAGATACTGCGCCGCGAGCGACACGGGGAGATACGCCTTGAGCATATCGAGCGCGAGACACAAAAGACCCATCGGCACGCCGCACACGGCAAACACGTTCGCAGCGCCTGGATTTTTATCGGCGCGCAGCGCGCACACATCTTTGCCCGTCAAAAGCTTCGGCAGCGCGCGGCTGAACATCACGCCGCCGAGCAGAAAGCCCCCGGCGATCAGAGCAAAGGTGAGAAGGGCTTCGTTTCCGGTCATGACAGCACGATCCTTTCCGCAATTTTATCGGCGGCGTCGGGCGCAATGGTGTTTCGCTGCGCCTCGCGCATGGCTTCGGCTCTCGCCTTGTCGCGCACGAGCGCGACGGCTTTTTCCGCGGCGTCGGCGGCGTTTTCCGCGCGCTCCGAAAGACCGTGGGAGGAGAAGAACGCGATGTTCGGCGCTTCGCACGCGGTATATACGAGAAGCTGCACGAGCGGGACCTGCGCCACCGCCGCCTCGGTGCTTGTAAGTCCGCCGGGCTTGGAGATCATCACGTCGGCGGCGTTCATGTATACATTCACCTTTTTCGTGAACGTGACGATGCGGACGTGCTCGTTTCCGGCGTATTTCTCCTCGAGCGTCTGCTTGAGATCGCTGTTGTGCCCGACGAGGATATAGACCGTGAACGCTCCGCTGTGCCGCCGGAGGATCTCGTCGCAGATCGCGCCCGCGTTCCCGACGCCGATGCCGCCGCTCATAATGAGGAACACGTCCTGATTTTGCGGTATGGCAAGATAGTTGCGCGCCGCGGCCTTTTCCATGTGATGCGCGAACTTTTCGTCCACCGGGATGCCGGTGACGATGATGCGATCTGACGGAATGCCCTTTTCCACAAGCTCGGCGCGCAGATCCTCGTGCGCGATGAAGTAGCCGTCCAGATCGGTCTCGGCAAGGAAGGGGATGCAGGTGTAGTCCGTCAGCACGCCGTAGCACGGCACGGTGAAATCTCCCGATTTCCGGATGGCGGTCAGCGTCTCCATCGGGTAGAGGTGCGTGCATACCACGCGGTCATACCCGTTCGTTTCGATGAATGCGCGCAGATTTGCGGCGTACCGGGCGTTTGCGTGGTAGACCGGCGAGGTGATGCCGGTCGAGCTATAAATATCCCCGGCGCGGTAGAGCGCGTTGAATGCCGACGGCGCTTTTTTCATAATTGTCGTATATGCGCCGGATACGAAGCGCTCGGCGTACTTTCCCGCGAGCACGAGCGGGTCAAAGACATGGCTTTCGATGCCCCTTTGCGTCAGCGCCCCGGCGACGGCAGCTGCGGCGCTGTTGTGGCCCTCGCCCGTGTCGCAGCTCAAAATCAGAACTTTCACGGTTTTTTCTCCTCTGCTTGCTTTATGTAACGTCTGTGTATTATAATAAGGAGACCTCCGCGGCGCGGCAATGGACACGCCGGCACGAAACCGTGGCGGAAGTCCCAGAGAAAACACCCGATGAGGATTACTACACATTTGGTAAAAAAGATGTGGAATCCGATCCTGTTCCCGAAAAGGAGGGCGTACGATGGAACCGGCAAACCGGAAGAGCGATCTTCGCGTCATAAAAACGAAGCGGGCGATCCACACGGCGTTCGCGGAGCTTTTGACCGAAAAGGACATGGACGATATCACCGTAACGGATATCGCCTCGCGCGCGATAATCAACCGTAAGACGTTTTACAACAACTACCGCGGTGTATACGAGCTTGTAGACGAGCTGGAAAACGAGGTCATCCGCACGTTTGATACGGCGATGCAGGAGATTGACTTTGTCGAGAACCCGTACGCGGTGTTCATGAAACTCACGGAGATCATCAACAGCGATATGGATTTTTACGGCGCGCTGCTCCGGTCCAGCCGGAACGCGGGGTTAACACATAAGATCCGGCTGACGCTCCAGCAGAAGGCGCAGGAACGCTTCGAAAGCCGCATAGATCTGCCGCCGGAGCGTATCTCGGTGATGATGGACTACGCCGTTTCCGGCATGGTGGCGGTGTATCAGAGCTGGTTCAATTCCGAGCGCCGGCAGTCCATTGAGGAGATTTCCGATATCGCCAGCCGCATGTGCCTCACGGGGCTGCGCGGCGCGGCGGCGGACGCCCGGCTGAAGGAATGAGCGGAGGGAATACCATGACAAACGCAAAAGAGAAAAAGAAGATCGTCCTCTGGCTGATCGTACTGGCAATACTCGCCGCGGCGGCGTTCACGGTTACGGCCATTGTGCGCCATAACCAGCGCCCGGCGTGGGACGGCGGCTACAGCGTCCACATCAGCGAGGTCATGACCGATAATAAGACCTGCCCGAACGGCGAGGGTGTCCTCTGCGACTGGATCGAGATCGAAAACACGTCCTCGAAGGACTTCTCCATCGGCGGATACTATCTCTCCGACGAGACGGGCAAAGGCAAATACTGCTTCCCGGCGGGGACGGTCGTCCCGGCGCGGGGGTATCTCGTCGTGTGGTGCTCGCCGGACGAGGAGGGCGACTATGCTCCCTTTGCCCTGCGCAAGGCGGGCGGGGAGACGGTGTGCCTTATGAACGGAAACCGCACGGTGCTCGACAGCGCCGTGACCGCTGCGTGCCGGAGCGGGCAGTCGCTTGTCCGCGGCAGCGACGGCGCGCTCATTCCCGCCGATACGCCGACGCCCGGCTACCCGAACAGCGAGGCGGGCGCAAAGGCGTGGCAGGAGGCGCTCGCGCAGCGCAGCGGCGGCACGCTTGAGCTCAGCGAGATCCAGTCCTCAAACACGCTCTATGCCGCGCCCGACGGGAATTTCTACGACTGGATCGAGGTACATAACCCCTCGGATTCGCCGGTATCTCTCTCCGGCTACAAGCTCTCGGACCGCACGAACAAAACGAAGTACGCCTTCCCGGACGAAATGCTCGGCGCGGGCGAATATAAGATCGTATGGTGCGCCCCCGGCGTGGAGGGCGCGGAATATGCGTCCTTTGCGTTGGCGAGCGCGGGCGGGGAAACGGTCGTGCTCACAGCGCCCTCCGGCGCGGAGAGCGAGAGCGTGGAGCTGCCGATGCTGGAGAAGAACACGGCCTATGCCAAGGAAAACGGCGAATGGACGGTGTCTCACCGCCCGACGCCGGGATATTCCAACGACGACGCGGGGTATGAGACGTGGCTGCGCTCCGGCGGCTACGAAAACGACGAAATTTACATCACCGAGGTCATGGCGCAAAACCGCGGCACGCTCGCCGACAGCGACGGCGACCTCTCCGACTGGATCGAGATCGCAAACCTCGGCGAGACGAGCGTTGATCTTGCGGGCTGGTATCTCTCGGACGATCCGGACGTGCCGGACGAATGGAAGATCCCGTCGCTGACGCTTGCGCCGGGCGAGTATGCGGTGATCTTCGCCTCCGGCAAGAACCGCACCGAGGGTGAGCTTCACACGAGCTTCTCGCTCACCGACGGCGACATGGTCATTCTCTCCGCCGGAAACGGCGCGGAGATCCGCAGCGTGAAGATCGAGGCCGTGCCGGAGGGGTCCTCGCTCGCGATGCAGCCGGACGGCAGCTTCGCCGTGACCGACTTCCCGACGCCGGGGCTTGAAAATACCGCCGAAGGCTACGCCGGATTCTGCGATGCCGACACGCGCACCTCGCCGCTTCTGCTGTGGGAGATCGTCGTGTACGAGGCGGGTTCGCCCGACTGGGTGGAGCTCAAAAACGTGTCGGGGGAGACGATCGATCTTTCCGGATACACGATCTCGGATAAATTCAAGGAACCGGCGCTCGACACGCTGCCCGCCGTGACGCTTGCGCCCGGTGAAAGCTATGTGTTCGAGTGCGAAAACATGGGGCTGAGCGCGCAGCGCGACGAGCTCTATCTCTTCGATGCTTCCGGCGCGCTCTGCGACTGGGCGTTCCTGCGCGATATCCCGGCCGGCGGCAGCTACGGCCGTCTAAACGGGGAGGACGGGTATTTCTATTTTGCACAGAGCAGCCGCGGCGCGGACAACGGCACGGGGCGCCGCATGGTGGCGGCAAAGCCCACGGTCGATATCGCCGCGGGCGTGTACGACGACGCCGAGAGCCTTACGCTGACGATCACCGGAGAGAACGTGCACTATACGCTCGACGGCAGCGACCCGACGGCGGACGATCCGGCCTATACCGCGCCCATCACGATCACGGAAACGACGATCGTCCGCGCCGCGAGCTTCCCGGCGGACGCGCTGCCGGGCAAACCGGCGACATGGTCGTACTTCCTGCGCGAGAACAGCACGCTGCCCGTCGTAAGCCTTGTGACCGACCCGGACAATCTCACCGGCGCGCAGGGCATTTACTCCAACCACGAACGCGCGTGGAGCGAGAAGTGGGAGCGCGAGGCGACCGTCGCCATGTACGAGGATGGCGGCGAGTTCTCCATTGACTGCGGCATCCGCATGCACGGCCGCACGAGCCGCCGCGTGAGCGAAAAGAAATCGTTCACGCTCAAATTCCGCGGCCGGTACGGCGGGGATCTCAATTACGACGTGTTCGGCGACGGCGTCGTGACGGACTTTTCCTCGCTGCTGCTGCGCGCGAGCGTGGAGGATACCTACACCTCCTACATGCGCGACGAGTTCTTCGCCCGCATCGCCATGGACTATACGGATGTGCCCGCGCAGAATTACCGGTATGTTTCGCTCTTCCTCAACGGCGAGTACTGGGGCATTTACGCCATCCGCGAGCACCACAGCGCGGAATACTTCGCTTCGCACAAGGGCGTGGACGCCAACACCGTCGACATGCAGACGGGCGAGTTTGAGGGTCAGACCGCGTGGAGCGAGATCTTGAACTACGCGCGCTACAACTCGCTAAGCACGCCGGAGGGCTGGGCGTACATCCAGGAGCATGTGGACATCCCGGAGATGATCGACTGGCTGATTCTCGAGTGCTGGTCGGGCGATATCGACGTATACGAAAACGTCCGTTTCTACGCGAGCCCCGAGTACGAAAACGGGAAGTACATTTACGGTCTCGCGGACATGGATCTCACGATGATGGGCATGGACTCGATGAGCGTCGGCTTCAACAACTTCCAGCTCCACGGCATCATTCCCTCGGCGCTGCGTTACAACGAAGAGTTCCGCGATATGTTCCTGACGCGTCTCGGCGAAATGCTGCGCGGGCCGCTCTCGGACGAGAACGCGCAGAAAACGCTTGACGAGCTGCGCGCGATCGTCGAGCCGGAGAGCGCGCGCGATCTCGCCCGCTGGGGCAAGTCGTCCACGTTGTTTGCCACGCAGATGGCGAATCTCCGCGGCTTCGTCTCCGGCCGCGCCGCGCGGATGCAGAACGAGGCCATCGCCTTCTTCGGCGTCTCCGCCGAGGATGCCGCCAAATACTTCGGATAAAAGCGAAAAGTCTCCCGCCGCGATGAAGAACCGCACCCCATTCCTTAGTACAAGTATTTTATCATACTTGTCTAACAAATGGGGTGCGGTTTACAGATGAGGGAGCTTTTTGCTGCTTATTCGTGGTCAAAAATGGTCTTGCCTTCGAGCAGGGGGCCGAATGTTTCTTTCCAGGTGCGGTGCGGCTCGCTCGCGTCGTAGAGCGGGAGCGCGGCGGCGTCCATGTCCATGCAGATCATAAGATCAAACCGGTTCGGCCGTTCGGAGCAGGAGGGGAATATGTCCACGCCGTGGACGCCCTCGATCGTGAGCGTCCGGGCGAAGATCGCCTCGATCTCCGGCAGATACTCCCGCCACGGTGTTCCGGGGCGGAATTTGGAAATGATGTAGTGCTTCATTCCAGAATATACCCCCTTCCCGGTACGGTGACGCCAAAGCATTCAACGGCTTCTTCTCCGCGGTTGACAAGCGCGAGCACGGAGCCGCTTTCGTCAAACCGGCGGCAGCCGAGCACGTTCTCGCCGAAGAACACCATTTCGCACTCGCCCCGCCGCAGCAGCGGCGTTTCCTGATACATGGCGGTGAGACTCCGGACAAAATCCGTGAGCGGGGCGTTGCCCTTGCCCCACGGGAAGCTCCCGCGGTTGTAGGGGTCCGTGCCGCCGGTCATGCCGGCCTCGTCGCCGTAGTAAATGCTCGGCACGCCTGGCAGAGCAAACTGGAGGAACATCGCCATTTTCAGCGCGTTCACATCGCCGCCGAGCACCGTGAGCACGCGGGCGCGGTCGTGGCTGCCGATGAGATTGAGCGCGGCATAGAGATTCTCCTTCGGGTAATGCTCCTGGATCGTCCAGAACGCGTCGCAGGCGGCCTGCGCATGGATCTTGCCCCGCAGGAAATCGAGCACTGCGGTGCGGAACGGATAGTGCATCGTCGCGTCCAGCTCGCTGCCGAGGAAATACTCGCGCAGCGCGCCGTAGCTCACCTTGTTGGAGGCGTCCTCCCAGACCTCGCCGAGAAGGAGAGAATCTTCTTTCTCTTCCTTCATCGCCGCGCGGATGTCGCGGATGAGGCTGTCCGGCAGCTCGTCGGCAACGTCCAGCCGCCAGCCCGAAGCGCCGCGCCGCAGCCAGCGGCGCACCACGCCGTCCTCGCCGCAGAGGAATTCCCGGAACGAGGGATCGTTTTCCTCCACGTTCGGGAGATCGGGCACGTCCCACCAGCATTCGTAGCCGTGGCGGTACTGATCGCCGAAGCGGAACCAGGAGCGGTATTTTTCCGCCGTGCCGTAGTTGCCGAACTTGTCAAAGTACACGCTGTCCGCACCGGTGTGGTTGAATACGCCGTCGAGCACGATGCGGATGCCGCGCTTCCGTGCGGCTTCGCAGAGTGATTCAAAATCTTTTTTCCTGCCGAGCAGCGGATCGACGCGGGTATAGTCCGCCGTGTCGTACCGGTGGTTGCTTGCCGCTTCAAAGATCGGGTTCAGGTACAGGACCGTGACGCCGAGCGAGGCGAGATACGGCAGCTTTTCCTCGATGCCCCGGAGCGTTCCGCCCCAGAACGGCCACGAGGATACGTCCCCGTTTTCCGCGCGGGGATAGAACACCGGGGTATCCCAGTCGCGCACGAGAAAGCGGTGCGTGCCGCGGCGCGCCTCCGGCTCGCGCGGCGTCCAGTCGCGCTCACGGGCAAAGCGGTCCGGAAAGATCTGATAGACGACGCCGTCCTTCCACCAGTCGGGGACGGCGGCTTTTTTGTATACGGTGATCTGCCATGCGCACGTCTCGTCGTCTCCGGTACGGAACGAGTACCAGAGCACGCACGGCGTTTCGGGCAGCGTCACCGTGACGGAAAACCGCCCGCCGCCTTCGGATGCCATGGGGAGAAACGTATCCTCGCCCGTGAAGGGGTGCAGCCGGAGCGTCATGTCCGCTGCGCCCGCCTTTTCCGCGGCGAGATATACCTCCGTGCCGGTCTCGGCGGCGCCGAACGGACGGCGGAAGGCGCTGTTTCTGGATTCGTGTACGATCATGTGAAAAGACCTCGGTACAGCTTGCGGTATTCGAGCGCGCTCGCGCGCCAGGAGAAATCCTTCGCCATGCCCTGCGCGGCGAGATTGCCCCACGCGACGGGGCTTTCGGTGTACAGGCGGCACGCCTCCTGCGTGGTGAAAAGCAGCTCGTGGGCATTGAAATTCAGGAAACCGAAACCGGTGCCCTCGCCGGTGTAGCGGTTGTAGGGCTCAACGCTGTCGGCAAGTCCGCCGGTCTGCCGCACGACGGGCACGGTGCCGTAGCGCATGGAGATCATCTGGCTCAGGCCGCACGGCTCAAAGCGCGAGGGCATGAGGAAAATGTCCGCTCCGGCGTACATCCGGCGGGAAAGCGGCTCAGAAAAGCGGATCTGGGCGCTGAACCGGCCGGGGTGCCGGGCCTCCAGCGCGCGGTAGTAGTCCTCATACGCCCGGTCGCCCGTGCCGAGCACGGCGATCTGCGCGCAGGAGAGTATTTCCTCCGCCACGGCGTTGAGAAGATCGAAGCCCTTCTGCTCCGTCAAACGGCTGACGCACACGCAAAGGGGGACTTCACTATCGACGGTGAGACCGAGCTCCTCCTGCAGCGCCTTCTTGTTCGCCGCTTTGCCGTCGGGGTCGGTATAGTTTTGCACGAGCGCCTTGTCCTTCGCGGGATCGTAGGAAACGGTGTCGATGCCGTTTAAGATGCCGGAGAGAATGTCGTGCCGCCGCAGGAAGAGATCCTGCAGTCCCTCGCCGAAATACGGCGTGCAGATCTCCTTGGCATACGTCGGGCTGACGGTCGTGACGCGGTCGGAGTAGCTGACAGCCCCGGCGAGATAATTGACGCACTTTCCGTCGTCCCGCAGAAGCTGATTGCGCGCCGCGGCCACGCCGTCCAGACCGAGAATGTCGCTGAGGACGTGGGGGTTATACTGCCCCTGGAATTTGAGATTGTGGATCGTGAACACGGTGCGGATGTCGCTGTAGCCGGGGGCGTAGCGGTACTGCTCGCGCAGAAACACCGGCGCGAGCGCCGTGTGCCAGTCGTTGCAGTGGAGGATATTCGGGAAAAAGTCCGGCAGATACCGGCAGCATTCGCAGATGGCCTTGGCGAAGAACGCCATGCGCTCGCCGTCGTCAAAGTAGCCGTAAGCGCCGTCGCGCCCGAAGTAATATTCGTTATCGAGGAAATACCAAGTGACGCCGCCGCGCCGCAGCTCGAAGAGCCCGCAGTACTGGCTGCGCCAGCCGAGCGGGACATAGAACGAGCAGAGGAACTTCATCTTCTTCTGGTACTCGGCGGGGATCTGCCGGAGCTTCGGCAACACGACGCGCATCTCGATCGTCGGGCACTGCACCGCGCCGGGGAGAGACGCCGCCACGTCGCCGAGACCGCCGGTCTTCATAAAGGGGGCGGCTTCAAACGCGGCAAAGAGAACGCGCAGCTTTTCCTTCATACAACGCCGCCTTTCGCCAGCACGCAGGGATGCTCCGCCGTGCCGCAGACGATCTTGTCCTCGGAAACGGTGACATTTTTATCGCACACGACGTTTTCGAGCCGCGCGCCCGCCTTGACGACGCACTTTTCCATCAGCACGCAGTTTTTTACAACCGCGCCCTTTTCGATGCGGACGTTGCGGAAGCACACGCTGTTCTCCACACTGCCCTCAATGATGCTGCCGGCGGTCATAACGGAGTTTTTCACCGCGGAGCCGGGGGCATAGAGCGCGGGCGGCGTGTCGTGCGCCTTGGTGCAGATGGGTCGGTCGGACTGGAAGAGCTCGCGGCGGACGGAGCTGTCGAGCAGATCGAGGCTGGCGCGGAAATAGTTCTCCATGCCGTCCATGAAGGCGACATAGCCGTCAAAAGCGCAGCAGCCGACGGCGACCTCCGGCAGAACGTGGGCGAGAATGTCAAGAAAATCCATATAGTCGAGCGCGGCATAGTCGCGCGCCATGCGGAGCAGGAACGACTTATCGACGATGAAGCAGTCAAGCAGGAGGTTTTCGCCCTCGTCCGCGCGCCGGATGCCGGCGACAGTGTCGCCGTCGAGCGTGAGATAGCGCCCCGGGCGCTTCTCGCCCGGCTGCATTTTCTTATAGAGCAGCGTGACGGGCTTGCCCTCCAGCTCGTGCTTGGTGATCATCGGCTGATAGTCGATATTCGCCACGAGCGTGCCGGAGCTGACGAGGATATAGTCGCCGTCGCCCTGACGGAGATATTCCAGATTGTGCAGCAGATCGCGGAAGAGAAAACGGGCGTTCTCTTCGTGGAAGCCGAACACCGTGCCGGGCAGAATGTAAAGACCGCCCTCCTTGCGGGAGAGGTCCCACGGCTTGCCCGCGCCGACGTGATCTATGATGCTGCGGTAGAAATACGGCGTGACGAGTCCCACCGTCTGGATGCGGGAGTTCACCATGTTGCTCAAAGCAAAGTCGAGCAGGCGGTAGCGCCCGCCGAACGGGATGCTCGCTGCCGGGCGCACCTCGGTAACGGAGCCGAAGCCGGGAACGGAATAGTTGGTGGAAATAAGGCCGATCGTGCGGTTCATAATGTTCCCTCCCTTAAATTAAACGTCCACTTCCATCACGGCGTTCTCGCCGATGACGGTGATCTTGCCCGGTGCTCCGACGGCCGCATCGGCGGCGATGGAGGCGTTTTCGTTGAGGATCGTGCGCTCAACGCACGCGCCCGCGCCGACGGTCGATTCCGGGAGCAGGATGGAGTCGCGCACCACCGCGCCCTTTTCCACCGTGACGCCGGGAGAGAGGATGGAATTGTATACCTCGCCGTAGATCTCGCAGCCGTTGCAGATCATGCTGTGCTCCACGCGGCCATCCCCGCCGATGAAGTGGGAGGGGTGCTCGTTGAAGTTGGAGAGGATATGCATGCGCGTGTCGTGCAGACGGAACTCGGCGTTTTCGCCGAGCAGCTCCATCTGCGTGGAGTAGTAGCTCGGGATCGTGCCGACGTCCTTCCAGTAGCCGGAGAACTGATAGGCGAAGAGGTTTTTGCCCTGTCCGAGCAGCGTCGGGATGATGTTCTTGCCGAAGTCCTTGTCGCTTTCGGGATCGGCGTGGTCGGCGAGCAGCGCCGCGCGCAGCACCGGCCAGGTGAAAATATAAATGCCCATGGAGGCGAGATTGCTCTCCGGCTGCTTCGGCTTTTCGGCAAAGCGCGTGATGCGCATGTCCTGATCGACGGACATGATGCCGAAGCGGCTGGCCTCCTCCCACGGCACGGTCTTGACCGCAACGGTGAGATCCGCGCCCATGAGCTTGTGGAAGTCGAGCATCAGGTTATAGTCCATCTGGTAGAGATGGTCGCCGGAGAGAATGATGACATACTCGGGGTCGTAGCCGTCGAGAAAGTCGATGTTGTGGTAAATCGCGTCGGCGGTGCCTTCATACCATTCGCCGCCGGTCTGCGTGGCATACGGCGGGAGAATGTGCACGCCGCCCCAGGCCGCGTCCAGATCCCATGCCGCGCCCGTGCCGAGATACCGGTTGAGCAGCGACGGCTTATACTGGATCAGCACGCCGACGGTGTCAATGCCGGAGTTGACGCAGTTGGAAAGGGAAAAATCGATCATGCGGTATTTCCCGCCGAACGAAACGGCAGGCTTGGCGATCTTCTCCGTCAGAACACCCAGACGGCTGCCCTGACCGCCCGCCAGGAGCATGGCTACGCATTCTTTTTTTCGCATGGACAAGTACCTCCCTAAGTATATCGTAATGGACTTAACAAACGGGGGAATAAAAGGGGCTTCTCCGAGAGGGAGGAGCAGAGCCCCTCCCCTACAGGAAGATATTCCCGTAGGGGCGGGGCTCTGCCCCGCCCGCTTTCAGCGGATCTTCCAGATGTCGCTCACATACTCGGCGACGGCGCGGTCGCTGGAAAACCAGCCGGACTTGGCGATGTTCACGAGCGCCTTGCGCTGGAAGGAGAGATTGCCGGTCTCTCCGGCGAGGGCGTCCCACGCCGCGAGATACGGCGCAAAATCGCGCAGGACGAAGAACTCGTCGTTATATTTGAGCAGCGCGTCCTCAAGATCCCAGAACTTGCTGCCGAGCGATCCGTCCGTGAGGTGGGCGAGCACGCGCGCGAGTACCGGATCACTCTCGGCGCATTCGCGGGCGTTGTAGCCGCCCTGCGTGGTGAAGCGCTCGGTCTCCTCGCTCGTAAGGCCGAAGATCGAAATGTTCTCCGCGCCGACGCGCTCGAGGATTTCGACGTTCGCGCCGTCGAGCGTGCCGAGCGTCACGGCGCCGTTCATCATAAACTTCATGCAGCCGGTGCCGCTCGCTTCCTTTCCGGCGGTGGAGATCTGCTCGGAAATGTCGGCGGCGGGGTAGATGCGCTGCCCCATGGTGACGCCGAAGTTTTCCATGAACACGACCTTCATCCGGCGGCTCACCACCGGGTCGGCGTTCACAAGATCGGCCACGGCGCACACGAAGCGGATGCTCTCCTTGGCAAAGGCGTAGCTGTGCGCGGCTTTGCCGGCAAAAACGAACGTGCTCGCCGGGACCTTCGCGTAAGGATCGTCCTTGAGCCGGTCGTAGAGCGCGAGGATCTTAAAGGCGTTCAGGAGCTGACGCTTGTAGGCGTGGATGCGCTTTACCTGCACGTCGATGACGCCGTCCGGGTTGCACGCAATGCCGAAGTCGCGCGCGATATAATCGCAGAGGTTCTTTTTCGCCGCGAGCTTCACCTTGGCAAGCTCGCGCAGCGACTCGGTATCGTCCGCATAGGCAAGAAGCCCTTCGAGCTTTTCCGGCTGCTCGACCCAGCCGTCGCCGACGCGCTCGGCGATGTAGCGCGAGAGGCCGGGGTTCGACTGCAAAAGGAAGCGGCGGTGCGAAACGCCGTTCGTCTTATTGTTGAACTTCTTCGGGGAGATGGCGTAAAAATCGCGCAGGACGGTGTTTTTCAAAATCTCCGTATGGAGCTTCGCCACGCCGTTCACCGAGTGGCCGCCGATCACGGAGAGATTCGCCATGCGCACGAAGCCTCCGCCGATGACGGCGGTCGCCTGCTGACGGTCGTGCCAGCCGGGAACGGACTGGTCAAAGCTCTCACGCCAGCGGCGGTCGATCTCCTCGATGATCTGGAACTGGCGGGGCAGAAGAGAGCGCATGAGCGACACCGGCCACTTTTCGAGCGCTTCCGGCATGATGGTGTGGTTCGTGTAGGAGATCGTGCGGCAGGTGATGTCCCACGCTTCCTCCCACGAGAGACCCTCGCCGTCCATCAAAAGACGCATCAGCTCCGGCACGCAGAGCGCGGGATGGGTGTCGTTCGTGTGAATGGCGACGCGCTCGGGCAGCTTGTCCCAGGGAAGATGCGTGGCGCGGAACGTGCGCAGCATGCTTTGCAGCCCGGCGCAGACGAAGAAATATTCCTGCAGGAGACGCAGCTGCTGCCCGGCGGGGGTGTTATCGTCGGGGTAGAGAAGGCAGGTGATCGCCTCGGCGTCGTTGTTGGCCTTCTGCGCGCGGGAATAGTCTCCGGCGTTGAAGGCGTCGAGATCGAGCTGCTTGTGCACCGGGCCCGCGCGCCAGAGACGGAGATTGTTCACCGCGTGCGCGCCGTAGCCGAGGATGGGCACGTCGTAAGGCGTGGCGAGAACGCTGTGATAATCGCGCAGCTCATACACCATGCGGCCGTTCTCCTCGCGCCGGTCCACGGTGCCGCCGAAGCGGACCTCCACGGCTTCGCTCGGCACCGCGGTCTCCCACGGGTAGCCGTCCGAGAGCCAGTCGTCCGGCTCCTCGGTCTGGCAGCCGGAGCGGATGCGCTGGCGGAAAAGACCGTAACGGTAGCGAAGGCCCATGCCGACGCACGGCACGTCCTCCGCCGCGAGCGAATCGAGATAGCACGCCGCGAGACGGCCCAGACCGCCGTTGCCGAGACCGGGGTCGCGCTCGCATTCGAGCAGCGCGTCCAGATCCTCGCCGAGCTCGGCGAGAATGTCGGCGGTCATGTCACGGATGCCGAGCTGGATGAGATAGTTTTCAAGCAGCCGCCCGACGAGAAATTCCATCGAGAAGTAATAGACGATCTTTTCTCCGGCGGCGGCGCGGCGGCGCAGCGTTTCGGCGCGCACGCCCGAGCAGCATTCGCGGATCATCGCCGCGAGCGCGGTATAGCGCTCCATGCGCGAGCATTCGGCAAACGGCTTCGAGCAGTTTTCGGCAATGCTCTCCAGATATTCTCTCTTAAACTCTTCTCTTCCGGGCATGGGTCGTTTCTCCTATGTATTTGATGAGCGTCCCGCCGAGCGGCGGCACGGTGAGCACGAGCGATTGATCGCGCCCGTGCGAGGGAACCTTCTTCGTATGCAGACGGCGCGGGTTCGTCTTTCCGCTGCCGCCGAAGCGCGTATCGTCTGAGGACAAAATTTCCTGCCACGCGCCCGCGAGCGGCACGCCGAGACGGAAGCTCTCATGCGATTCGGGACGGAAGTTCAGCACGCACAGCACGGCGGAACCGTCCTTCGCTTTGCGGACGAACGAGAGGATGCCCTGCTCGTTGTTGTCTGCGTCGATCCAGTCAAAGCCGTCCCAGCTGTTGTCGATCTCCCAGAGCGCTTTTTCCGCACGGTAAACATGGTTCAGCTCGCGGATGAACGCCTGCACGCCCGCGTGCGTCGCGTTCTGCAAAAGGAACCATTCAAGCTCTTCGTAATCGCGCCATTCGATGAACTGCGCGAACTCGTTGCCCATGAAGCTGAGCATTCCGCCGGGGTGACACGCCGCATACAGCGGCAGCAGCCGCGCGCCCGCAAACTGCCGCCACCAGTCGCCCGGCATCCGCCCGATGAGCGAGCGCTTGCCGTGCACGACCTCGTCGTGGCTGAGCGGGAGAATGTAGTTCTCGCTGAAGGCGTACATCATCGAGAACGTCAATAGGCCGTGATTGTATCTGCGGCCGTCAAAGTCGATGGACATATACCGGAGCGTGTCGTTCATCCAGCCCATGTCCCATTTATAATGGAAGCCGAGCCCGCCCTTCTCCGGCGGATACGTCACGAGCGGCCACGCCGAGCTCTCCTCGGCATACGTCGCCGCGCCGGGGACGCGCTTGCCGATGACGGTGTTGAGCGTCTGCAAAAACGCCACCGCCGCGAGATCCTCCTCGCCGCCGCGCTCGTTATACTTTTTCCGCGCGGGATCGTCCACGCCGAAGTTCAGGTAGAGCAGGCTGCTCACGCCGTCCACGCGCAGCGCGTCGGCGTGGTACTCTTCCAGCCAGAAAAGCGCCGAGCTTATGAGGAACGAGCGCACCTCATTGCGCGCGTAGTTGAATTTATAGGTGCCCCAACCGGGCATGTCGCCGGATTCATAGAGCGCCGTGCCGTCAAACCGACCGAGACCGTGCGTGTCGCGGCAGAAATGCCCCGGCACCCAGTCGAGAATGACGCCGATCCCGGCGCGGTGGCACTCGTCGATGAGATGCATCAGCCCCTCCGGCTCGCCGAAGCGGGACGTGGCAGCGAAAAAGCCCGTCGCCTGATAGCCCCAGCTGCCGTCGAACGGGTGCTCCGTCACGGGCAGAAGCTCGAGATGCGTGTACCCCATGTCCCTGATGTACGGCACGAGCGAATCGGCGAGCTCATACCAGGTATAAAAGCTCCCGTCCGGATGCCGCCGCCACGAACCGGCGTGGACTTCATAAATATTCCGCGGCCCGCCGAGCGCGCGGCGGCCGGCCATCCATTCGCCGTCCGTCCAGTTATAGGAGAGCGTGTGGATGCGCGAGGCGGTGCCGGGGCGCACCTCGGCCGCGAGCGCGAAGGGATCGGCCTTCCATACAACGGAGCCGTCCGCGCCCTCGATAATGTACTTATAGAGCTGTCCGGCGCATGCGCCCGGCACAAAGCCGCGCCATACGCCGAGATCGCCGCGGCTGAGCCAGTGCGCGCTGTCGCTCCACGAGCAGAAATCGCCCGTCACGCGAACGCTCCGCGCGTTCGGCGCCCATACGGAGAACGATACGCCGTTGGGCTCTGCGCGCGCGCCGAAGAGCTTCTGCGCGTCGAAATTCGTCCCGTCGATCCAAGCCTGTTCCGGGCGGTATGTATCCAAGGAGAAAGCCCCCCTTTTTTATACTTGTCTTATAATTGAAGTATAGCATACTCGTCAGCCGCTGAAAAGAGTCTGTGAAAGATTTTACCACGTCCCGGAGGCTGCGCCGATCGTCAATGGCGCGCGCTTCTGCCGGGCGGAAATGCGCGTGCCCCTGTTGATCGACGCTTTACAGAAAGCAAAAAATGTAGTATCGTATATGTGTGAAAATTTGTACTAAGGAGAGCAGCCCATGAGAAGAAGCACGAAACGCCTGGCCGCCGTCGTACTGATCGCGGCGCTCGGCATTCTTTCCGCGTGCGGCACGAGTGCCGCGCCGGAGACCACGCCCCTTCCCACGAGCGAGCCCACCGCCGTGCCGACGGCGGAGCCTACGCCGGAACCGACGGAAGCGCCCACGCCCACGCCGACCGCGACGCCGACGCCCACGCCCGCCCCGACGGAAACGCCGGAGCCGACAGCGGAACCCACCCCGGCGGAGCCCACGCCCACGCCCGCCCCGCCCGTCCCGGCGGGAACGTACACCTATGTGGACGCGGACGGCGGCGAATGGAAGCTGGAGCTGCGCAACGACGGGCTTTTCACCATCACCGACCCGGACGGCAAGCCCCACACCGGCGAAGGCTGGTCCACCGCTGCGGACGGCTCCGTCCACTGCGGGCCGACGGACATCTACTTCGCGCCCTTCGCGTTCAACGGCGGCTGCAGCCGCTGGAAGATCTCCGGCAATACATGCACGCCGATCGAGCGCGCCTGACCGAAGAAATATTACATCCCGGACGCCGGAAAACGCGCCCGAACGGGGGGAGAGACCGCTATGCGTACAAAGGAAACCGCTAAAGAATTTCTCCGGCGACACAACATGTTCTATGAGCAGCAGCCCTTTGAGGATCTGACGGACGCCTACATTGCCGACATGCGTGCCGGTCTGCGCGGAGAGGCCTCTACGCTGATGATGCTGCCGTCGTTCCTTCCCGCGGCGAGCGCGCCGCGCACGGGCGAGAGCGTTCTCGTGCTCGACGCCGGCGGCACGAATCTGCGCGCCGGACGCGTCCGCTTTGACGAGGCGGGAAAGCCCGTTACGGAAGCGCTCCAAAAGCGCCGTATGCCCGGCACGCTCGGCAGGGACACAAGCGCGGAAGAGATGTTCCGCGCCTTTGCGGAGCTTGCGCTCACCGTTGCGCTCGATGCCGACCGCGCGTGCATCGCGTTTTCGTTTCCGTGCGAGTGTCTGCCGAATGGCGACGGGCGCATCATCAGCATGGGCAAGGAATCGCGCGTCACCGGCGCGGAGGGAAAGCTCGTATGCGAGGGCATCGAAACGGCAATGCGCGCGCTCGGCGCGTCCGGCACTCGCCGCTGGCGGCTCATCAACGACACCGTCGGCTCCATGCTCGGCGGCATGGCATCGTGCGACCGCTCGCGCTACGCCGACTTCATCGGCTTTATTCTCGGCACCGGCACGAACGCCTGCTGCCATGTGAAGGCGTGCGACGTCACGAAATCGCCCGAAACGGTGGCGATGGGCGGCGAAACGCTCGTCAATCTCGAATCCGGCTGCTTCGGCCGCGCGCTGCGCGGCACGGCGGACATCGCCGTGGACGAGGCCTCCGGGCTGCCTGGCGACCACCCGGCGGAAAAAATGATCTCCGGGGCATACTACCGTCTGCTGCTGCGCGAAACGCTGCTCCTTGCGGCAAAGGAAGGATTTCTCTCGGCGAAGAGCGGGGAGAATATCGCCGCGCTCTCCGTTACGAGCGCAATGGTGGACGCTTTTTGTCTTGACCCCATGGGCGGCAACGCCGTTGCCGAAGCGCTCGAAACGGAGAAGGACCGCCGCTTCGCTTCCGAGATCAACACGATGCTTCTCGAGCGCGCGGCGCGCATCGCCGCGGCGTGCCTGTGCGCCATTCTGCGCGAGCGCGGCTTCGGCGCGGGGAAACTCACCGGCATCTGCGCGGACGGGACGATGCTCAAGCTCAACCCCGTGCTGCGTCCCCGGATGGAAGCGCTGATCGCGGAGTATACGAAACGGCACGGTCTCGGCGGCGCGGAATTCCTCTTCGCCGGCGATGCCACGCTCCTCGGCTGCGCCTGGGCAGCGCTCGCATAAACGAAAAAGGCTCCCTTGTGTAAAGGGAGCTGTCGAGCGAAGCGAGACTGAGGGATTGTAGTTTTCGGAAAATGATAACCCCTCCGTCAAAAACTTCGTTTTTGCCACCTCCCCTGTCGAGGGGAGGCAAGTGGGTTTGCAGAAAACCAACTTGGCGCCCCTAACAGGGGAGCTGGCAGCCGTAAGGCTGACTGAGGGGTAAACGACAATCCCTCCGGCTTTTGCCTGCGGCAAAACCCACCTCCCTTTACACAAGGGAGGCTTCAAAAGGAACTCACCATGAAAAACTACCGAAAACCCCGTCAGGAAGAAAATACCTCCCGCCGCGCGCGGCGGGCTTCGCAGAAGAAGGTCATGCTTGCGGGCTGGATATTCCTCGGCGTGATGCTCATCGCCGCGGTCGCCGCCATCATTCTGCTGCTTCCCGGACGGGACAAGACCCCCGATACGGAGGACCGGCCACTGTCCGCGCCGCAGCTTGACCCCGGCGCGGGCGGCAGCGCCTTTCAGACGGAGCAGACCGCCGCGCCCATCGAAACCGGCAAGACCGGCAGCGGGCGGCGCGTTTCCGTCAACCGGTTCGACTGCGATTACACACCGCCCGATACCGTGACGCTCGGCGTTTTGAAGTCTGTGGATCTCACGGCGCTCGGCGAGACCGTGGCGGCGAACGTCGCCGCAAACGGCTGGGGCAGCGTGACATATTCCGTTTCGGAAAACGGCTCGCTCCTTTTGCAGAACCCCAACGCCCCGGCGCTCACGCCGGACAATTACGATAAGCAGGAGGCGTTCCTTGCCTCTTCCCAGCCGGAAAACGCGGCGCGGACGTTTCTGGAGCACAGCGGTCTCATCGGCCTGCTGCGCAATTACGGGCTGGAGCTCGGCACGGCGGCGGAGAACGACAACGGCGTGATCACCTTCCGCGGCACGGGCAGCACCGCGCAGAGCGAGTGCAGCGTGCGCTTCAGTTTTCTTTATACCGGCGACTTCAACCAGGCGGTCCTCCGCGCGGTGTATCTCGACGGCGCCGCGGACGTTCCGGCGCTTGCCATCAAAAAAGCGGCGTCGAATGCCGTCACATGGGACAGCGCCGACGACGGTACGGTCTCCGTGACCGCCGTGGAGCTTCGCAGCGTGCGCGGTCTGCCGTTTTACGCCTTCACCTGCTCGGACGGCTCGGTCGCCTACGCGCTCGCCTGCGACGAGAGCGCGCTCGACTCCGTATCCGGCGCGCAGGAAATTTATGAGGAGACCATGCGCGACGGTCTTCGCGAATACGTCGAGATCAGCGGCGCGGAGTGACCGCCGCGCCGGAGGAAAAACGTCCGCTTTTCGGCAGAATGACGGATTTCGTCCGTCCCAGTGAAACAATTTTCGCCACTGTACGGAAATGTTGCACTCTGAGTGTAGAAAAACACACTACTGGATGATTTACTATTTTATGCTTTACTCGTTAAAATTAGTAAATCGAACCGGGGGTCTTTGTACATACTAACCACGCTCCGGTAAACGGGTTTACCGTGAGGGGAAAAATGTATGCGTGAGGACTACAGAGAACGATTCAGAATACTCGGTCTGCGGATCGCCTACTACCGCAAGATGCGCGGCATGACGCAGGAGCAGTTCGCCGAGGCGATCGGCCGGAGCGTGAGCTTTGTGAGCCAGATCGAGGCGAACAATGCCGCCGAGGTCAAGGGCGTGTCGCTCGAAACGCTCTTTCTCATGAGCGAAAAGCTCGGCATTTCCATGGCGCGGCTCTTTGAGGACTGAAGCGCCGGAAATACATAAAGTTTATTAACGCTTCCCGCGTTTAATAAAAAAGTTTGAAAATCCAATAAGGAGGAGAACAAACAATGAAGAAATTCCTTGCACTGCTTCTTGCCGTTGTCATGGTGCTGAGCCTGGCCGCGTGCGGAAGCGAGGCTCCTGCTCCGGCTCCCACGGAAGCCCCGGCGGAACAGCCTGCTGAGACCCCGGCTGAGCAGCCGGCTGAAGAGCCGACCGCGGAGCCTGTCGAAGAGTACACCGGTCCGGACACTTTCTCCATGATCGCGAACTTCGACATCACCACGCTGGACTATGTTTACAACAACAAGTCCTCCAACGGTGACTACACCTGCAACTTTGTGGAAGGCCTGCTCACCCAGGACAACCACGGCAAGCTCGTCCCCGGCATGGCGACCGAGTGGAGCTGCAACGACGATGCTTCCGAGTGGACCTTCACCATTCGTGACGACGCCGTTTGGTCCACCAGCGCCGGCGAAGAGTACGACGCCGTTACGGCCGAGGACTTCGTCACCGGTCTGAAGCACGCTGCTGACTCCAAGAGCGAGACCCTCGGCCTCGTTGCTGACCTCATCGTCGGCCTGCGCGAGTACTCCGAAGGCACCGGCAAGTGGGAAGACGTCGGCATCAAGGCGGACGGCAACCAGCTCACCTACACCCTGACCGGTCCCTGCGGCTACTTCGACGGTATGACCACCTACGCCATCCTGTGGCCCATCAACGCCGAGTTCCTCGAGTCCAAGGGCTCCGACTTCGGCGCCGTTGAACCCGACTCCATCCTCTACAACGGCTGCTACATCCTGTCCTCTCTCGTCCCGGCGCAGGAAGTGCGCTTCGACGCCAACCCCAACTACTACGACGCGAAGAACGTTTTCGTTCAGCACGTTGTCGTGACCTACTCCGACGGTAAGGATCCTGCCCAGCAGTTCAACATGTTCGTGAACGGCGAAGTCACCTCCACCACCGTCAACCAGTCCCTGCCCGAGGTCGTTGCGAAGGCTGCCGAGCTCTATCCCGACAACCAGTACAAGAGCATGACCACCGCCACCTCTTACTGGGGCGCCTTCAACTGGGATCGCCAGATGTACGCTCTGTACAACGATCCCTCCGTCTCCACCACCAGCAAGACCGACGCCCAGAAGGCTGACACCAAGGCCGCCATTCTGAACGCCGACTTCCGCCGCGCCGTTTACGCCGCTTACTCCGCGCACGCCGTTGAGGCCATCACTCTCGGCGAGGAGCACGCCGACGGCGTCATCCGCAACACCCTCATTCCTTACACTTTCCAGACCACTTCCGACGGCCGCGCCTACGGCTCCATCGTTGAGAAGTACGCCGCCGAGCTCGTTGCCGATTATGAAGGCATCGATCTGAACGACGGTCACGACGCCTGGTACAACCCCGAGCTCGCCAAGACCTTTGCCGAGCGCGCCAAGGAAGAGCTGGGCGACAGCGTCTCCGAGTGGCCCATCCACATCGACGTTCCTGTCTACGCCGCTTCTGAGAACCAGAAGAACATGCAGCTCGCGATGAAGAAGTCCGTTGAGGACGCCATCGGCGATTACGTCGTCATCGACCTGCAGTTCCTCGAGGGCAACTCCTCCGTCTACTACTCCTCGTTCTACAACCAGCCCACCGGCGAAGATAACTCCATCGACCTCGTGTTCGGCGCCGGCTGGGGCCCCGACTACGGCGATCCTCTGACCTACCTGCACTGCTTCGACGTCCACGACGGCGACATGCTCAACTACTCCGGCATCAACATCGAGAGCCAGGGTCAGTCCGAAGAGCAGAAGGCCGTTCTCGAGACCCTCGGCCTCAATGAGGTCCAGGAGATCGTTGATCAGGCTACCACCGCCACCGGCGACGAGCGCATCGAGCTCTTCGCGAAGGCTGAGGCCATGCTGCTCACCAACGGCATCCTCCGTCCTTACTCCACCAGCGGCGCGAACATCACCATCAGCAAGGTGAAGCCCTTCACCGTCGCCTACGGTCTCTACGGCCAGGCTGCTTACAACCAGGTGCCGTACTTCAAGTACATGCAGCTCCTCGACGAGCCTGTGACTGCTGCCGAGTACGAAGCCGCGAAGGAAGCCTGGATGGCCGGCAAATAATTGCTGAACAGCTACAGCACAAGCACTGACTAATTGAACAGAGAGAGCCGGGCGGCCATGCTTCTCGGCTCTTTCTTGTATCGATTGACAGGGGCCTTTTGTCCCCTGTCAACCGATGCTATCTTTGTAAGGAACGGTACCACCTATGAGAAAAGGATATATCTGGAACCGCCTGCTGCGCTCGCTCGTCTCCATTTTGATCATCATGCTCATCGTGTTTACGATGGTCTATACGTTGGTGCCGCGTGACAACATCTTCTTTGAAGACAGCACATACCGCAAGCTCGGCGGAAAATCCGACGATAAAACTGAATACGTTTATTCAACCTGGCAGAAGCTCGGTTATCTGGACTACGTCCGCATCAACGACTACTGCCTTAATCTCTATGAAGCCGGCAGCCCGGAAATGATCGCCGCTATCGAGCCGGATTCTCCGGAAAGCCAGGCCTTTGTGGAGCAGTATTCCGCGCAGGGCTATACGATCGCCAACTATCTGCAGAGCGGACGTTACTATGCCTATAAGGACACGCCCGTCATCAAGCGCATGGCGAACTGGCTTGCCCATCTGATCGTGATCGATACTCCCTGGTCTGTCAAGGATGAGACGAACCCGGATCTTGAGCGCGGCCTTCGCTTCGGCACGACGCCTACCGGCGGCGTGGCTCTCATCGGCAGCGGCACGACGCACAAGTACCTGCTGTATACCGACAGCCGCTTCCCGTGGATTCATCAGAACATTATCACGCTGAACTTCGGTACCTCTTATCCGACCTATCAGGGCCTGGACGTACTCCGCGTGCTTTTCCAGTCGCAGGGCACCGAGGTCAAGCGCCCTGTCACCTTTGAAACCGGTTATGAAGCCGAGTCCGGAATCATTTTCGGCTCGCTTAAGTATAAGTCCGTTCTCGACAGAATGGACATGAAGAAATTCACCGACCATTACGCGTCCTTTGAAACGCAGAAGGGGCAGCCCTCGATGATCGGCACCTCGTTCATCATGGGTCTCTTCGCCATGGCGGTCGCCTACGTTCTCGGACTGCCGTTCGGCGTTCTCATGGCACGAAACAAGGATAAGTTCGCCGATAAGCTCGGCATGGTGTATATCATCTTCATCATCGCCGTGCCGTCGCTCGCGTACATCTATCTCTTCCGCTATCTCGGCACAACGCTCTTCAATCTGCCGTCGGTCTTTACGACCTACGGCCCGGGCGACGTGCGATCCTGGATCTTGCCCATCATCTCACTGGCGCTGCCGTCTATTGCGAGCCTCATGCTCTGGACGCGCCGCTATGTTGTGGACCAGATGAACTCCGACTATGTGAAGTTCGCCAAGGCCAAGGGCCTCAACCAGCGCGAGATCTTCAGCGGACATATTTTCAAGAATGCCGTCATCCCCATCGCGCAGGGCATCCCCGCGTCTCTCGCGGCCTGCATCACTGGCGCGATCATCACCGAGTCGATCTATTCCGTCGGCGGCATGGGCAAAATGCTGCCCAACGCCATCAACCAGTACAACAATGTTATGATCGTGGCGCTCGCGTTCATCTTCTCCACGGTATCGGTGCTGTCGGTGCTGGCGGGCGACATTGTTCTCACGAAGGTCGATCCGCGCATTTCGCTCAGCGAGAAGGCAGGGAGGTCGTAAATGAATACCGAAAATATCGATAAGAGCCTCTTTGAGTTTGCAGCCTTCGACGAGATGGAATCGGAGCACATCGCCGCTCCGCGCTATTCCTACTGGAAATCCGTGTTCCGCACGTTCTTCAAGAACAAGTTTACGGTCATCGTATCGATCCTGCTGATCGCCGTTGTCGCGTTCGCGCTCATTCAGCCGACGCGCTCCGGCTACAGCCCCATCGATACGCCGAACATCAACAATGCCGAGATGAAGTTCCTGAAGCCGAGCGCCGAGCACATCTTCGGCACCGACCACGTCGGCAACGAGGTATTTGACGCCGTCTGGGCGGGCGCGAGAAACTCCATCATCATCTCCTTCGTCTGCACGGCCATCAATATGCTCGTCGGCATTCCGATCGGCGCGCTCTGGGGTTTCTCCAAGAAGATGGACAAGTGGATGATCGAGGTCTACAACATCATTTCCAACGTCCCGTTCCTGCTGCTCGCCATGATCCTCTCCTACATTCTCGGCGCCGGTATGCGCTCGCTCATCATCACGATGACGTGTACCGAGTGGATCTTTGTCGCGTACTTTATCCGCACGCAGGTCATGATCATCCGCGACCGTGAGTACAACATGGCGTCCAAGTGCCTCGGCACCAGGACGTGGACGATGATCGTGAGAAACATCCTGCCGTACCTCATCTCCGTCATCATGACGTATGTGTCCCGGCAGATCCCCTCGCTCATCTCCTACGAGGTGTTCCTCTCCTACATGGGTCTCGGTCTCGGCACGACCAACGCGTCCCTCGGCCAGTCCATCTCGCTCTATACCTCTTATATGAACGGCTATCCGCACCTGTTCTGGATCCCGGTCGGCGTTCTGGCGTTTATCTCCATCTCCCTCTACATCGTGGGACAGAAGCTCGCCGACGCAGCCGATCCGCGCACGCATATGTGAGGGGGGCAGAGTAATGGCAGATAACAGAAACATCGTTCTGTCCGCAAAGGACATTGAAGTCAAGTTCCGCGTCCGTGACAATTACCTCACGGCCATCCGCGGCGTGTCCCTCGACCTTTACGAGGGCGAAACGTTCGCCATCGTCGGCGAGTCCGGCTCCGGCAAGAGCGTTTTCACCAAGACGTTCACCGGCATGCTCGAGTCCAACGGCTCCATCACCAACGGCTCGGTCATGTTCGAGGGCAAGGACCTCACCAAGCTCAAGACCGATAAGGACTGGGAAGGCATCCGCGGCGCGAAGATCTCCACGATCTTCCAGGACCCGATGACATCGCTGAACCCGATCCGCACGATCGGCTCGCAGATCACCGAGGTCATTGAGAAGCACCAGGGCATTTCCCGCGGCGACGCGAAGAAGCAGGCCATCGAGCTTATGGAGCGCGTCGGCATCCAGAACGCCGCCGACCGCTTCGACGAGTATCCGTTCCAGTATTCCGGTGGCATGCGCCAGCGCATCGTCATTGCGATCGCGCTCTCCTGCCACCCGAAGATCCTCATCTGCGACGAGCCGACGACCGCTCTGGACGTTACGATCCAGGCGCAGATCATTGCGCTCATCCGCGATCTGCAGAAGGAACTCAAGTTCACCACCATCTACATCACGCATGACCTCGGCGTTGTCGCGAACGTCGCCGACCGCGTCGGCGTTATGTACGGCGGCCAGATCATCGAGTACGGCAACGTGGAGGAAGTGTTCTTCGATCCGCGCCACCCGTACACCTGGGCGCTGCTCTCCAGCCTGCCGCAGCTCGGCATCAAGGGGCAGGAACTCTACTACATCACCGGTACTCCGCCGTCTCTGTACAACCAGATCAAGGGCGACGCCTTTGCCCCGCGCAATGAGCACGCGCTGAAGATCGACTTTGAAATGGAGCCGCCGTTCTTCCCGGTGAGCGAAACGCACTATGCCAAAACGTGGCTTCTGGATCCCCGCGCGCCGAAGCTCGAAAAGCCGGAGATCATTCAGGATCTGCACGAGAAGATCAAGCAGATGACCGATAAGGGAGGTGCCTTCCATGTCGAATAATAACGCCGATAGAGAGGTCATTCTCTCGATCAGCCATGTGGACATCTCCTTTGACGTCGGAGGCAAAAAAAAATTCGTCGCCGTAAAAGACGCGAATTTCGACATTTATAAGGGCGAGACCTTCGCCCTCGTCGGCGAGTCCGGCTCCGGCAAAACAACGCTGGGCCGCGCCATCATGCGCATCAACCCGTGCAGCAACGGCGAGATCCTCTTTGAGGGCAAGCGCATTTCCGGCAAGATCTCCCGCGAGGAAGACCGCAACGTTGTCCGCAACATCCAGATGATCTTCCAGGACCCGGCGGCGTCGCTCAACGAGCGCGCCACCATCGAGTACTGCATCTCCGAGGGCCTGTACAACTTCCACCTTTATAAGGACGAGGCAGAGCGTATCGCCAAGGTCGATCAGGCGCTCAAGGACGTCGGCCTGCTGCCCGAGCACAAGTCCCGTTATCCGCACGAGTTCTCCGGCGGACAGCGTCAGCGCGTCGGCATTGCCCGCGCGATGATCATGGACCCGAAGCTGATCGTGGCGGACGAGCCGATCTCCGCGCTGGACGTTTCCATCCGCGCGCAGGTGCTCAATCTGATGAACAAGCTCAAGGCGGAAAAGAATCTCACGTACCTTTTCATCGCGCACGACCTTTCGGTCGTCCGGTTCATTGCCGACCGCATCGCCGTCATCCATCTCGGCGAAATCGTGGAGATCGCGGATTCCGAGACACTGTTCCAGTGCCCGCTGCATCCGTACACCATCTCCCTGCTCTCCGCCGTGCCGATGCCCGACCCGGTCGTTGAACGGACTCGCCGCGCCATCGTGTACGACCCCTCCAAGCTGGACCAGTCCGGCGCGCTGCGCTCCCTGCGCGAGATCCGCCCCGGGCACTTTGTCTTTGCCACGGACAAAGAGATGGAAGGCTACGAGAAGAAGCTCGCCGAGATCGAGAACGCAAAGAATCAGTAAAAGACGTAGGCGATAAAAAGCGCCGCCGCCATATATACGGCTCCAAGGAAGAGAGGATAGTTGAAAGACGCCTCTCTTCTTTCTTTCTGGTTCGCCTTGTACGCCTCAAAGGTCTGCTTCGGCGCGTTGCTGCGCGCGCGGCGCATCACATAGCTGCTGATGTCAAAGTCGCCGTGGAGATAGAGCGAGTAGACAACACCCGCGATGAGCAGGATCGCCGCGACGATCGTCAGGCAGTCGGTGAAGACGAGCAGCCGCTGCGACGAGGCCATGACCACGCGCGCAAGCGGATACAGAAGCGTTACGATAACGTGCGTGAGAAGCGTCTGCGGCTTGATGTTTTTGAAGCGGTTTTTCAGTTTCTTCATTGGGTATGCTCCCGAAAGTTTGAAAGATTTGTGTTCTTATATTTTACCAGAAAAAACCGCCCCGTCAATAAAAACGGCGCGGACCGGATGATGATATGAAAAGAGAAACGATGCCGGAGCTGAAGGCGCAGGCCCGCGAGGTCTGGCGGTTGAGCCTTCCGGCGATACTTACACAAATAACGACGATCGCCATGCAGTACATCGACTCCGCGATGGTCGGCGCGCTCGGCGCGAACGCCTCGGCGTCCATCGGTCTTGTATCGACGAGCACATGGCTGATCGGCGGCATCATCGGCGGCGTTTCGGCGGGCTTTTCCGTGCAGGCGTCGCACCGCATCGGCGGCGGGGACGACCGCGGCGCGCGCACCGTTGTGCGGCACGGCCTTGTGACCGGAATGCTGATCGCGGCGATCCTTGCCGCGCTCGCCGCGCTTATCAGCGAGCCGCTCCCGCGCTGGCTTCACGGCGACGAGGCGATCCGCGCTGACGCGTGTGCGTATTTCCTGACGTTTGCGCTCATGGTGCCGTTCTCGCAGCTCAACTCGCTGTGCGCCTCGTTCCTGCAAAGCGCCGGAGATATGGTCTCGCCAAGCGTTCTGAACGCGGTAATGTGCGTGCTGGACGTTTTCTTCAACGCGCTCTTTATCCCGCGCTGCGGCGTTTTCGGCGCGGGTCTCGGCACGGCGAGCGCGTGCGCCGTGGTAAGCCTTCTCATGGCGGCGCAGTGCCTGCTGCGAAATTCGCATCTGCACATGCGCCGGAAGGAGAAGGACACCGTTCACAGCGCGATACTGAAAAAGGCGTTCCGCATCGGGTTCCCTGTGGCATTGCAGGAGGTGTTCCTCTGCGCGGCGATGGTCGTGCAGACGCGCATCATCGCGCCGCTCGGCGCGGTGGCGGTCGCGGCGAACTCGTTCGCGGTCACGGCGGAGGGCTTCTGCTATATGCCGGGGTATGGTCTCGGCGCGGCGGCGGCAACGCTCGTCGGGCGGAGCGTCGGCGCGGGGGAGACAAGGCTCGCCCGCCAGCAGGGGAACATATGCACCGCGATGGGCGTGCTCTTTATGGCGGTGACGGCGGGGATCATGGCGCTGATCTGTCCGTGGGTATTCCGGCTGCTGACGCCGGACGAGAGTGTGCGCGCACTTGCCACGCAGGTGCTTCGCATCGCGCTGCTCGCCGAGCCGCTCTACGGCGTTTCCATCGTCGCGGCGGGCGCGCTGCGCGGAACGGGCGATACGTTCGTGCCGAGCATTATGAATCTATGCAGCATCTGGATCGTGCGGCTGGGGCTTGCGCTCGTGCTCGTGCCGCGGCTGGGACTGCGCGGCATGTGGATCGCTATGGCGATCGAGCTATGCGTGCGCGGACTTCTGATGCTCTTCCGGCAGCTCACAACGAAATATTATGAGAAATACAAAAAGGAACCGGTTTGAATTTACCGGTTCCTTGAGCTTGTCAAAAATGTATTTTTGACAAGCTCTCAAACGAGACCCACTTCGTTGGGCTCTCGTTTGAAAAGGCTGCGGCTCGCCGCAGCGCACTCGCTTACGCTCGCACGTTTGCGAGCCGAGTTTGCCATCGACAGGCAGGAAAACATGCGGTTCTGCCGGGCGGAAATGCCCTCATACTGCGTCAAAGCCCTTGAGAATACACAAAGTATTCTCTGCGGTCTTTTCCTTGTCTGCGAGCATTTCTGCTCCGGCAGAACTGCTTCGCATCGGACAGCCTTGGATTTTCGAGGGATTTTTGTTCTTTTGGACGCAGGCGGGCTGTCGCCCGCCAAGGAGAAAAGGACAAAAAGCACCGAAAGGACTGGCTGTCCGACGCATGGGTTTCCTGCCCGTCGATGGCTTATTTTCTCCGACGCACATGTCGCCGGAGAAAATGGTTAAAACTCTATTTGCGCCTGCGGGCGCAAACTCTGCGAGGCTTTTTCGACAAGCGGAAGGAACCGGTTTGAATTTACCGGTTCCTTTTTTTAACGAAAAGAAAATCTCGTCCAAAAGAGGTGTGAGGTTACGCGGGCGGAGCAGAGCCCCGCCCCTACGGGTACAATTTGGATCTTCTTGTAGGGGCGGGGCTCTGCTCCGCCCTATAAAATGATTTTCGAAATATCAGCAGGTAATACCGTAAATGTGCGGATGCATGTGCGAATACTGCGGCTCCTCCCACCAGCGCGGGCCGCCGTCCCAGTCTTCGAGAATGAACCGCTCGCCCCAGTCGTCGATGATGATCTGGTTGCCGTTCTCATCCACGCCGTTCGTGCCGCCGGGCATGTAGTACATCTCAAAGAAATCGCGCATCTCGTAGTAATACGGGTTGTACCGCCAGATGCCGCCGGACGGCTCGCAGCCGTCATAGAGGAAGAGCGTCGTGTCCGGCAGCGCGTTGGCGAGCTGCCGCCGCTGTGCGCCGGAAAGCGGGATGCTCGGGTACCAGAGAAGGTCGAGCTGCGTCATCTGCGAGAGCGTGTTCCAGACGTTGTCCGCCCGCACCTTCATATAGCTCAGATTGAGCGCCTTGAGCGCCGTGCACTCGAGCAGGGGAGAAAGGTCGGTCACGTTCGTCTGGAACATCTCAAGATACCGAAGCTCCTTGAGCTGCGCGAGCGGCGTAATATCCGTGATCGGGTTTTCCGCGATGATGAGATACGTCATGTGCGGCATATACTGCAGAAAGCTCAGATCGGTGATGTTCATGTGGCCGATGTCGAGCCCCTTGAGATCGGTGCAGTATTTCCAGCAGTCGATGTCGTCGTTCGTGAGATAGACCTTATTGTCGCCCCACGCGGCGGCGATGAAGTACTGCGCATCGGTGCGCAGATAATAGTTTCCGAAATAGACCTTCCAGACGATGCGGATGTTCTCAAGTTTCTGATTGAGCGCGTCAAGCTGTTCGTAGGAGAGATTCGTGTCGCACATATCGACCTGCGTGAGCTTCGGGAGCTCGGCAAACGCGGCCTCGAGCGCGGACACGTCGGCGATGGAATAGTTATTGAGATCGATAAACTCGGTGTTCCACTCGAACGTCTGCCCCTCGACCGAAACCGTCCAGCCGGCGGAAAGATCTTCGTGCTGTTCCACAAAGGCAAGTCGGTCGGCTACCGGCGCGGTGCAGCCCGTGAGATCGACCGAGCGGAGACGCGGCAGCAGATCGAGCGCCGAGGTGAGCTGCGCGAGCGTCGCGGCGTCCTCGCCGGCGAGAGAGAGCTCCGTGGTGATGTTGGAAACGGTCTGCGAGCCGATCTGCACATTCCAGAAAAAGCTGATGTTGGGGTAAGCCGAGACGAGCGAGTGCTGCTCGTCAATGGTAAAGACGGCGTCCGGCAGATTCACGGTGCGCATGGCCGGAAAATGCGCGAGCTGCGAGAGAAGCTCCATGGCCGTCGGCGCGGTGCCGGCAGCGGTGAGCTCCACGGCGTCGGAATCGAACCACTGTCCGCCGACGCAGAGACTGTAGCGCATTTCGCAGTCCGGAAGCTCCGCGCGGAGCGTTTCCATCGCGTCCGGCTGCGTACAGTGGTTCACGGTGAGCGAGCGAAGGTTTTCAAAAAGCCGGAGATTCTCCCAGTCGTTCGGCAGATCCTCAAGCGTGAGCGACTCCGTGCCGCTCTCGTGCGGCTCGTCGTTGAGATACACGGAATAGAGCACGCGGCAGCCGGGGTGCTTGGCGCGGAATTCATCGAGCGCCTCGGCGGAAAGCTTGTTCTCACGCACATCCAGCTCCGTGAGCGCGGTGCACCTGTCGAGCGGGGTGAGATCGGTGAGCCCCACGCCGCGCAGATCAAGCACCGCTGCGCTTACCGGGATGAACTGCTGCCCGAGCCGGACATACCGGCGCGAGAGGATGACCCCCGCCGCGGCGGCGAGCACGATGAGCGCCGCCGCGCAGATGACCAGCACGCGGGCGACGATTTTCGATTTGTCGTTCTTTTTTTCCTGCATCGGAAGTCCTCCGGGAATCAATAACCCCAGTATTTTTTGTGGACGGCGGCGAGCTCGTCCTCGGTCATGCGCTCTACGGTGTCGCCCTTGATGTCCATATAATACATGTGAAACGCGTCGCGCATGTCGTAATAATCCTCGTCATAGCGCCAGGTGCCGCCGGTGGATTCGTCGCCGGGTGAGCACCAGACCTCGGTGTTCGGGAGCGCCTCCCGGAGCGCCTTGACCTGCGCGTCGCTCATGTACGTTCCGGTGCACCAGAGTCGCCGCAGCCACGTCATCTGCGAGAGCGTTTCAAAAAGCGCATCCGGCGGCGTGCTGATGTAGCATACGTTCAGATCGCGCAGCGCCGTGCAGCCGAGCAGCGGCGTCGGGTCCTGTACGGCGGTGTTGAAGAGCTCGAGCCATTCGAGCTCCTTGAGATTTTCGAGCGGCGAAATGTCGTAGACAAGATCGTCGGCCAGAATGAGATGGCGCAGGTGCGGCATGTTCGCCACGAACGGCACCGCGCTCAGATGGCAGTGGCCGAGATCGAGCGAGCGGATATTGCGGAGATAGTACAGCCCGCGCGGCCCCTGCTGATGGACGTTCATCTTGAAGCCCGCGTCGGGATTCGTGATGAAATAGTCCGAGTCGGACGGGACGAAGAACACATAGATGCGGAGCGTCCACACGAACGTCACATCCGGAAACGCCTCCTGCAGTGCGCCCATCTCCTCATCGGTGAGACCGCAGTCGGTCATATCGACACGGCGAACGCGCGGCAGAGCGGGGAGCGCTTCGGATACCTCCGCGCCGGCGTCCTCGATCTTTATGCCGCGCAGGTCGATCGCCTCATCGTCCCAGCGGACGGTGACGCCGTAAAGCTCGACCGGCGCGGGCGCCGCGGTCGGGCGCGGCGTCGGCGTCGGTGCGGGAGATGCCGTCTCATTTACTATGACGGCGGCGGGGGCCGCTTCGTTCGCGCCGCACGCGCAAAGAATACAAAGCGCGGCTGCGGCAAAGAATAGTACAAGGCTTCGTTTCATTTTCTCACCCGGTGATAATGATCTGGTTGCCGTTTTCGTCCACGCCGTTCGTGCCGCCGGCCATGTAGTACATGCCGAAAGAGTCGCGCATTTCAAAGTAATGCGGGTGCTCGCGCCAGGTGCTGCCGGTCGGCTCGCCGTGCGCGGCGAGATACATTTCGGTGTCCGGCAGCGCCGTTTGCAGCTCTTCGAGCTGTTCGGCATTGAGATTGTTGCCGCAGTACCACAGCCGTTCGAGCTGCGGCATGTTGATAAGCGTTTCAAGGCATTTGGCGGGGCGGCAGTAGATATAGGAAATGTTCAGGTCGGTGAGCGCCTTGCAGTTTTGTAGCGGGGAGATATCCTCGCACTTCGTCCAGAACATTTCAAGGTAGGTGAGCTCCTGCAGCTCGCCGATGGGCGTGATGTCGTTCACGTCATTTTCGACGATGATGAGATACTTGAGATGCGGGACGTAGCGGAGAAAGTCCAGGCTCGTGATGTTTTTATGGCCGAGATCAAGCGCCTGCAGGTCGGGGCAGTATTTGAGCACTTCCAGTTCGTAGCTGTAGATGGGAAACTTGTTGCGCACGCGCGCGGCGATGAAGTTCGTATCGTCCGTGCGCAGGGAGAATTCGGAAAAGTATACGCGCCAGACGAACCGGACATTCTCATGCCGGTCGTTGAGCGCGGCCATATCCTCGTTGGATATGCCGCAGTCGCACAGCACGACCTTTTCAAGCAGCGGGAACTCGCCGAGCGCTTCCTCAATGACGGCTGCGCCGGAAAGTCCCATGCGTATGCCGCTGAAGTCCAGCTCGAGAGCGTCCGTCGAAACGGTCTTGCCGAAAAGCTCCAGCTCGTATACGGTAACGGCGCCGCTCGCGGAGCGGACGGCTTTGATCTGCTCTGCCGTCAGGCCGCAGCCGGTGAGGTCGATGCGCTCGAGAGCCGGGAAACGGAAAAGGTTATCGCAGAGCGTGTTCACGTCCTGCGCGGTGAGCGCCTGCCCGGCGAAGGAGAGCTCCTTTGCCGCAGAGGAAGCGGTCACGCCGAGCACTTCCACGTCCCAGCGGAAGGAAAGGCTCGGGAACGCCGCGGTGAGCGCATCCTGCATTTCATAGGATACCGCGCCGCCCGTAAAGGATACCCTGTAAAGCTCGGGAAGGAAGGGCAGCGTTTCCAGAAGCTCCGCAAGCGGCGTATCGGCGCGCAGCACGGCGCGCTGCGCGTCCATCGGCACGGCCTTGCCGCCGACGGTCACGAACGCGGTCAAATCAAGCGCCGGATAGGCGCTTCGCAGCGCGAGCAGCGCCTCATAATCCGCGCAGCCGGACGCATCGATGCTTTTCAAATTCGGAAAGCAGGCAAAGAGCGGGATGTCGTCCGCCGAGAGCGAAGAGAGGCTCAGACTTTCCGCGCTGCTCGGGCGGCTGCCGCCGGAGAGGGGCACATCCCAGAGAACGGTCTTATCGGGGTACTTCGCGGCGAGCGCTTCGGCTTCCTGCACGGAGATGTCCCCGCCGCGAAGATCGATCACGTCCGCCTTTCGGGCGATCAGCCGCCCGTCGGAGACGCTGTACGAGCAGAAAAACCATACGGCGGCAGCCGCGAGCAAGAGCACGAGCGCCGCGATGACCCACCATATGCGGTTTTTGGAAGATCTCATCTCTTACAGATCCCACGGACGGAGCATATAGGGGTTGAAGCGCCGCTCGTATTCGAGCGAGGTGCTGCCCTCATGGCCGGGATAGACCTCGTAATCGCCGGGCAGGTCGCGCAGCTTTTCGAGCGAGTGGCCGAGATCGAGCGAGCTGCTGCCGGGAAAGTCGTACCGGCCGCAGGACATGCGGAAGAGCGTATCGCCGGTGAACAGGCAGTCCTCGCAGCGGTAGGTGATGCCGCCGGGGGTGTGGCCGGGCGTTTCCAGCACGTCAAACGTGAGCGAGCCTGCCTCGATCACGTCGCCCTCGCGGACGAACACGGTGTCGTCCGGCGGATCGAGCTCAAAATCCTCGTTGCCGAACATACCGTTGCCGATGTCGGTCGTGAGATCGGCGTGGGACATGTACACCGTTGCGCCGGTCGCGTCATAGACCTCTTCCAGCCCCATGCAGTGATCGAAATGGCCGTGCGTGAGCAGAATGGCGCGCACATGGAAATGGCAGCGCTCGATATAGTCGAGAATGAGATTGGAGTCCGCGCCGGGGTCGATGACGGCGGCGTCGAGCGTCGCCTCGTCCGCGACGATGTAGCAGTTGGTCTGCAGGTATCCGACTTCGATGGCTTTGATGAGCATGGTTCATTCCTCCTCGGTAATGGGTGCGCCGCGGCGCAGCGTCACGGCGTCGATCTCCTCACCGGTGGCGGCGCTGTACGCGCTCAGAGAGATCTCCTCCGGTGAAAAGTCAAAAAATACATAGCCCGGCTCGTGCTCGAGCCCTTCTGCGGTGAACGGGAAATCCGCGCTGCGGGAATCGTCATAGTATTTGAGCCCGGTGCCGGAGGGGAGCGTGATATAGATCCGCTCGCCCGGCTGCTCATAGAGAATGGAGGCGGTATCGGCTTCGGGCGCATCGCCGCCGAGCAGCGCTGTGCGGTTGTATTCGTGGTCGTGGCCGGAGATGACGAGATCGACGTCCAGCGCGTCCATCATCGGCTCAAGCGTATCGCGAAAGCCGATCACAGGCGCATCGTGCCCATGGACGCCGTTGCTGCGCAGACCGTAGTGGACAAGCAGAACCGTCCAGTTATGCTCCGGCGCACTCTCTGCGACAGAGGTCATAAAATCCGTATGGTTCGGGAAATACCGGTCGCCGATCTGCACGCCGATGAACAGCACGCCCGCGCGCACAAACCAGTAATTGCCGGTACGAGCGTCCTGCCCGGCCATCGGCAGCCGCCGCCGCACGGCGTACAGCGAATCATGGTTGCCGGAAACGGGGGCGAGCAGAAAGCTCCGCAGCATCGGCACACCCTCGAAAAACATATCGAGTGAGTACTCCGGATAGTCGAGAATGTCGCCCGTGTGGACGATCATGTCGATCGGCTCGTGCGCGGCAGTGCTCTTTTCGAGTGCGCTCTCGAGCGTCGCTTCCAGGATCGCCGGATGGTATTCGTGCGCTCGCGCGGAATAGAGGTGCGTGTCCGAAACCGCGACGGCGCGCAGCCGGCCGGGCTCGTTTGTGCGGAAATGGTATACGGCGTCCGGTGTCCCGCCAGCCGTCACGACCGCATAGGCATACCGCGTTCCCGGCGCAACGGCGAGCTCCGCCGTATACTGCATCGCGTCGGCGGAAAAGCAGTCAATGTCGAGCTCCGAAGCCTCGGCGGCCGCGGCGGCGGGCTCGGACGGCAGCGAGCCGTCCGCTTCGGCGGGGCCGTAGAGAACGCACATGCCCTCGGCATGCCGCGCTCCGGTCCAGCATACGCGCACCGCCGCGTCGTCCTGCCCGGGAAGAAGATAGGGCGCGGCGAGAGAGACTGCCGTTTCCGGCGCCGTCACCGGCACGGCGGTCGGTTCGGGCGTCGGCTCCGGGGTGGGAGAGAGCGTGGGGGAGGTCGTCGGTTCTATCGCCGCCGGTTCGGATGCGGCAGGCTCCGGCACGGAGGAGGAACAGCCCGAAAGAAGCAGCACAGCGAGGAGAAGAGCGAGAAGACAGCGTTTCATTTTCACAGCTCCCTTGTGTCGAGCAGAATGGTGACGGGACCGTTGTTGACGGATTCTACAAGCATCTCCGCGCCGAACTCGCCGGTCTCCACACGGAATCCGCTCTCGCGGCAGAGCGCGACCACGCGCTCATAGAGCGGGATGGCTGTCTCGGGCCGCGCCGCGGCGGTGAAGCCGGGGCGGCGCGACCGCGCGTCCGCCCAGAGCGTGAACTGGCTCACAATGAGGATCTCTGCGCCCGCGTCCGCGGGGCGGATGTTCATCTTTCCGTTTTCGTCGTCAAAGACGCGCAGACCGCAGATGCGGTCTGCGATCTTCGCGGCTTCCTTTTCGGTATCGTCCACATGGACGCCGAGCAGCACGAGAAACCCTTTGCCGATCTCGCCGAGCACTTCGCCGGTTTCGGCGCGGGTCACACGGGCGCTGTTGACTCTTGTTACGACGGCTCTCATAGATCCTTCCTCCGTTTATCCGTTGCCGCGGTCGATCTCGCGCACGCCGCCAAGCGTGCGGATCCTCGCCATGATAAGCCGCAGCGAGGCGAGATCGGGGACCTCGGTGGTGACATAGACAAGCGCGTTCCCCTCGGGGAGCGAGCGGGCGTTGAGCGAGCGCACCTTGGCGTTGAGCGCGTTGAGCACGGCGGCAATATCCAGAATGAGACCGTTGCGGTCGCGCGCGAGAATGCGCAGCGTTGTGGTGTAAAGCCCCAACGTCTTATCGGCCCACGAAACATTCAGCCAGCGGCCTTCCTGTTCGCGCTTGCACAGACTGTTGAGATAGTTCGGGCAGTCGGCGCGGTGGATGGAAACGCCCTGCCCGCGCGTGATGAACCCGACGATCGGATCGCCCGGCACCGGCGTGCAGCAGCGGGAGAATTTGATGAGGCAGTTGTCCATGCCCTCAACGAGAACGCCCTGCACCGCCTTGGTCTGCTGCGCGCTGTGGCGCTCGACGGCTTCGTTGATCCGTTCAAGCTCGCTTTTCTGGCTTTGCGCCTGCGCGCGGGCGGCGCGGGCGATCTCGTCCTTGAAGCGGTTGACCGCGCGTGTGCAGGTGATGCCGCCGTAGCCGATGGCGGCGTACATATCGTCGAGACTCGTGACGGAGAGCTTTTTGATGCATGTCTGCAAAAGCTCGTCGTCCTCGAGATACGCCGTCGTAAGTCCCGCGCGGCGCAGCTCGCTTTCAAACATCTCCTTGCCGCGGACGATATTCTCCTCGCGGCGCTCCTTTTTGAGCCACTGGCGGATCTTGGAGCGGGCGGCGTTGGACTTGCAGAGCGTCATCCAGTCGCGGCTCGGCCCCGGCGCGGATTTGGACGTGATGATATCAACGATATCGCCGTTTTGCAGCGTATAGTCAAACGGCACGATGCGCCCGTTGACCTTTGCGCCGATCATCCGGTTGCCGACGGCGGAATGGATGCCGTAGGCAAAGTCGATCGGGCACGCGCCGGCGGGGAGGTTCACCACGTCGCCCTGCGGCGTGAATACGAACACCTCGTCGTTGAACATATCCATTTTGAGATTGTGAACGAAGTCCTGCGCGTCGGTGTCCTGCTGCGCTTCGAGCAGGCGGCGGATCCAGGCGAACTTCTCCTCATCTCCGGCGCGGACGCCCGCGCCGCCGGATTTGTACTTCCAGTGCGCGGCGATGCCGTATTCGCTGATGCGGTGCATCTCCCAGGTGCGGATCTGCACCTCGAACATGATGCCCTCCTCGCCGAGGACGGTCGTATGCACGCTCTGGTAGCCGTTGGGCTTGGGCGTGGCAATGTAGTCCTTGAAGCGGCCCGGCACGGGGCGGAACATGTCATGGATGTGGCCGAGAACATTGTAGCAGTCGGGAATATCGTCCACGATGACGCGGAACGCGCAGAGATCGAAGATCTCGTCCAGACCGCGCTTCTGCGTATACATCTTGCGGTAAATGCTGTAGGTATGCTTGATGCGGCTCTGCACCGTTGCGTGGATGCTGTACTCCGTGAGCCGGTCGGTGATCTTCTTCTTGACATCGGACATGAACTCGTTGAGCACGTCCGCCTTGCTGTCGAGGTAGGTGATGATCTCACGGTAGCCGTCCGGGTCGAGATATTTGAGCGAGAGGTCCTCGAGCTCCCACTTCACCTTCTGCAGGCCGAGCCGGTGGGCGATGGGCGCATAGATCTCCATCGTTTCGAGCGACTTTTCGAGCTGCTTCTGCGCGACCATGTATTCCATCGTGCGCATATTGTGCAGCCTGTCGGCGATCTTGATGAGGATGACACGGATGTCCTTCGCCATCGCCATGAGCATTTTGCGGAGGTTTTCCATCTGCTCGTCCTCGCGGCTCGTGAACTGCACGCGGGTGAGCTTTGTGACGCCCTCCACGATATCGGCGACCTCGGCGCCGAACTGCCGGGCGATGTCCTCGTGGGTGATGGCGGTGTCCTCGATGCAGTCGTGCAGCAGCGCCGCGACGATGCTGTCCTCGTCCAGCCCCATCTCCGCGCAGATCTGCGCGGCGGCGACGCAGTGCGTCACATACGGCGTGCCGGCCTTGCGCTTCTGCCCGCTGTGGGCACGGTCGGCCAGCTCAAACGCCGCGCGCACCCGGCCGAGATCGACGCCGGGGTTATGTTCCAAAATGGTATCGGCAAGCTCCCGATAGCCCTGTTCAATAATTTCTTCTGCCATGATAGATCCTTTTTATCCTTCTTTGCTTCGGCGCAGATCGGTGATCACAAGCTGCACGCTGCGCCGGCCGTGAAATTCGTTGATCTGCGGCGCGAAAACGATGTCGCAGCGCTGTCCGGCACGCGCGCCGAGCGCGGGCGCGGTCTGGGAAAAGAACACGCCGTCATAGGTCTGCCCAAATTTGGCGAGCTTCAGCCGCAGGTGCTTCCCGCCGCCGATGGGCTGCACGGAGTCGAGCGAAACATTTTCCATATAGAGCAGCGGCCGCGGGTTTCCGTTGCCGCACGGCTCCAGCTCGTCGAGCGACTCGACGCATGCCATCGTCAAAAGCTCCGGCGAATCAACGAGGAGGTCGGCCTCCAGCGCCGGGAGCGTCCGGTCGGGATGGGAGAGGTAATACTCACGCAGCCGGGAGCGCAGCTCGTCCACGCAGCCGCGGCGCACCGTGACGCCCGCCGCCATCGCGTGACCGCCGAAGCCCTCCAGACAATCCGAGCACGCCGAAAGCGCCTCAAAGAGATTGAAGGAGCCGGTGCTGCGGCAGGAGCCCTTGCCGCTCTCGCCGTCCAGACAGATCATCACCGCGGGGACGCTGTAGGCGTCCGTCAGGCGCGAGGCGACGATGCCGATCACGCCGGGATGCCAGCCTTCCGAGGCGAGGACGATGGGCGCGTCCGGCTGCTCGCCGTGCAGCCGCTCGACGGCCTCGCGCCAGATCTCCGTTTCGAGCGCCTGCCGCTCGCGGTTTTTGGCGCACAGCTCCGCGGCCAGCACACGCGCGCGGCGCAGATCTGTCTCTTCCAGCAGACGCACCGCGAGGCTCGGCTCGCCGAGCCGGCCGGCGGCGTTGATGCGCGGGGCGAGCGAGAAGCCCACGGTCGAGGCGGTGAACGGCTTATCGCGCACGCCTGCCTCCTCCGCCAGCGCGAGAAAGCCGGGGCGGCAGTCGCCCGCGGCGATCTTCTGCAGACCGCAGCGCGTGATGAAGCGGTTTTCGCCGAGCAGCGGCATCACGTCCGCCACCGTGCCGACCGCGACGAGATCGCCGTAGCGCGCGAGCATTTTATCCGCGTCGCCGTCCATGGCGCACACGAGCTTGAACGCCACGCCGACGCCCGCGAGCGCCGTGCCGACGCCGTTGCTGTCCGGCTGCTTGGGATCAACGACCGCCTCCGCCTCCGGGAGCGCTTCGCGGCATTCGTGATGGTCGGTCACGATCATGTCCACGCCGCGCTGCGCGGCGTAGGCCGTTTCTTCCAGATTCGTAACGCCGCAGTCCACCGTCACGATGAGCGTGACGCCCTTTTCCGCCAGCGTATCGATGGCGGCGGTGTTGAGGCCGTACCCATCGCGGATGCGGTCGGGGATGTAGAGCTCGCAGGTGAGACCGCGAAAGCGCAGGTAATCGGTGAGCAGGCACGCGGCGGTGATGCCGTCCACGTCGTAATCGCCGTATACGGCAACGTGCTCGCCCGTCGCCACGGCGCGGGTGAGACGCTGCACGGCATCCACCATGCCGGTCAGCTCAAGCGGGTTCGTGAGCGTTTCCGCGCCGCCGCGGAGAAACGAGCGCGCCGCGGCGGGATCGGAAAGACCCCGCAGATGCAGGATCGCTGCGAGCAGCGGCGTACAGCCGACGGCAAGCAGCGCGCGGGGGATCTCCGCGCCGCGCTCCGGCACATTCCAGTTTGCATACTTCATTCGGTTTATATCTCCATTTTTTAATTACAAAAAGAGAAGAAACAGAAAGGACATTTTATAACACTTTATTCTAACAAATGTCCGGCCAAACTGCAAGGGAGCGGGGCGGATTTTTCCTTGACACGGCGGAAAATCAAAGTTACACTTCCGATAGATAGGTAATCCATAAAGTAAAAAGGAGACAACGCTATGCAATGGCTGGAATGCACCGTTCCCGGCGGGGACGATCCGGAGGAGCTCTGCAACGCGCTCGCCGAGCTCGGCGTCGGCGGGATGAGCATTGAAAACGAACGGGATTTCCACGATTTTCTGGAAAACAACCGCGCCTGCTGGGACTATGTGGACGAAGCACTCGAGGAAAGCTTTTCCGGCGTGTCGCGCGTGAAGTTCTGGCTCTCGTGCGATGCCGAGGGCGAGAAAGTGCTCGCTGCGGTGCGCGCGGCGGGTTACAGCGTCGAGACGCGCGTCATTGCCGACGAGGACTGGGAAAACAACTGGAAGCAGTATTATAAGCCCCTGCCCATCGGGGAAAAGCTCGTCGTCGTCCCCGCGTGGGAGGAACAGCCCGCGGACGGGCGCGTGGCGCTGCGGCTCGATCCGGGCCTCATCTTCGGCACCGGCAGCCACGCCACGACGCGCATGTGTCTGGAGGCCATTGAATCGCTCGCCGCGCCGGACAAGCGCGTGCTCGATCTCGGCTGCGGCAGCGGCATTCTCTCCATCGGCGCGCTCGTGCTCGGCTGCCGTGAGGCCGTGGGCTGCGACATTGACCCTAAAGCGCCGGACGTGGCGATGGACAACGCCGCGCTCAACGGCATCGGCGCGGACCGCTTCCGCGTGTACGCCGGGGACATTCTCGCGGACAGGGGGATGCGCGCCGCGCTCGGGACGAATTTTGACATTGTGCTCGCGAACATCGTTGCGGATGTTATCCTGCCGCTCGCACCGCTCTCGCGTGAATTTCTCGCGCCCGGCGGTACGTTCGTCACCTCCGGCATCATCGAGGGACGGCAGGACGAGATCGAGCACGCGCTCAAAAAGGCGGGCTATTCCATCGAAAAGCATTTTTGCGAAGAAGAATGGCATTGTTTTGTGTGTAGCGTGCGCGAATAACGGGCATACTACCCGTACAAAATCGTACGGGAGGTAAATGTTCCATGATGATGAACGGCAGAAAATTTATGACGGGTCTCGGTATCGGCATGGTGGCGGGCGGCGCGCTCTGCATGATGATGGCGCCCAAGGCCAAGCGCAACGACGGCAAGCGTATGGTGAGCCGCGCGCTCAAGGGTATGGGCGATGTGATCGACGACGTCTCCGACGCGCTGTGCCGCTGAGAGCCGAAAGCAGCGTTTGACCGCCGAAACGAAAAATTATTTTTAATTTTTCAAAAAAAGGGGTTGCTTTTTCCTTCCGGCTGTGCTATTTTAAATGAGCGTCACAGATATGCGCCGTTAGCTCAGCTGGATAGAGTGTCTGGCTACGGACCAGAAGGTCAGGGGTTCGAATCCCTTACGGCGTGCCAAAACAATCCGATCGCCATTCGGCGGTCGGATTGTTTGTTTTTTACTTAATTCATTCTGCGCTGCCCAGCCGGTCCATCCAGCGCCGCCGCCGGAAAACCGCCGGAGACACGCCGAGCTGTCCGATCATGATCTGATCGACCATACTGAACGACGATTGCAGCATCGATTGCAGCGCCGCGGGGACCGCGAGCGCGCATACGGCTTTAAAGAAAGCGCTTTGTCCTTTCATAACGCACCTCCCGTTTTTCCTCTTTATTGTAAATTCCGGGAAGGAGAGAAGCAAAGGTTAAGCGCATAACCGAATACAAAATAAAAGCACCGCGTTTGTGCAGAATTATCCTCTGCGCGGCGCGGTGCTGTTTCGCACCACCAGCGAGACGGGCAGCATGATCTCCGTCTCGACGGGGCGGCCTTCTTTGAGCTCGCGCAGCTTCTCTACGGCGAGCCCGGCGCGCTGCGCGCCGGGCTCGCCGCACCGTGGTCAGCGCCGGGCGGAGCATTTCGCATATGGGCGTATCGTCAAATCCCGCAACGGAAATGTCCTCCGGCACGCGGATGCCCGCCATGCTGGGGATATACTCCCGCTCCTCGAGAAGCGCCGTCACGCGCTCCACCGTTTCTGCCGAGACCTTTCCCGTTTTGCCGTGGATCACGTTGGAAACGGTCGCTGTGCTCAAACCCAATTCTTCCGCAATGTCGCAGATGCGCACGCGCTCGGCCATAAAATCGCCTCCTGCCGGTGAACAAGTTTATAATTCTATTGTATGGGTGCGGCAGCGATAAGTCAAAGGTTATCCGCATAACCGGCGGCGAAGTTTCCGGCGGATACAGAGGAAATCCTTTTTATCGGACTTCCGCTGTGGTATTCTTGCAGCAAAGGAAGGCGGCAGAGCCGCCGCATCGGAAAGGAAGGGGTTTCATGATCGAGATCCGCGGGCGGTACAATACGGCCCTGTGCTACACGTCTGCGCTGGAAGAGAAGGCCGCCGAGCAGATCCGAACGGTCTGCGATCAGGAGGAGTTCGCCGGATGCAGGATCCGCATTATGCCGGATGTCCATGCCGGAAAGGGCTGTACCATCGGCACGACGATGACGATCTCCGACAAGGTCGTGCCGGGCATGGTCGGCGTGGATATCGGCTGCGGTATGGAGACCGTGCGCCTGGCCGAGCGGGAGATCGACTTTGCCGCGCTCGACGCGCTGATCCGCCGGGAGGTCCCCAGCGGCCGGAACGTCCGCGGCGGGGAGCACCCGTTCAACGCGGAGATCGACCTTTCCGAGCTTCGCTGCGCGCACAGCGTCTCGCTCGACTGGGCGCGGCGCAGCATCGGCACGCTCGGCGGCGGCAACCACTTCATCGAGATCGACCGCGCCGAGAACGGCGCGCTGTATCTTGTTGTCCACTCCGGCAGCCGCTATCTCGGCACGCAGGTCTGCGCGTACTATCAGGAGCAGGGACAGCTTGCCCTGCGCCGCGGCGCGCAGGAGCGGGTCAACGCGCTGATCGCCGAGTACCGCGCCGCGGGACGGCAGCGGGAGATCCGCTCGGCGCTCAAAGAGCTGGACGGCGAGCGCGTGAAACGCATCCCCAAAGATCTTGCCTATGTGGAAGGGGAGCTGTTTGAGGACTACATCCACGATATGCACATCACGCAGCGCTTTGCCGCGCTCAACCGCAAGGCGATCACCGATGTGATCCTGCGCGGCATGGGTCTGACGAAGGTCGAGGAATTCACGACCGTCCACAACTACATCGATACGGAAAAGATGATCCTCCGCAAGGGGGCTGTTTCCGCCGAGGCCGGAGAAAAGCTCCTGATCCCGATCAATATGCGCGACGGCAGTCTGATCTGCATCGGCAAAGGCAACGAGGAGTGGAACTGCTCGGCGCCCCATGGAGCCGGACGCATCATGAGCCGCACGCAGGCCGCCGCGCAGCTCTCCATGGACGAATATACCGCCGAGATGGAAGGTGTCTGGTCGTCCTGCGTTTCGCCGGAGACCATCGACGAATCCCCCATGGCGTATAAGCCGTTCGATGAGATCGTTGCCGAGATCGGCCCCACCGCCGAGATCGCGGAGCATATCCGCCCGGTCTATAATTTCAAGGCCGCTGAGTGAGCCGCCGCTGAGCTTGTCAAAAAGGTATTTTTGACAAGCTCTCAAACGAGACCCACTGCGTTGGGCTCTCGTTTGAAAAGGCTGCGGCTCGCCGCAGCGCACTCGCTGCGCTCGCACGTTTGCGAGCCGAAAGGTATTTTCTCCGACGCACATGTCGCTGGAGAAAATAAATAAAACTCTATTTGCGCCTGCGGGCGCAAACTCTGCAAGGCTTTTCGACAGACTGAGATGCGCCCCCTGTTTTTCAGGGGGCGCAGCATTTTACAGCAGCACCGGCTGGAGCTGGCGGCCTTCCATGGCCGCTTTTATTGTTTCGCCGAGAAGGTCAAAGTCGCTCTGGAGCGAGAAGGGCTTCTGGTGCGGCGCGTCCTGCCGGAAGGGGACGAAGTACACGTTCTTGCGCTGCAAAAGCGCCGCAATGCTCTCCGCGGAGCCGGAGAGACCGTCGTTTGTGGAAATGGCGAGAATGAGCGGCGCGCCGTTTCGCAGATGCGCCTTGCACGCCATTGTGACGGCGGTATCCGTGACGCCGCGGGCAAGCTTTGCGAGCGTGCTGCCCGTGCACGGCGCGACGAGCAGCGCGTCGAGCCGCTGCGCGGTGCCGAGCGGTTCGGCCTTGACGATCGTGTCCACCGCTTCCCGGCCGCAGAACGCCTCGAGCTCCGCGCGGAAGGCGGAGGCGGCGAAAAACCGCGTGTCCGTCCCCGCCGCCGCGCCGGAGAGGATCGGCACGAGCGTATAGTCCCGCTTCAAAGGCCGGAACGCCTCCAGCGCGCGGGAAAACGTGCAGTGCGACCCCGTGACGGCGAGACCGAGACGGGGGAGAGGCTCCGCGGCGGCGGCGTACACCGCGTCGCGCAGAATGACCGCGGCGCGCTCCGGCGCGTATTTCGCCGGCAGACTGGGCGCGCGGATGTAGCGAAGACCCCTCTCGTGCGCCGCGGCGGCATCGATCCCGCCGGGCGCGGAGGCAAGCTCCAGCAGCAGCGCGTCCTTCCGGACGAGCGCGAGCAGCGGCTCGGTGAGCACCGGCGCGGGGATCGTGCCGATGATGACATCAAACCGGTCGAGCGCGCCGGAGAGCGCGTCGAGCGGCAGAGCCTCGATGCCCTCCGCCTCCGCCCATGCGCGCTGCTCACCGGAGCGCGCCGCGGCAGTGACAAGAGCGCCGGCCTTCTGCAGCTCCCGGGCGAGCAGGCGGGCGATGCGGCCGTAGCCGAGCAGCAGTATGTGCGCGCCGGAGAGTCCCGTTTCCGGGCGCAGCAGCGCGATCGCGCCCTCGGCGGTGAGCCGGGCGATCGCGATCTGATACTCCTCCCGGCGGGCGTACCGCGCCGAGGGATCCCACGGAGGCGAAATGACCATGTCGGCGGAGGCGGGGTCGGTGATCTCGTGCCCGTCGGCGAGCAGCAGTTTTCGCAGCGGGAGGAACCGGGCGTCCGTGCCGGTGATGGCAAAGCGCATAATGCACCACTCCTATCCAAAATCGTATTCCAGCGTATGCGCGCTCGTTGACTTGTGTCCCGGTTTGCGGTAAAATCTTTTCTTGAAGAAACCGAGAGGAGATGCCCGCAGAAATGGCGAAGCTCTATTTCAAATACGGCGCGATGGGCTCGAGCAAGACCGCTCAGGCGCTCATCACCAAATTCAATTATGAGGAGCGCGGCATGGACGTGTGGATTCTGAAGCCCTCCGTCGACTGCCGCGACGGGGAGACCCTGCTCCGCTCGCGCATCGGGCTGGAGGCGACCGCCGACGTCGTCCGCCCGGAGGACGATATCCGCGCGCTTTACGCCGCGCGCGGCCATCACGACGTGGTGATCGTGGACGAGTGCCAGTTCCTCACGCCCGAGCAGATCGAGCAGCTGCGGCAGCTCGTGGACGAGGAGAATCTGCCGGTGCTCTGCTTCGGGCTGCGCACCGACTTTCTCACGCACCTTTTCCCCGGCTCGCGCCGCCTTTTTGAGCTGGCCGACTCCATCACCGAGATCAAAACCATCTGCGAGTGCGGCTCGAAGGCCACGGTCAACGCCCGCATCGACGGCGAGGGTCACGTCGTCACCGAGGGCGCGCAGGTGTTCCTCGGCGGGAACGATTCCTATATCGCCATGTGCCACGCCTGCTGGCGCAAGCGCATCGCGCGCGAGCGCGCCGAACGGACGCAGAAAGAGAAGCAGTAAAACTTACACATAATTAGATTAAAAAGGAGACGATCCGCATGTCCACACCGCATAACAGCGCCACCCCCGGCGATTTCGCCAAAACCGTACTGATGCCCGGCGACCCGCTGCGCGCGCAGTTCATCGCCGAAAACTTCCTCAACGACTGCCGCCTCGTCAACAACGTCCGCGGCATCCAGGGCTACACCGGGACCTACAAGGGCGTGCCGGTGAGCGTCATGGCCAGCGGCATGGGTATGCCGTCCATGGGCATTTACAGCTATGAGCTCTTCAACTTCTACGGCGTGGAGAACATTCTGCGCGTCGGCTCCGTCGGAGCGCTCAGCGAAAAGCTGCATGTGCGCGACATTGTCCTCGCGCAGGGCGCGTGCACCAACTCCGCTTACGCCGCGCAGTTCGGCTGCCGCGGCGCGATCGCCCCGATCGCAGACTACGGCCTGCTGCGCACCGCCGCCGACATTGCCGAGGAGCGCGGCCTTCGCTGCACCGTCGGCAATCTGCTCTCTTCGGACACGTTCTATGACGATGACAAGACCGCGAACGCCGCGTGGATCAAAATGGGTGTGCTCGGCATCGAGATGGAAGCCGCCGCACTTTATCTGAACGCGATGCGCGCGGGCAAGAAGGCGCTCACCATCTGCACCGTTTCCGACCATGTCATCACCGGCGAGGAGACGACCGCCGAGGAGCGCCAGAACTCTTTCCGCGAGATGATGGAGCTGGCGCTGGAAGTGGCTGTCCGCAGCTGAAAAACACTTGGAATCACCGCGCGGACGGGCGGTGAAAACAGATAAAAAAGACCCGTATTTCCGACGGTGAGGCGGAGGACAGACCTTGCATATACCGCCCGGACATGGTATAATCATCGTTGCGAAAGTCCCGAAAAGGGACAAATTATTAAGGAGGAAAGATTCTACATGAAGAAGATCCTTGCCCTGATCCTGGCTCTCGTCATGGTCTTTGCCCTCGTTGCCTGCGGCACCACCGCCGCCCCGGCTGCGACCGAAGAGCCCAAGACCGAGGAGCCCGCTGCCACCGAAGTTCCGGCGGAAGAGCCCACTGAGCAGCCCACTGAGCAGCCCACGGAAGAGCCCAAGACGGAAGAGCCCGCAACCGTCAGCGCCGACGACATTGAGGACACCATGACCTCCGCCGACGGCAAGTATGAGATCGCCTTCGTCACCGACGTCGGCCAGCTCAAGGATAAGTCCTTCAACCAGGGCACGTTCGACGGCGTCAAGCTGTACGCCCACGAGAACGGCCTGAGCTACAAGTACTACCAGCCCGCCAACGGCGATCAGGCGACCGACGACGACCGCTATGACGCCATGAAGGCCGCCGCCGAAAACGGCGCCAAGATCATTGTCTGCGCCGGCTTCATGCAGGGCACTGCCCTTGCGAAGGCCGCTGCCGAGTTCACCGACGTTTCCTTCGTGTTCGTCGATGGCTGGGCGATGACCGATGCCGACGGCAACCCCCTCACCAACACTCTGGGCATCGCGTTCCAGGAAGAGCAGTGCGGCTATCTCGCCGGCTATGCTGCCGTTAAGGAAGGCTACACGAAGCTCGGCTTCTGCGGCGGCGGCGGCGGCACCAACCCGGCTTGCTGCCGTTACGGCTACGGCTACGTGCAGGGCGCGAGCGCTGCCGCGGCTGAGCTCGGCGTCAAGGTCGAGATGAACTACTCCTGGCAGTACGGCGGATCCTTCTCCGCTTCTCCGGAACTGCAGACCATGGCCAACGGCTGGTATGAGAACGGCACCGAGGTCATCTTCGCCTGCGGCGGCTCCATGTTCGCCTCCATCGCTCAGGCTGCCAGCGCCAACGACGGCTTTGTCATCGGCGTTGACGTTGACCAGTCCTTCGAGTCTGACACCGTTATCACCTCCGCCATGAAGGGCCTTGCCGCTTCCGTGCAGTGGGCCTGCGCGAAGGTTTACGACGGCTCCTACGCTGAGCTGGGCGGCACCTGCGCCACCCTCGGCGCCAAGGACGACGCTGTTGGTCTGCCCACCGCCACCTGGTCTCTGACCGGCTGGACCGTGGAAGAGTACAACGAAATGGTCAAGGCCATGGCCGACGGCACGCTCGTTGTTGACAGCGACTACAACAACCTCGCCAGCACCGACAGCCTCACGCTGAACGTGATCTAATCCATCCGCACAAAACGGCGGGAAGGAAAATCCTTCCCGCCGTTTTTTCGTTCAAACAAACCCCACTCCGTTAAGGGGTTTGTTTGAGGGGCTGCGGCTCGCCGCAGCGCACTCGCTTACGCTCGCACGTTTGCGAGCCTTGCCATCGACGGGCAGGAAAACATGCGGTTCTGCCGGGCGGAAATGCCCTCATACCGCGTCAAAGCCCTTGAGAATACACAAAGTATTCTCTGCGGTCTTTTCCTTGTCTGCGAGCATTTCTGCTCCGGCAGAACTGCTTCGCATCGGACAGCCTTGGATTTTCGAGGGATTTTTGTTCTTTTGGACGCAGGCGGGCTGTCGCCCGCCAAGGACAAAAGGGCAAAAAGCACCGAAAAGGCTGGCTGTCCGACGTGCGTGCCCTTGTTAATCGACGCTTTTATCCCCAGATACCTCGCCGGGGCTGCCGGTCGCGCCGGATCTCCGCGGCGCCCTCGATGAGAACGATGTCCCCACCGATGCGGGCAATGGATTCCCACGGGAGAATATAATCGCTCTCGCGGCCGAACAGCCCGAAAAACCGCGCCGGTCCCGGCACGATGAGCGCCAGCACCCGCCCCGATGTGAGATCGAGGATCGCGTCGCTCACAAAGCCGAGGCGCGTGCCGTCGGAAATGTTGATGACTTCGCGGTAGCGCAGCTCGGTAAGCCGTACCTCCATGATGTACCACCCCCATAGAGCCTATGGGGGCGGGGCGTTGTCCTATGAAACGAAAATGGCCTTTTTGATCTGCCGGATGGCGTTCTTCTCCAGCCGGGAGACCTGCGCCTGCGATATGCCGACCATCGAGGCGACCTCCATCTGCGTTTTGCCGTCGTAAAAGCGCAGCGAGAGGATGCGCTTTTCCCGCCCGGTCAGACTTCGCATGGCGTCGTCGAGCGCCATGCACTCGATCCAGCTCTCGTCCGTGTTGCGCGAGTCGCGCACCTGATCCATGACCGTGAGACTCTCGCTGCCGTCGGAAAACACCGGGTCGGAGAGACTCACGGGGTCGCTGATCGCGTCGAGCGCGAGAGCAATCTCCTGCCGGGGAATGCCGAGAGCGGCTGCGATCTCCTCCTCGGTCGGCTCGCGGCCGGTCTCGGCGGTGAGCTTTTCACGCGCCTGCAGAATTTTGTACGCGGTATCGCGCATGCTGCGCGATACGCGCAGGGCGCTGTTGTCGCGCAGATACCGGCGGATCTCCCCGGCGATCATCGGCACGCCGTAGGTGGAAAAGCGCACGTCGTGCGCCTCGGCGTCAAAGTTGTCGATGGCCTTGATGAGACCGATGCACCCGACCTGAAAGAGATCGTCGATATTCTCCCCGCGGGAGGAAAAGCGCTGGATGACGGACAGCACGAGCCGCAGATTGCCCGCGATCAGCTCTTCGCGGGCGGATTTGTCGCCCTGCCGGACGCGCAGCAGCAGCCGGCGCGTGGTGGCGCTGTCGAGCACGGCGAGCTTCGAGGTGTTGACGCCGCAAATCTCTACCTTTCCCTGCATATACAGCAAAACCTCCTCTGGCAAACGTTAGTGTTTCCGCAGAGGAGGTCGTTTTATACATTTTTGGCTTTTTGCATCTTCGTGTTACGGCGTGCCGAGGCGGGCGACGGTGAGACCGGGGCGCGCGGTCCCGGCGGTGTATTTCCAGTCGAACGTGTAGCGGCTCTCGTTCCCGGCGGCGTCGGAGGCCGTGACGGAGATCGTCCACACGCCCTCGATCAGCCCCTCCGCCGACCACGGGAAAGCGCTCTCGCCGGCGGTGACGAGGAAGGTGCTGCGCGTTTCCCCTGTATCCGACGTGAGCGTGACGCTCAGCCCCGCGAGCGTGCCGTTATCGGTGACGCGGTGGTGCAGCGAGAAGCCGGTCTCGGTGATGTCGGTGATCGTGAGCGAGCGGATGACGGGGCTCGTCGTATCGATGAACACCGTGCCGACGTCGGCAAGCGGGCTTTCGTTTCCGTCCGTGTCGCACGCGGCGGCGCGCACCGCATAATTGCCCTGCCGCCAGATGTCCACGTCGAGCGTGCCGGAGCCGGAGGCGGGGGCGTTGTAGTAGCGCGTGACCCACACGTCGTCGCCCTCGCTGCGTGTATCGACGCGGAAGGCGTTGAGCCCCTTCTCGTCCGTGCCGGAGAGGAAGAGCGAGAAGCCTTTGGAGGTCGCCGCGCCGACGGTCGAGGCCGTCAGCTCGGGTGCGGCCGTGTCGCCGGTGCGCGGCTCTTCGCTGAGCAATGCATTGACCGTGCCGCTGCCCGCGATGCCGTCCGACACGAGCCCCTGCTGCGACTGGAAGGTGCGCACGGCCTCGTCGGTTTTGGAGCAGAAGTAGCCGGTGATGTATTTTTCCTCGAGCAGCCCGCGGCGGCAGAGCTCGATCTGCAATACCGTGACGCCCGCGCCGATGTACACCCCGCGCCCGTCCGCCATCGACCAGCCGCGCAGCGACGGGTTATAATAGAGCGCGTACACGATCTCGTAGCCGGAGAGAAGGGCGTTGTCGTAATTGCCGAGCGCGAGCACCTCCTGCGAGGACGTGATGTGCCACGTTTCACCCGCGGTCGTCGCCGAGGGCTGCAGCGGCTTATAAAGCCCGTAGTCCGCCATGTGGTACACGACGCCGGTCTTGGGGTTGGCGTAGCTCGTTTTGAAATTCGCCCCGAGCCAGTAGTTCGATATATCCATCGCGTTGCCGGAGTTGTGGCCGCTGCATCCGGGGCGGGCGTAGTAGCCGTTCGCCCAGGTGTTGTCCCACAGCCGCAGCGCGGCGCGGTAGTAGTAGCGCAGATCGAGCGTCTGGATATCGTAGGCGGAAAGGTCAATGGCATAGTCCTCCGGCCAGCCGGGGGCGGTCTCGGCGTCCCACCAGAAATTCGTGACGCTCCGTCCGTTCCAGAGCAGCGCGCGGCGGAAGGGACCGGTGTTGGCGTTGGAGTCGTGCAGGCCGATGACCTCCTGATAGCACGCCGGGCGGAAGGCATTCGTCACGATGAGCTTTTCGTCGCCGTAACCAACGTCGCGCGCGAACGTGGCGAGCCGGATGACGAGCTCACGGTCCGTGCCGTGGAGAATGGCGGCCTTTGCCTCCTCGAGCGACACGGTGGGATCCATGCCGAAATTCGTGCACCAGTTGCTTGCGGCGGTGTCAAAGTCGAAATACGTCACCGCTTCCTCGTAGGAGAGAAAGTCGATCGTGCTGCTTTCTTCCGCACCGTCCTCCCCGTCGGCGGCGAGCGAGGGGAGCGCGCCGAGAAGGAGCGCCGCGAGCAGCGCCGCGGCAAGAGTGCGGATGCCTTGCTTTTTCATAGGCAGAGCCTCTCATATAGAAAGAATATATGAGCAATATACCCGATTTTTTTCCGCGCGTCAACGCCGGGGGCTTTCGGCGGAGCGCGGCGTGTGGTATACTGCAAAAAAAAGGAAAGGGAGGGCCCGCGATGAGACTGCCGGAGGACGCCGCTCGCGCGCTGGAAAAACTGGAGAGCGCCGGGTGGGAGAGCTATGCCGTGGGCGGATGCGTGCGCGATTCGCTGCTCGGCATCGAGCCGCACGACTGGGATCTCTGCACCGCCGCGCCGCCGGAGGCAATGAAAAAGGTCTTTGCCGGAGAGCGCGTGATCGAGACCGGTCTGAAGCACGGCACGCTCACGCTTCTCACGCCGTCCGGCCCTCTGGAGATCACAACGTTCCGCACCGAGAGCGGCTACTCCGACTGCCGCCACCCGGACCGCGTTTCGTTCGTGCGCGACATCCACGCCGATCTCGCGCGGCGCGATTTCACGGTGAACGCCATGGCCTACAGCCCCGTGCGCGGTCTGCGGGACGATTTCGGCGGGCGGGAGGATCTCAGGAACGGTGTCCTCCGCTGCGTCGGCGACCCCGGCGAGCGCTTCCGGGAGGACGCGCTGCGCATTTTGCGCGCGCTGCGCTTCGCGGCACGGTTCGGTCTGACCATCGAGGAGAAAACCGCCGCGGCGCTGCGGGAAAACCGGGAGCTGCTGCGCAATATTTCCCCCGAGCGTATTTTCTCGGAGCTCAAAGGCATCCTCTGCGCGCGCGGCGCGGGGGAGATGCTGCTCGCCTTCCCAGAGGTGTTTTTTGTGATCCTTCCGGAGCTTGCGCCGATGCGGGGCTTTGATACGCGCCGCCCGCAGAACCACTGCTGGGACGTGTGGGGCCACACGGCGCACGCCGTGGACGCCATCGCGCCTGAGAGCGTCCTCCGGCTTACGATGCTCTTTCACGACAGCGGCAAGCCGGAGACGTTCCGGTATGACGCGCAGGCCGGATTCGGCCGCTTCCCCGGCCATCCGGCGGTAAGCGCGCGCATTGCGGACGCGGCGCTGCGGGCTCTGCGCTGCGACAATGCCGCGCGCGAGCGGGTGGTCACGCTCGTGGAAAACCACGAGATGCGCACCGGCCACGGCAAAAAGGACCTGCGCCGCCTGCTGGCGAAGATCGGGGAGAAGAATATGCGCGATCTGCTGCTCGTCCGGCGCGCGGACGCGGCGGCGCACGCGCCCGAAGCCGCCGTGCGGCTGACCGCGCTCGCGGACGAGGACGAGCGGATCTTACATGAGATCACCGCCGAGCGGGGCTGCCTGCACGTCAAAGACCTCGCCGTGAGCGGAAACGATCTTCTGGCGCTCGGCCTGAAGCCGGGGGCGGCAGTGGGGGAGACGCTCTCCCGGCTGCTCGATCTTGTGCTGGACGAAGAGGTGCCGAACGAAAAGGGAGCGCTGCTCGCCGCGGCGCGAAAGGAGATGCAGACGCATGAATGAAGTGAAGATCCAATGGCTCGGCCACTCGTGCTTTTGCATGGAGTATCGGGAATACTCCATCGTGACCGATCCGTATGAGGACGGGTACGTCCCCGGCCTTGCGCCGCTTTGTCTGAGCGCCGGCGCCGTATACTGCTCGCACGGCCACGGCGATCACAGCGCCGCGGCGTGCGTGAAGCAGACCCGGGAGAAAGCGCCGCCCGATTTTTCCGTGCAGGAATTTGCCGTGCCGCACGACCACCACGGCGGCGCGCGCCGGGGGATGAACACGATCCGGCAGTTTTGCTTCGGCTCGCTGCGCGTTGCCCACATGGGAGACACCGGCTGCGTGCCGGAGGAGAGCGCCATTGCCGCGCTGCACGGGTGCGATGCGCTGCTCTTGCCCATCGGCGGATACTATACGGTGGACGCGGAAGAAGCGTTTGCCATCGCGAAGAAGATCGCGCCGCGCTGCATCGTGCCGATGCACTACCGCGGCGAGGGCTTCGGCTTTGACGAGCTCGGCACGCTCGACGCATTCACCGCGCTTTTTGCCGCGGAGAAAGTACACTTTCTGAAAAGCGATACGTTCACGCTCACGGCGGCAGAGCCGCGCGGCGTCATCGTGCCGCAGCTCGAAAATGCAGAAAAGACGGACAGCGTATGAAAAGTCCCCGATGAACACGGGATCTCAGCGTTTGAAAGGATAGTTTCTTTATTGCGCTTGCCGGGAGGGGAGAAGGCAATTCTTCGGCTTTTTATTCCGGGACGAATGAATGAAAAAGCTCGCCGGGGGGATATTCCCTCCGGCGAGCTTGGTTATGCGATAAGCTATCTCAATCGAGCGTCAGCTCGTCCGGCAGCCAGCAGCCGTCCGGGAGCGTCCTGTGACGGAACACCTGCCCGCAGCGGGCGGGATCCTTCGCTTCGTGGAACCGGAAAAGCAGCTCGTCCTCGCCGGTTTTCGTGAGGATCTCCAGCTTGCCCGCCGGGTGGGACAGGCAGTATTTAACGGCCTTGTCCATGCCGCTTACGAGCCGCTTGGCGTTCTCAACGATCTCGATGCCCCGCTCCATCGGCACCTGGAACATGTTTTTCACGCCTGTCACGGGACGGCACTGGAAAATGTAGTACGGCAGGCATCCGATGGCGGTGAGTGAGGCGAGCAGCTCACTGAGCACCGCGGGATCGTCGTTCACGCCGCGCAGCAGCACGGTCTGGTTGCGCACGATGCACCCGGCACAGCGCAGCGCGGCGACTGCGGCGGCGGATTCCGGCGTGATCTCCCGCGGGTGGTTGAACTGCGTCACAACGAAGATCGTTTTCTGCGCCGTATAGCGCGCGAGCGTTTCGCAGAGCGCCTCGTCGATCCGTTCCGGCCAGGTGACGGGCGTGCGTGTGCCGAAGCGGATGTAGTTCAGATGACCGATGGGCGTGAGCGCGTCGAGATAGCGCGCGATCGTCTCGTTGCTGTTGAGGAACGAATCGCCGCCGGAGAGGAGCACGTTCGTGATCTCCTCATGCTCGCGGATGTATCCGGTCACGCGCTCAAAGTTCGCTGCGATCTCCTCGTCCGTCAGCCCCACGAGGCGCTTTCGGAAGCAGTGGCGGCAGTACATGGCGCATCGGTTCGTTGTGAGCACCATGGCGGTTTGCAGGTATTTGTGCTGGAGGCCGGGGACGCGCGTGTTGGACTGCTCGCCGCTCGTATCAAACGAGCCGCCTTCCTCCTCCTCGATCGGCGCGGGCACCGCCATTTTCCGAATCGGATCGTCCGGGTCGTTCGGGTCGATCAGCACCAGATAATAGGGCGTGATACACATGGGGTAGCGGTCTGCCACCGCCTGTACGGCGGCAAGCTCTTCGGCTGTCATGGGCAGCTTTTCTGCAAGCTGCGCGGCTGTCGTGATCCACATTGTCGTCGTTCTCCTTTTACAATATAATGAGTTCCATTAAATTGTATCGGATACCATCCTGCCGCGTCAAGATGACAAATGCGGGAAACCGTTTCTGGAAAACGTATTTTTAACGTTTTATTTGCGGATCTTAGCGTCGATTAACAAGAGCACACACGTCGGACAGGTAAGTCTTTTCGGTGCTTTTTGCCCTTCTGTCCTTGGTGGGCGACAATGCGGAAAAAAGCAAAAAGCAGACCGGAGCGGGGCGGAAGGGGGATTCCGGCCTGCTCCGGCCTGTCTGAAGAGAAGGAGAAAAGCAGCAATGAAGGTATCCTCAAAGGAGAATTATTCTCTGCGAAAAATAATATAGCATACCCATCCGAAAAAAGCAAGCTCTTTTTGAAAATAAATAAGAAAATCGGATGTATTTATAAAATTGCGGGAAATGATGCACGCATATGGCGCGGGACGCAGGACGGGGGCTGCGGACGGCTGAAAAACGCAATTTCCTAAGTTCGTACTTGCAAAAAATGAGAAGCATCGGTATAATGAAATGTACCGGACCCTTTGCGGGAACCGGAGCATTCACATTTAAATAAATATCAAGTAAAAGTAACAGGAGGGACCCCACATGGATAAACTGCGGCAGGAGCTTTCTTCGCTCCATGTTGAGAAGGCGCTCGACATCGCCACGCGCGACGGCGCGTTCGCCAAGGAAATGTACGCCGGGTTCGGCAGCTGCAAGGAGATCGTCGCGCTCGACCGCTCCGACAAGATGTTTGAAAAGGGAAGAGAGAAGTGCGCCGGTATGCCGGTGAACTTTGTTATCGGCGATGCGTGCCATATGGATTTTGAGGATAACACCTTCGATGTCGTCGGCATCGGCAACTCCCTGCACCACATCCCCGATCTCGCGGCGCTGCTCGCGGAGATGAAGCGCGTCGTGAAGCCCGGCGGACTCATTATCCTCAGCGAGATGTACAACGACGGCCAGCCCAAGGCGAGCCTCACGCACTGGATCCTCCACGATATCGACTGCACGATGCACACCATCGACGGCATTTACCATCACCCGACGTACTCGAAGAGCGAGATCCTCTGGCTCGCGCGCAACGCGGGGCTGACCGTGGAGAAGACGCTCTGCGATCTCATCGACGATCCCAAAGTCGTCGCCAAGCTGCGCGAGCGCATCGCCGCCGTGCCGGAAAATCTCAAGAAGTACGAGAGCAACCCGGCGCATGCCTTCCTCGCGGCCGAGGCCGCGTGGCTCAACGAGGAATATGAGGCGAACGGCGTTACCTCCGCCGAGCAGCTCGTCGCATTCTGCCGCAAGTAATAAAAACCGAAAGGAAGAACATATCCATGCTCAAAAACGCCTACCTCCAGCGGGTATACGATCAGGTGCTCGCGCGCGACCCCAACGCCCCGGAGTTCCACCAGTGCATCCGGGAATTTCTCGAGAGCCTTGAGGGCATCGTGGATAAGCACCCCGAGTGGGAGCGAAACGCCATCCTTGAGCGTTTCGTCGAGCCCGACCGGATCATCACGTTCCGCGTCACATGGGTGGACGATGCCGGAAAGGTGCAGGTCAACCGCGGCTACCGCGTGCAGTACAACTCCGCCATCGGCCCCTACAAGGGCGGACTGCGCTTCCATCCGTCGGTCAACCTTTCGGTCATGAAGTTCCTCGGCTTTGAGATGAATCTCAAGAACGGCCTCACGACGCTGCCCATCGGCGGCGGCAAGGGCGGCTCGGACTTCGACCCCCACGGCAAGAGCGAGAACGAGATCATGCGCTTCTGCCAGGCGTTCATCACCGAGCTTTACCGTCACATCGGCCAGTTTACCGACGGCCCCGCCGGGGATATCGGCGTCGGCAGCCGCGAGATCGGCTATATGTTCGGCCAGATGAAGCGCATCACCAACCAGTTCGACGCCGCGACGCTCACCGGCAAGCATCTCTCCTACGGCGGCTCGCTCGTGCGCACCGAGGCCACCGGCTACGGCATCTGCTACTTCACCGACGAGGTGCTCCACCACCAGCTCAACACCTCCTTTGAGGGCAAGACCGTCATCGTCTCCGGCAGCGGCAACGTGGCGACCTACGCCGCGGAAAAAGCCATGCAGCTCGGCGGTAAGGTCGTGTGCATGTCCGACTCCAACGGCTATGTCCACGATCCCGACGGCATCAAGCTCGATCTCATCAAGGACATCAAGCAGAACCGCCGCGCGCGCATCAAGGTCTATGCCGACGAGGTACCGGGCGCGACGTATCACGAGGGCTGCCGCAATATCTGGGATGTGCCGTGCGACGTGGCGCTCCCGTGCGCGACGCAGAACGAGGTGGACGTGGCCGAGGCGAAGAAGATCCTCGACGGCGGCGCCATGATCCTCACCGAGGGCGCGAACATGCCCTGCACGCTCGAGGCCGTTGCCATGCTGCAGGCGGCGGGCATCCCCGTCGGCCCGGCCAAGGCGGCGAACGCCGGCGGCGTTTCGACCTCCGCGCTCGAAATGACCCAGAACAGCATGCGCCTGAGCTGGACGTTCGAGGAAGTGGACGAGCGGCTGCACAACATCATGCGCGGCATTTACAAAGCCGCTTACGACGCCTCCGTCGAGGCCGGACAGCCCGGAAATCTTGTCGTCGGCGCAAACATTGCGAGCTTCCTCAAGATCGCGGACGCGATGCTGCATCAGGGTATTGTGTAATATCATGCAACAACCGAGCCGCCGGTACGACATGTCGTACCGGCGGCTTTGACGCACTTTGACGTTTCTATTTAAGAAAACTATATTTCTTTCAGGCGCGAAAGATCTTCTTTTGTGTCGGTGTCGAAGAGCTCTTCTTCCGGCAGCGGAACGGTCAAAACCGCCTCCGGATGGGCGCGGATGACGCGCTTTCCGCCGCGGTCCCCCTCGAGCGCGGCAAGCTCCGGAAAATAGGCTGCCGGGAACAGGCAGGGATTGCCGAGCCGCCCGTCCGGACCTTCCGGCGCGATGATCCTTTCGGGGTGCGCCGCCCCCGCTTCGAGGATCCGGAGCACGCTTTCTTTCCGGAGGAGCGGCTGGTCACAGACGAGAAAAAGCACGGCGCTGCAAGGCTTTGCTGCCTCAAGACCCAGCCGGACGGAGAGGGAAACGCCCTTCTCCGGGGCGCTGTTGCGCACGGCGAGAAAGCCGCGCCGCTCGCTCTCGGCGAGAATATCCTCACAGCCGGACACGACCGCGACGCGCGAGAAAAGCTCCTTTGGCAGAACGTTCATCGCGCGCTCGAAAAGACGTTCGCCGCCAAATTCCGCGAGCAGCTTTCCGCCGCCGAAGCGCGAGCCCGCTCCCGCGGCCAGCAGGACGCACGCGACGGCGCGCATATCCATTTTGTTATCCATTTTCGCCCTCTTTTCCGGCATGATGCCGCTTTGGGCGGCATACAAACTGTAGAAGTATTATGCAAAAAAAGACGACAAATTGCAATAGTTGTCAAAATGGTTTTACCGAATGTTTATTCTGCACAAAATCAAGATGCGATTTTCGGCGAATATTAGGCCCTTCGCTACAGTTTGGATATGAATACGGCAAATTTCATACAAATAATGTATTTGAAAAAAATAGGGGTTTGCGATAATAATATATACGAGAGATTATCCAACGCATGGGATAGGTATACATTATTAAAAGGAGAGCGTGACATGCTGAAAATCAATCAGGAAAAATGCAAGAAGTGCCAGATTTGCGCGAAAAACTGCCCCATCGGTGCGATTGCCGTTGAACCGGGTGCGGACGGCAAGAAAGTCGTCAGCATCACGAACATGTGCGTTGAGTGCAACGTCTGCCGCCGCGTCTGCCCGTTCGGTGCCATCGACGGCGTCGAGAAGACCGAGGGCATGGTGCAGTGCCATTCCTGCTCCATCCAGTGCAAAGTTCCCGTTGGCTCCACCGGCGCCTGCAAGCGCTACACCAACGAGGGCGGCCGTCTGGTCCGCAACCGCGCGCTCGTCGTAGAGGGCAAGCCCCAGATCGAGATCGATCCGAGAATTGCCAAGCCCGTCATCACCGCTGTCGGCGCGGGCACCAATTACCCCTGCATCCGTCCGGCTCCGCACATCGTCTGCGAGAAGCGCGACGGCGTTGACGTCGTCACCACCGTCACCGAGGCTCCGCTGAGCTACTCCGGCGTTCTCGTCAAGCTCGACACCAACACCTACATCGGCGAAGAGGGCGACACCGTTTACTGCGAAGGCAAGCCCGTCGGTCTCGTACATACCGAGGAGTACGGCTCCAAGATGATCTACGTCGGCGGCGCGAACCGTCTGACCGCGAAGGACGGCGGCTTTGCCACCGCCCGCACCATTGTCGCTCTTGCCAACGGCGAGAAGGTCGAGCTGACCGTCAAGACCGCCGACCACGAGACCGGCAAGCCCAAGATGATCAAGATCGTTTGCCAGCAGGGCGTCGCTCCCATCATCAACGGCACGCAGGAGACCACCATGCGTATCGGCTGTGGCAGCGCCACCATCGGCCTGCTCGCCGACGTCATGAAGGAGTGCGTGGACGAGTGCATCGTCATCGACCACCACGTCACCGGCCTCTTCAGCGAGCATCTCGCCGGCAAGGAAGTCGGCATGACCTGGTCCGGCGTTATCCCCAACGCCACCAAGAGCACCGTCGGCCGTTACTTCGGCGGCCACGGCGACGGCATCGGAGGCACCGTTCTCCAGACGCCGCGCGACGCCATCAAGAGCGTTGACATGAGCATTGCCCATGCCGGCATGACCATCCTTGTCACCAACACCACCGGCGAAGTCGGCGCCCTCTTCGAGGTCCAGGCCGACGGCGACGTGAAGGAGATCCCGATGAGCGAGAAGGCGCAGCGCGTCGTCGATGCCATCAAGAGCAACTGCCAGGGCTCCAACACGAGCGTTATGTACTGCGGCGGCACCGGCGGCTCCGCCCGCGGCGGCGTCTGCCACCACCCGATCGCCATCACCGAGGCCGTGCACGCCGGCAAGGCGCACCTGACCATCGGCGGCGCTCCCGCTTACGTTTACCCCGGCGGCGGCATCAACTTCATCGTTGACACCGCGAAGGTCGTCAACCACGCCTTCACCTGGGTGCCCACCCCGGCGACCGTCGCCCCCGTGGAGTACACCATGACGAAGGAAGACTACGCGATGATCGGCGGCCACATGAACTGCATCAAGAACGTCGAGGACTTCCCCGAGTATCAGAAGCACTGATGGACGAAGCCTTCCGCATCCTGGATGACGGGCGCGTATTCTTCGATTACGGTCCGGCGTCCATGGTGGTGACCGCCCGGCGCGGAGACGAAAACCTCAGTGATCTGGCGGCGTCGGCTTTCCCGTTTCTGCGCGACTCGCTCTCCGAGATCGCCGGGGCGCTGCCCATATTGCGGCAGTACCCGGATGGCATGGATTATTCCGAACTCACCGGGCTGCCCCGTGTCATGGCAGAATCGGTCCTTGCGACCGGCGAGCCTACGCTCACGCCTATGGCGGCCGTTGCCGGAACGGTGGCGGACGCCATGGCGGACTGGCTCTTCGCCCGCGGCGCGGATCTCGTTGCCGTGAATAACGGCGGCGACGTGGCGCTGCGGCTCGGCGAGGGACGCTCCATCCGCATGGGCATATTGCCCGATCTCAACGGCCGCGTTACGGAGATCGTGGAGATCCGCGCGGAGGACGGCATCGGCGGCGTGTGCACGAGCGGTCTCGGCGGGCGGAGCCTCACGCGCGGCATCGCCGGAGGCGTCACGGTCTTTTCCCGGCGGTGCGCTCTCGCGGACGCCTGCGCCACGCACATCGCAAACTGCTCCTACATCGAATCGCCGCGGGTACATACCTGTCTCGCCGGAGAGATCGAGCCGGAGAGCGACATTGCCTCGCTCCGTATCGTCACGGCCGTCGAGCCGCTTCTCCCGGAGGAGAAAAAGCGCGGTCTCATGCAGGTGTATGAGGAGACGGAGCGCCAGTGGAAAAACGGCAATCTCGTCCGCGTATACGCGGATATCCAGGGCGAGCGTCTCACGTTCGAGCGCAGCGCGCAATAACATTCGGCAACAATAACTTGCAAATATTTTAAAGGAGATCTTTTCCAATGAAAGTCGGTTTTATCGGGCTGGGCCGTATGGGCGGCCATATGTGCAGCAACGTTATCAAGGCTGGTTTTGAGACCTACGTGAGCGACCTTGTTCCCGCTCTCGTCGAGCAGAAGGTCGCCGAAGGCGCCATCGGCTGCAAGGACAACCTCGAAGTCGCCGCCAACATGGACATCGGCTTCACCATGCTCCCCAACGGCGCGATCGTCGAGGCCGTTATGTGCGGCCCCAAGGGCGTCCTCTCCCACTGCAAGCCCGGCACCATCATCGTTGACATGTCCTCCGTCGCTCCCGGCACCACCCAGAAGATGGCGAAGATCGCCGCCGAGCACGGCGTGAAGTACATGGACGCTCCGGTTTCCGGCGGCACCATCGGCGCGCAGAAGGGCACGCTGACCATTATGTGCGGCGCGGACGAGGAGACCTTTGAGAAGGCCAAGCCCGTTCTCGAAGCCATCGGCAAGCGCATCATGCGCATCGGCGGCACCGGCATGGGCGACGCGATGAAGATCGTCAACAACATGCTGCTCGGCGCGAACATGGCCTCTCTCGCCGAAGCTCTCGTGCTCGGCGCGAAGCTCGGTCTGGACAACAAGACCATGTACGACGTTATCTCCACCTCCTCCGGCAACAGCTACGTTGTCGATGCGAAGATGAAGAAGTTCATCATGCCCGACAAGTTTGAGCCGGGCTTCGCGATGGACGTGCAGTACAAGGACCTGACCCTCGCGCAGGAAGCCGCCCGCGGCGTCAAGATGCCCATCCCGATGAGTGCCACCTGCACCGCCGTTTACGAGCAGGCCCGCGCCGCCGGCTACGGCATGGAAGATATGTCCGCCGTCATCAAGCTCTGGGAAAAGCTGATGGGTGTTGAAATCCGCGGCGAACTGGAGTAAAATAAAGTATTCTAACCGGGACGGGCGGCACAGCCGCCCGCTCCGGCGGAGAAAAAGCAGCGAAAGCAGCACATTTAGAAGGGGGAAAACCGCGCATGAGACCATTTGATTTCTACGCACCTACCACCGTGGTCGAGGCGCTCACTCTGCTGGATCAGTATAAGGACAGCGTCGCCTGCATCGCCGGCGGCACCGACCTTACGCTGGAGCTCAACGAGTGGAAGGCACAGCCGGCTGTCGTTATCGATCTGAAGAAGCTCAAGGAGCTCGATTACATCAAGGTCGAGAACGGCATCGTCCGGATCGGTGCTCTTACTTCTCATGCAGAGGTAGCGGCCAACGACATTATCCGCGAGAATGTCCACATTCTCTATGACGCCTGCCGTCAGGTGGGCTCGCCCCAGATCCGCAACCTCGCAACGCTCGGCGGCAACATCTGCCAGTCTTCCGTGGCGGGCGACGGTCTGGCCGCGTGCGTCACGCTCAACGCCGACGTTACCATCAAGAGCGTCCGCGGCGAGCGCACGATCAACATCAACGAATTTCTTTCCTCTCCCGACCGCAAGCGCAACATCCTGCAGCCGGACGAGCTCATGACCGAGGTCTCGTTCCCGCTGCCCGATACGAAGCACACCGCTACCGCGTTTTATAAGCTGGGCAAGCGCCGCGCGCTCGCCATCAGCGTCATCGGCGGCGGCATGGTCGTGACGGTCGATGATAACGGCGTTTGCACCTACTGCTCCATGCGGGCGGGTGCCATGGCGCGTTATCCGCAGCGCTACAAGAGCTGCGAGGAGTATCTCGTCGGCAAGAAGCTCAGCTGGGAGACCATGCTCGGGTGCCTGCCGATCATGCACGATCAGGTTTACGAAGCGAATAAGTCCCGTCCCTCTGTGTTCTACAAAAAGGAGAGCATCCAGGGTGTGTACAAGCACCTGTTCGCCGATGTGCTCCGCAAACTGAATATTGAGGAGGTGCAGGGATTTTGAAAAAGATCACCATTCATTTCACCGTTAACCACGAGCCGGTGACCGTCGAGGTCGAGCCGAACCACCGCCTGATCGACGTGCTGCGCAACAACCTTGGCCTCACGAGCGTCAAGGAAGGCTGCAGCGAAGGCGAGTGCGGCGCCTGCACCGTGATCTACAACGGCGAGCCCGTGACGAGCTGCTGCATTCTGGCCGGACAGGCCGACGGCGCGGACATCATCACGCTCGAGGGCGTCAGCAAGGACGGCCAGCCCGACGTGGTGCAGCAGGCGTTCATGGACGCCGGCGCCGTGCAGTGCGGCTTCTGCATCCCCGGCATGATCCTCACCGCCGAGGCTTTTCTCAAGAAGAACCCCAACCCGACGCGCGATGAGGTCAAGCTCGCTATCAGCGGCAACCTCTGCCGCTGCACCGGCTATGCCAAGATCAATGACGCTGTGCTTCTGGCCGCTGCCAGAATGCGCGGAGAGGAGGCCGAAGCATGAGAGACGTAGCTATCCTCGGCCGTGACCATATCAAGGTCGACTCGCTCGACAAGGTGCTCGGCCGCGCGAAGTTTGCCGCGGACTATTACATGCCCGACATGCTCTATGGCGGCGTGTTCCGCAGCACCGTTCCCCACGCCTACATCAAAAAGCTGAATCTCGAGAAGGCCCGCGCGCTGCCCGGCGTCGCCGCCGTCCTCGACCATACCGCCATCCCCGGCAAGAACCGCTTCGGCATCATCGTCAAAGACGAGCCCTGCCTCGTGGACGACAAGGTGCGCCGCTACGGCGACGCCATCGCCGTTGTCGCGGCGGAGACCCCGGAGATTGTGCAGGAAGCCATGCAGCTCATCGAGGTCGAATACGAAGAGCTGCCCGTCATCAACTCCTACGAGAGCGCGATGGCGGAGGGCGCGATCTGCGTCCACGGCACGACGAACGTCCATGCCAAGAAGCACATGGAGTTCGGCAATGTGGACGAAGCCTGGAGCAAGTGCGATGTTATCGTCGAGAACACCTACTCCACCCACGTTCTCTCCCACATGTTCATCGAGCCGGATGCCGGCATCGCCTACTATGACGAGAAGGGCATCATGACGGTCATCGCTTCCACGCAGAACCCCCACTATGACCGCAACGAGGTCGCCGGCATGCTTGGCGTTCCCCAGAACCACGTCCGCTGCATCCAGCCCACCACGGGCGGCGGCTTCGGCGGCAAGCTCGATATCGGCGTGCAGCTGCACTGCGCGCTGCTCGCGCACTACACCAAGCGCCCCGTGAAGATCGTCCGCTCCCGCGTGGAGTCCACGATGATCTCCTCCAAGCGTCACCCGATCACGACCCATGTGAAGACCGGCGCGACGAAGGACGGCAAGCTCGTGGCTGCGCAGTATGAGCTCACGTGCGACGCCGGCGCTTACGGCTCCTACGGCCCCGCCGTTATCGGCCGTTTCCCGGTCCACGCCGTCGGCCCCTACGATTGCCCGAACGTCCGTTTGGACGCGGTATTTGCTTACACCAACAACCCGATGTGCGGCGCGTTCCGCGGATTCGGCGTGCCGCAGGCCGCCGTTGTCCACGAGGGACAGATGGACGCTCTGGCCGCGGCTCTGCATATGAGCCCGCTGGAGATCCGCCGCATCAACGGCCACCACGTCGGCTCGACGATCCCGACCGGCCAGACCCTCACCGAGAGCGTCGGCTATCAGGACACGCTCGCCGAGGCGATCAAGAAGGCCGAGGAAGTCATGCCGGACGCCCTTGAGCGTCTCGACCCGGATTGGAGGCCGCAGATATGAAATTGAGAGGAACAGGCGTCGGCAGCATGTTCTACGGCGTCGGCAACACCGGCCTTCCGAACCCGGCCGCCGCGTTCTGCGAAGTTCTGCCCGACACCAGCGTTAACGTTACCATCGGCGCGGCCGACATCGGCCAGGGCGTCGCGACCGTCGCCGCGGCGATCGCCGCCGAAACGCTCGGTCTTGAGTTTGAAAACATCCACGTGACCTGGGCGGATACCCAGATCGCCCCCGAAGGCGGCGCGACATCCGCCTCCCGCCAGACGTTCATCACCGGCAACGCCGTGAAGAATGCCTGCACCAACGCGATGGGCGAGCTCAAGCGCACCGCTTCCGAGTTTCTGAACGTCCCGCAGGAAGAGCTGATCTTCCGCCACCGCGAGATCTACAGCTCCAAGGATGAGTCCAAGAAGATGACCTATCCCGAGCTCATGGGCGCGATGGGCAAAAATGGCCGTCTGGCCGTCGGCGCGGGCTACTACAACCCGAAGACCACCTATCTGAACCCGGCCGACATGTCCGGCGTTCCGTATGAGGTCTACTCCTACGCCACCTGCATCATCGAGGTCGAGGTCGATACCGACACGGGCGAGGTCCAGCTTCTCAAGTGCGTTTCCGCGCACGACGTCGGCACGCCGGTCGGCGTGAAGATGTGCGAAGGCCAGATCGAGGGTGGCACCGCCATGGGCACCGGCTTCGTCATCAGCGAGAAGATCGAGATCGACCCGAAGACCTGCGCGATCAAGAACCCCTCGCTCAGCAAGTACATCATCGAGTCCAGCATGGATGTTCCCGAGGTGTACCCGATCGTTGTGTGCAGCGACGGCGACGCCGCTCCGTACGGCGCCAAGGGCATCGGTGAGCCGGCGCTCATCCCGAGCATCCCCGCGACGATGGCCGCCATCGGCAACGCGCTCGGCGTCAAGTTCCACCACACCCCCGTCCTCGCCGTCGACATTGTGAAGGCGTGGAAGGACAAGCAGGCAGCGGAGGCTGCCGCCAACTAAGGTTGAAAGTACACCCCTAAGGTACTTTTTAACAATAACTCATCGGCCGCGTCGTACGCGGCGCGGCCAGCTTACCAAGCAATAAGGAACCGCGCACGTCCCTCTTCGGGCAATCAGCAGCTGCCCGAAACCACACACAAGTAAACGCTCAACGAATGTTGCAATCAACATTAAATTAAGGGAGGCACTTTAATTAATGGCAAACAACAACACCGAGCTTAAGGGATGGGCTAAGTACTGCAAAGAGCAGAACATTGAGTTCTCCACGAAGCGCATTTTCATCGACGGCCTGGGCGGCATGGCTCACGGTCTGTTCGCGTCTCTGCTGATCGGCTGCATCATCAACACGATCGGCATGTACGTTCCCCTGCTGAAGGACATCGTTGTCAACCCCTGGATGTCCGATAAGCTCGCCGGCGAGAACCTTCTCATCGCCAGCAAGACCGCTGCTTACGCCGTGCAGGGCGCCGCTATGGCCGCTGCTATCGCGTACAGCATGAAGGCTCCCCCGTTCGTCATGTACTCCACGCTGGCCGTTGGCTTCGCTGCCAACGCCCTCGGCGCGCAGGGCGGCCCTCTCGCCGTGTTCTTCGTCGTCGTCATTGCCGTGTTCTTCGGCAAGCTGGTCTCGAAGCGTACCCCGATCGACATCATCGTGACCCCGTTCGTTACGATCGTTTTCGGCGTTCTGTTCGCTTTCCTGATCGCTCCCCCGATCGGCAAGGGCGCCGTCCTTCTCGGAGACCTCGTCATGAAGGCGACCGCTCTCCAGCCCTTCTGGATGGGCATCCTCGTCTCCGCTCTCATGGGCATCATCCTGACCCTCCCCATCTCCTCCGCCGCTATCTGCGCCGGTCTTGGTCTGGTCGGTCTCGCCGGCGGCGCCTGCGTTGCTGGCTGCTCTGCTCACATGGTCGGCTTCGCTGTTGCGTCCTACCGTGAGAACGGCGTGCAGGGTCTCCTTTCTCAGGGTCTCGGCACCTCCATGCTCCAGGTTCCCAACCTGGTCAAGAAACCCATCCTCTGGCTGCCCCCCGTGGTCGCTTCCATCGTGAACGGCCCGCTCGCCACCTGCCTGTTCAAGCTCCAGATGAACGGCGCTGCCATCAACTCCGGCATGGGCACCTCCGGCCTCTGCGGCCAGATCGGCCTCATCACCGGTTGGGCGGCCCCCGTGTGCGAAGAGAACGCCGCTCTCGGCGTTGACTTCGCCGCCGCTACGGCCAGCCCGGCTCTGAACTGGATCGGCCTCGTCGTCTGCTCCTTCGTGATCCCCGCTCTTGTCAGCTGGCTCGTCAGCGAGCTCATGCGCAAGAAGGGCCTCATCAAGGAAGGCGACTACGCTCTCGATCTGTAATCCTAACAGGCACAAAACTCTACTTACTCCCGGGGCAAGCTGCAGCTCCGAGGTAAGCACAGCTCGTGCGCGGATTTTTTAAAAAAGGCGTTGAGTTATTCAATATTCGCCGGTTCCCGGCGCCTTGTGCGCCGGGAATTGAGCGGATAAACTTAGGGAATCAAAAGTCGGCTCCCCAGCCACAGTTTGACCGGGGAACCAGGGGTTTTCTGCACGGTAAGGGCGTTCGTCCTTCCGGGCACACCCCTGCCGCGACAGAAAAACCCTTTGGACAGGGCTGCTGCCATATCCCGGATGTGCGGATGGCGGCGGAATGTCCGCGTGTACTCTGGCAAAACGCTCCCGGCGCAGAACTGCGCAACGCCGGGGGAGTTGGGCAAACACACAATTTAATTGCTGCGCGCAGCAGCAGAAGGGAGTTTACCATGGCTACTCTGGTAATTAAGAACATCGGTAAGATCGTTTCCGGTGACATTGACCACCCCGTTCTTGAGGGCAGCGTCATCGTCATCAACGAGAACCTCATCGAGGCGATCGGCGGCGAAGAACTCCTCGCCAACATCGGCGACGCGACCGTCGTCGATGCCAACGGCACCACCGTCACCCCGGGTCTTTGGGACACGCATGTGCATGTCTCCACGGCGGACGGCTACGGCACCCGTCAGAAGACCTTTGGCTTCATTGAGAGTGCGAAAAACGGCGGCGTGACCACTATGATCTCTGCCGGCGAATGCCATATCCCCGGCCATCCGAAGGGCGACCCCGTCTACACCAAGGCGCAGGCCATTGTCGGCCACAAGTGCTTTGCCAAGGGCGTTTCCGGCGTGAAGGTCGAAGGCGGCGGACTGATCCTCGAGAAGGGTCTGGTCGAGAAGGACTTCGAAGACCTCGCCAAGGAAGGCGTCTGGGTCGTCGGTGAGATCGGCCTCGGCACCGTCAACAACCCCGAGACTGCGGCTCCCATGGTCGAGTGGGCCCACAAGCACGGCTTCAAGGTGCAGATGCACACCGGCGGTACTTCCATCCCCGGCTCCTCCACCGTTACCGCGGACGACGTCATCAAGACGAAGCCCGACGTTGTTTCCCACATCAATGGCGGCCCGACCTCCATTCCTCTGCACGAAGTTGACCGCATCATGGACGAGACCACGTTCGCGATGGAGATCGTGCAGTGCGGCAACCCGAAGACCGCTCAGTACGTCCTCAACCGCGCTGCCGAAAAGGGCCAGCTCGGCCGCGTGATCTTCGGCAACGACGCTCCGTCCGGCACGGGCATCATTCCTCTGGGCATCATGCGCAACATCAGCTTCGCCGCTTCCATGACCGACATCGCCCCCGAAGTCTGCGTCGCCATGGCGACCGGCAACCCGGCGAAGGTCTACACGAAGCTCAACCGCGGCGTCATCGCCCCGGGTAAGGAAGCCGACCTGCTGATCATGGACACCCCGATGGGTTCCGTCGGCAAGGACGCCATGGAAGCTTTCGCCGCCGGCGATATTCCGGGCCTGTCCTACGTCATCATTGACGGCAAGATCAACGTCAAGAAGTCCAGCAACACTCCTCCTGCGTCGAGAAAGCCCTGCTGAGCCTTGCTCGCACAGAAGCCCAACTCATTTAGCTATTAATTTTTAATAGGAGGATATACCAATGAAAGAGCCTAAGATTCGCAAGATCGTTACCAACCTCGAAGAAGTGTTCTACGAGGGCGGCGCTGAGAAGCCCGTGGAGACCAACTCCGGCCGCAAGTCCATCAAGACTGTGTCCGTGGCTGCCGTTATCAAGAATCCGTACGCCGGCCAGTGGGTCGAAGACCTGTCTGAGCTGACCGAGTACGGCGAGTACCTGGGCGATCTGCTCACCAAGAAGGGTGCCGAGCTCCTCGGCGCCGAGAACGTTGAAACCTACGGCAAGGGCTGCATCGTCGGTCTCGACGGCGAGCTGGAGCACTCCTCCGCTATGCTGCACCCGAAGTCCGGCAAGACCATCCGCGCTGCTATCGGCGGCGGCAAGTCCATCATTCCTTCCAACGAGAAGGTCGGCCCTGCCGGCTCCGAGCTGGACATCTCCCTGCACTTCAAAGATGCTGCCTTCGTGCGCACTCACTACGGCTCCTTCGCGGTCCGTATTCCCGATGCCCCGAAGAGCGATGAGATCGTCATGGCGGTCGTTCTGGCTGACGCCGGCCGTCCGCATGCTCTCGTCAACGGCGTTGGCCGTATCGGCGGTCTGCAGAAGTCCGAAGCCAAGTGCGAGGACGGCATGCACTAATTCTTCCCCGCGTTTAACAATAGCCCCCTTGGCAACAAGGGGGCTATTTTCAAGAGCATGACCGCAGAATCATCTGCGGGAGAAAAGGCCTGGAGGACATTGTAAATGAACCTTATTGAAAAGTATCTGGCAAAAGCGGCTGGCAAGGAACATGTCGCCCCCGGCCAGGATCTCACCTGCAAGGTGAGCTTTGTCGCCGCGCACGACGTGACGGCTCCCATCGCCATCCGCATGTTCCGCGAGATCGGCGTGAAGAAGGTCTTCGATCCCAGCCGCGTGGCGCTGATCGTTGACCATGTATACCCCGCCGCCACGGAGAAGGCCCGCGCCAATGTTTGGGCGATGGACGACTTCTCCAAGGAATTCGGCGTTCCCCTGTATCAGCGCGGTGAAGGCGTTATCCACCAGCTGATGTATGAAAAGCATAAGCAGAATCCCGGCGATATCGTTTGTATTGCTGACTCCCACACCGGCACCTGCGGCGGTTACGGTCAGATCGGCATCGGCGTCGGCTCCACGGAGCTGGCCGCGGCCATGGCGACCGGCACGCTCGATCTTGAGGTGCCCCAGGTTGTGCAGATATATCTCACCGGCAAGCGCCCCTCCAACGTTTTCGGCAAGGATCTCATCCTGTATCTCGGCAGCAAGTTCGGCTCCGACTATCTCGTGGACCGCGGCCTTCTTCTCACCGGCCCCGGCATCGACGATCTCTCCATCGCCGAGCGCATGACCGTCTGCAACATGGGTATCGAGATCGGCAGCATGATCACCATCTTCGGCACCGAAGAGAAGGAATCCGACTGCTTCGAGACCTATGAGATCGATCTTTCCACGCTTGAACCGCAGATCTCCTGCCCCTTCAGCCCCGCGAACGTTGTTCCGGTGCGCGAGAAGGCCGGCATCAAGGTCACGCAGGTCGTCGTCGGCAGCTGCACCAACGGCCGTCTGAACGACATGGAGCAGGTCGCCAAGGCATTTAAAGGCAAGAAGGTCAGCCCCGACGTCAACGTGCTCATCGTTCCCGCCTCCCGCGAGATCCTCGGACAGATGGAAGAGCGCGGCTGGACGAAGATCATCCGCGACGCCGGCGCCACTATTCTCAACCCCGGCTGCGGTTCCTGCTTCGGCGCGCACGAGGGACTTATCACCCCGCGCGACGTGTGCGTTTCCACGACGAACCGCAACTTCCCCGGCCGTATGGGCAGCAAGGTCGGCCAGATCTATCTGGCGAGCCCGGCTACCGCGGCGGCCACCGCCCTCACGGGCGTCATCACCGTTCCGGAGGTGTAAGCACAAATGGAAAAGATCAGAGGTAAAGTTATCATTCTCGGCGACGACGTCGATACCGACCAGATCCTCCCCGGCTACGCGATGAGCGAGCCCTACGAGGAGATCGGCAAGTACGCCATGGCCGGCCTCCCGACGGAGGACTTCAAGCTCAACCGCGAGCCCGGGTGCATTCTCGTAGCCGGACGCAACTTCGGCTGTGGCTCCTCCCGCGAGCAGGCCCCCATCGCCCTCAAGCAGGCGCAGGTCGCCCTCGTCGTGGCGCAGGGCTTCGCCCGCATCTTCCGCCGCAACTGCATCAACATCGGCATGCCGGTGTTCGTTGCCGACGCCGTGAAGAAGCTCCACACCGGCGAGATCATTGAGGTCGATCTCGAAAAAGGCACGATCACCGCGCCCTGCGGCGTCATCGAAGCCAACCCTCTTTCGGAGAACGTGCTCAAAACGCTCGAATACGGCGGACTGATCCCCCGTGTGCGCGCCGAGCTCGGCATCACCGAATAAACCGGTTTGAAAGAATCAAATAAGGAATATACAGAGGAGAAGAGCTATGGCTATGAAAGACCCTCAGGCAAGAACAAAACAAATTATTAAGGACGATATCGAGACCATCCGCGCTTATGCTGATGCGTTCGGCGTTGAGATGCCCGATCTTGACGAGAACGGCGAGGTCGTCGGTCTGCCCGCGCCGTATCCCCGCGAGGTCGCCGGTGTCGTCCGCAGCGGCTACCGCATCTACGAGCTCGGCCAGAAGGCCGTCGAGACCGGCATGCCCTGCCTGAACCCGATCCTCGGCCGCAACAGCGCCGAAGAGACCTGGAAGGAATCCAACGACATTTACAAGTACGCCGAAAAGTTCGGCCAGACTGTGTTCCAGTTCGTCCACTCCGAGGCGACCCGCCACATCGACCCGCTCAAGGGCCGCGAGCTCATCGAGCAGTCCCGCGGTAAGGGCGGCATCACCCCGAAGGGCGAGCGCGAGTTCATCCAGATGGGCGGCGGCGCGAAGCACCCCGTGCGTATCAACGCCACCGGCGACACCGCGCACATCAACATCCTCAACGGCTTCATCGCCGGCTTTGACGGCACCGACATCGGCCCTGTCATCCACGTCCACTTCGGCGGCCGCGGCATCCACGACTTCCGCACGAAGGTCGTCAACGGTTACAAGTCCTGCATCGTCTGCGCCGAGAACAAGATCTTCGCGCAGCTCGACACCCACAAGCACATCAACAACATCGGCGGCACCGACGGCATGGCCATCGCGATGTGCCTTCTCTCCGAGGGTATTGCCACCCACGCCGGCCTCCCCTGGGAGCTCTCCGGCATCCAGATGAACGTCGGCGGCAACAACCTGTACCGCGACCTTGCCATCATGCGCGCGTTCCGCCACAACATGCTCTCCAAGAGCCTGATCGTTGTCCCCGAAACGTTCCAGCATCCGCCCGCGAACCTGATCGCGGAGCAGGCGCATTTTGCCCGCATGGCCATCTCCGCCAAGCTCGGCGGCGCCAACTTCTACCGCCCGAAGGCGGCCGAGAGCGTCGGCATCCCGACCGGCGACTCCATGGGCCAGGCCTGCTGGGCTACGCTCGACGTGTTCCAGCACACCTACAACCCCGGCATTGAGTCTCCGAAGATCGACGAATACGAGAACATGATGATGGACGAGGCGTTCGCCGTTCTTGAAGCCGTTCTCAAGCTCCCCGCGCACAGCCTGCATCAGGGCTGCCTGACCGAGGAATTCTGGAAGCAGTGGACGGACGAAGAGCTCATCGACCTCATCGTTGACGGCGGCAAGTCCGGCAAGATGGACACCCCGCGCGCCGGCGGCTGGGATCTCAAGCGCTTCGTCAAGACGAACCGCGACCCCGACGGCATCACCCGCTACGTCGAAGGCTACACCCCGCTGGGCGTCGATCCTTCCCGCTGCCCGATCACCAAGGAGCACGTTGTCGTGCACATCGAGAAGCCGCCTACACGCAAGGAGAAGATCGTCCTCGCGACCGTCGGCGCCGACGCGCACGTCAACGGCATCAACACCATCCGCGAGGCCTTCCAGGACGCCGGTTATGAGATCATCTTCCTGCGCGGCATGAACCTGCCCGAGACCGTGGCCGAAGTCGCGGCGGAGGCGAAGGCAAACGCCATCGGCGTGAGCAACCTGCTCGGCCTCGGCGTGACGCTGTTCCCGCGTGTCGGCAAGCGTCTCGAAGAGCTCGGAATGCGCGACAAGGTCGTCGTCTGGGCCGGCGGGCGTATCGCCGAGAAGGAAGAAGAGCACGCCTACTACGAGAAGAAGATCGCGGAAGAGGGCACCGGCTTTATGGGCGTTGACGCGTTCTTCGGCCCCGAGTCCACGCCCGAGCAGTGCGTGACCAAGATCACCGAACTCATCGAGGCGAAAGAGAAAGAGCTCGCCGAGAAAGAAGAAAACAAGTAAATTAGGAAGGAAAGAGAACACCATGGACCAGTACAGAATTCCCTGCGTTATCATGCGTGCCGGTACCAGCAAGGGCATTTTCCTCAAGGAAAACGATCTGCCCGCCCCCGGCCCCGAGCGCGACGCCATGATCCTGCAGATCTTCGGTTCCCCCGACAAGCGCCAGATCAACGGTCTGGCCGGTGCCGATCCCCTGACGAGCAAGCTCGCCGTCATCGGCCCGAGCAAGCAGCCCGGCTGCGACGTGGACTACACGTTCGCCCAGGTCTCCATCACCGACGCCGTCGTTGACTGGAACGGCAACTGCGGCAACATCTCCTCCGGCGTTGCCCCGTTTGCGATCGACGAGTCCATCGTGAAGTGCCACGAGGGTCTCAACGAGGTCACCATCTGGCAGGTCAACACCCAGAAGGTCATGAAGTCCTACGTCCTCGTCGAGGACGGCAAGGCGAAGGTCACCGGCGACGTCGCCATCGCGGGCGTGCCCGGCACCGGCGCTCTCATCCAGATGGATATGTCCGGCACCGCCGGCGCCGCTACCGGCAAGCTTCTGCCGACCGGCAACCCCGTGGACGTCATCGAGACGAGCCGCGGCCCCATCGAGGCCTCCATCGTTGACTGCGCCAACCCCGTCATCTTCGTGCGCGCCGAGAGCGTCGGCATGAAGGGCACCGAGGACCAGGTCGAGATCGACGGCAACAAGGAACTGCTCAAGTATCTCGAAGAGATCCGCGGCATCGCGTGCGTCAAGTGCGGCATGGCGAAGGATCTCGCCGACGCCACCAAGAACTCCCCGGCGTTCCCGATGGTCGCTTTCATCACCGAGGCGCAGGATTACTACTATCCCCCCGAGAAGAAGACCATCAAGAAGGAAGAGGTCGATCTCGTCTCCCGCCTGATGTTCATGCAGGTGCTGCATAAGACCTATGCCGGCACCGCCACGGTCTGCACCGGCGTCGCCGCGAAGATCCCCGGCACTATCGTCAACCAGGTCATCGGCAAGGAGAATCCGGAAGAGCTCGTGCGCATCGGCCACCCCGCCGGCGTCATCAACTGCTATTCCGAGGTTACGCCCGATCTCACCGTGAAGAAGGCCGCCATCGAGCGCACCGCCCGCCGTCTTATGGAAGGCTACGCGCTGCTCGAGAAGAGCAAGGACCCCCGCAAGAAGTAAGAGCGCCCATGTCCGCCATCCGGGTCTCCCGGATGGCGGTTAAGGAGTCAAAGCGATGAAAGCAAACATTCTTGTTTATGATGTCGGCAGCACCTATACGAAGGGCGCGGCCTTTGCCCTTGCGGACGGGAAACTGACGTTCCTTGCCCGCGGCCAGCACCCGACGACGCTGGAGAACATCAGCGACGGCGCGCGCGGCGCCGAGGCGGAGATCCTCGCCAAGGGCGTGGAATTCGCGCCCGATATGGTCCGGTTCAGCTCGTGCAGCGCCGCGGGCGGACTGCGCATGGTCGCCATGGGGTACATGCCCCGCGTGACAGCGAAGGCCGCGAAGGAAGTTGCCATGACCGCCGGTGCGCGTGTCATGGAGGTCGTCTCCGCGGACGAGCCGCCCGAGTTCCGCGAGGAAGTGCTGCGCGAGATCAAGCCCGACATCATCCTGCTCTCCGGCGGTACGGACGGCGGCGACATGGCCAACGTGCTCGAAAACGCGGACATCATCTGCAAGGTGCACGGCGAAGGCACGGTCATTCTCGGCTGCAACAAGTTCGCCCAGCGCGAGGCGGCGGAGAAATTCCGCGCCGCGGGCATTGAGTGCATCCGCGTGCCGAACATCCTGCCGACGATCCACGAGCTGAACGTGAAGCCCGCGCGCATCGCCATCCACGAGCAGTTCATCAACCAGATCACCCATGCGAAGGGCTTGCAGGAATTCCGCGATTCGCTCGCGGATCAGACCGTCATCCCGACGCCGGGCGCCGTGCTCCTTGCGAGCGAGCTGCTTGCCAAGGGCAGCTACGAGCAGGAGGGCGTCGGCGGCGTGATCCTCGTGGATATCGGCGGCGCTACGACCGACATCCATTCCGCTCTGCCCGAGCTCATCGACATGAACATCGAAGAGCGCGGACTTGTTGTGAGCAACGAAAAGCAGTTTTCCTACCGCACCGTCGAGGGCAATCTCGGTCTGCGCGTGAGCGCGACCGGCATTCCCGAGGCCGTGGGCGACAAGGCCGTTCTCCGCGCCATGGACCACGATTACGGTCTGACGCCGGAGGATGTGGAAAACTATGTCGATCTGCTCGAAGCGCACAACGATCACATTCCCGCCGACGAGAAGGAGGCCTGTCTCGACCGCGCGCTTGCCGCGTGCGCCGCGGACGTCGCCATCCGCCGTCACGCCGGATATTACGCGAAGGAGGCCGATCCCGTCATGGGCATCATGGCCGGCGCTCCGATGGGGCGCGATCTTCGCAACGTGCGCCAGGTGCTGTGCGTGGGCGGTATTTTCCTCCACTGCCACGGCGAGGAGCGCGAGAACATCGTGCGCCGCACGTTCGATAACCCCGGCATCTCCCTGCTGCCGCTCAACGACCCGGACATCTGGTTCGACGAGGACTATATCCTCTACGCCATGGGCGTTCTGGCGCAGCACTTCCCCGAAGAAGTTCTTTCGTACATGAAAGAGCATGTGATAAAGAAATAAACCACTCAAATACTTATACTTATTAAGGAGACTGATTCCCATGACCAACGGACAGAAAATGCGCAAGCTCTTTGAAGAGAAAAAGCTCGTCGTCGCCCCCGGCTGCCACGACGCTCTCACCGCGAAGATCATTTCTTACCTCGGCTTCGACGCCGTGTACATGACCGGCTACGGCCAGAGCGCCTCCCACCTCGGCCAGCCCGACGTCGGCCTGATGACCATGAGCGAAATGGTCATGCGCGCTTCCAACACCGTGGAAGCTGCCGGCAACGCCCTCGTCGTCGCCGACGCCGACACCGGCTTCGGCAACGCTGTCAACGTGCAGCGCACCATCCGCGAGTATGAGAAGGCCGGCGTCGCCGTCATTCAGCTCGAGGACCAGGTCATGCCCAAGAAGTGCGGCCACATGACCGGCCGTCAGGTCGTTCCCATGGAAGAGATGGTCGGCAAGGTCAAGGCCGCCGTTGATGCCCGCCAGGGCGACATGATGATCATGGCCCGTACCGACGCCCGTACCGTTTACGGCATCGAAGAGGCCATCAAGCGCGGCCTTGCTTACAAGGAAGCCGGCGCGGACATCATCTTCATCGAGTCCCCCGAGTCCAAGGAAGAGATGATGCTCATCAACAAGGAGATCCCCGGTCTGACGCTCGCCAACATGGTCGAGGGCGGCCGCACCCCGATCTTCAAGAACGACGAGCTCGAGAGCTTCGGCTACAACCTCGTTATCTACCCCACCGCCTCCACCTACGTCACCACCAAGGCCATGATCGACCTGTGGGAAGGCCTGAAGCGCGACGGCACCACCATCACCCAGCTTGACAAGATGGTTCCGTTTGCCCAGTTCAACGAGCTGATGGGTCTGCAGAAGATCCGCGACATCGAGCACACCTACGCCTCCTCCACCGGCCGCTGAGCGCAGACGGGAGAGAAAAAGATGGCAGATCTGAAAAGCGTAGTTGCGGAAAAGCTTCCGCTGACGATGGGCGAGACGATCGCCCTCGCAAAAGAATACGGCGTGCGCGTGGTGGATGTTGTCCTCACGGAGAGCGAGCTGCGCACCGGTCTTGACCGCGAAGGCGTGCTCAAGGCCGTCATGGAAGAGTATGCGCACAACCTCAAGGCTGTGGAGATCGGCGTTTCCGGCGGAAACAGCTTCCTGCTCGGCACCGTTCCCACCCAGCTCAAGGAAATGGGCCCCGGCACCATCTTTGCGGATGTGCTGCTTGACAAGGCGCTCATGTACACCGTGGCCGCCGAAGTCGGCAACCACTGCATCGGCGTGCGTCCGTGCGCCGGCACGGGCGACCCCTGCCCCTACACCGGCTTCCTGCGTGCGCTGATGGACGTCGGCACCGACGAGACCACTCTCGCCGAGGTCGCCTGCCTCATGCTCAAGGTCGGCAGCCTGTTCCGCGTGGCGAAGGTCACCACCGGCTGCAATCTGGAAGGCTACGGCGCGGGCTCTGCCGCCATTGCCGCCGCGACCGTTCATCTGAAGAACGGCACGCCCGAGCAGATGGAAAAGGCCATGGTCCTCGCTATGTCCCCGACGATCGGCGTTCCCTGCACGCCGCGCGTGCTCGTTCCGGCGCTCTGCACCGCCCACGTCGGCGGCGCGATCCTCGGCGGCATGTACGCCGGCCGTCTCTGCACGACCGTGGAGATGACCGTCAACGTCCCGTTCGACGTTATGTTCGCTATGGCGTCCCTCGTTCACAAGGAGAGCGCGCACCACATCGTGCCCACCGTCGTGGAGTACATGGAGCCCTTCTTCCAGCGCACCGCTGAGGTCGAATCCCTTGTTTCCGAGGAAGTCCACAAGGCCGACAAGAAGCGCATTGAAGAGACGCTCGAAAAGGCCAAGGAGATCGCCAAGAAGATGGCGGACGGCTCTGCCCCCATCATCAAGACGCTCGGCGACGCCGTTGTCGGCGGTTCCTCTCAGGCTGTCGGCAGCCCGACGAACTGCGGCCGCATCGCCCACGAGCTTCTCAATGAGGGCGAGAAGGTCACCGAGATCACCATCGAGCTGTATCCGGAGCTCTTTGCCCGCCGCACGATCAACGTGCCCGGCGTGCTCATGGGCGCGGTGTACGGCTGCTCCACCTCCGACTATAAGACCTACGAGGTCGCCGTGGAGCGCGTCAAGGCCGACGGCGTCAAGGTGAACATCGTCCGCGGTGAAGAGTACCAGATCCAGAAGGTCACTCTCGTCACCGATAAGGGCAACAGCGTCATGGTCGATACGCTCAACCGCGGCGGCGGCCGTCTCGTGCTGCGCAACGCCACGCCCTCTCTTGAGAAGGCGCAGGAAGCTGCGAAGAAGCTCGGCATCGTTGTTGTCGAGTAATTCTCCCCGATAATTTCATATCCGCAAAGCTGCCGGGATCGTATGATCCCGGCAGTTTTTCTATGCCCATCAATATCACGAAATGTGCGTATAATTGGGACTCAAATTGTCGGCCAGAAAATTTTGCAGTCGAAAACCTATGCATTATCAATGGATATACGATTCGTGAAATCCGACGGGAAAGTAGGTGCTCACAAAATGTGTTTTTCTGCTAACATATAGATATGAAACACAAAGCGTGATTCAAATCTATGTAAGCAGAGGAGCGGATATGAGTAAACGATCCTATCCGGTGTGGGACTATCCGTCCAACACCAAACAAAACCTGATAACGCCGGCGAAATCGCCGCAGGAGCGGAACCGGGGCGTCGGCATCCCGCAGAGCCAGCAGAGCAGAGCGCCGACGCTGCAAAACACAACACCGGCGCAGCGGGGAATCGTTCCGGAAAGAGGGCAGAACGCCCGGCAGAACTATAAGCCGCCGACGCGGGGCCGGCCGGCGAGCACCGGTGCGCAGCCGTGGCTGCGCAATTCCGGCGCAGGGAAGCAGACGCCCGGCACGACCGGAACGATAAGAAGAACCGGGACAACGGGTACGGCCAGACAAACCAGAACGAGTAAGTCAACGGGAACGACCGGGAAACCGCCTTACCGTTCTTCGTATGCCAGCGCTGCGGATCTCGCCGACATGAACGAGATCATGGGTGTGAACTCCTACACCGGCGAGGCGCAGGATGTCGCCGACGATTTCCTGCGGCAGAAGGGCGTAAGCAGCACCACAGAGTACCAGAAAAAGTTCTTTGCCGAGCAGGAAGCGAAGCGAAGAGCGCAGGAGGAACGGGCGCGGCAGTATCGCGAGCTGTACGGCAGCGCGGAGGACGAGGCGGAAATCCTCGGCCTGCGCGGCGGCTACACCGGCAAGGTCAACGACATGGTTCAAGCGGAGTGGGCGCGTTATAACGTAGACAATGCAGCCGACTATCGTGCCGCATTGGAAGCGAAAGGTACAGGCGCGGACTATTTGTGGCGGAGAGCTGTCGGGGGCGCGAAAGGAGCAACGCAAGCGCTGGCAAATGATATTAGTTATCGCTCACAGCTTGCAATGCCATACCAAGCAGCAGAACAGGCATATTGGGAGGATGTATACAACGGTGGAGCGGCTTCCAGAGGCGCAAGAGAAGAGCGTTACGCCGGATTGACAGAAAATCAGCGTACTGCGCTTGAATATATGGGTAGCCTGGACGCGAGTTCGGAGTACCTTCTTCAGGCGCAGCGGGAAGCAGAGGCGAAATACGCTGATGAGCCGCTGTACCGCGCTGCGTACTGGGCGGATGAGTATAACGCCGAAACACAGAGAAAGTATGGAGATGTCTCGGACGGTTCGCGTCTTGCGGGAAATTTTGCGGAGCGCCTGGGCAGCAGAGTTCCGGCTATGGCGGCAAAATATATTCCAATCTTCGGACCATTCCTTTCCAATGCAATGCTGTACGGGCAGTCATCCGGCGCAGCCTTTGACCGTTCCCTGAGCGAGGGGGCAACGCGGCACGAGGCAGAGCTGTATGCAAGCGGCATAGGAATGAAAGCTGTCGTCACAGAACGCCTCAGCGACGGAATGAACAAGCTTTTCGGCAAGGGATTTTCCGACAAATTAACGAATCAGGTGGTGGATAAGCTTGCAAAAAGCCCTGCCGGAAAGATAGTTTTGCGTTTCCTGTTGAATGCAAATAACGAAGGGCTGGAAAACGTTATTGACGATGTTTTAGACCCGCTTTTTACAACGATCTATAAGGGAAAACAATACAGCAGCGCACAGGAATATTTCTCCGATGTGGATGTAGCGCAGCTTACCGAAGACTATCTTATCGGCTTTGGAGAAAGCCTGCTCTACCAAAGCGGAGGAGTACTTGCTGAAAAATCGAGAAAGCCTACAGACCCAATTTACGCAGTTTTACTCGATCAGGCACAGGAGAAAGTCGAGGAAAAGCTCGGGTCGGACGAGTATCAGCGTGTTATTCAGGGGCTGAATGGTGACGGCGGAGCCAGAGCACCGGAGATGCCCACAAACGACTGGTATAACGACGTTGTACTACGTGCGGCACAGAATGCCGGGGCCGGAGGCGGAAACGCACGCCGACTTGGAATTGATCCGGCGTTCGATCAAAAAGTGATGACAGCTTTGATGTCGGATGATATAATTGATTCATCAACAGGAAAATATGTCCTCTATGGAAGCTACGGCGATTTGGACAAGTTCCGAAAGCTGGAAGGTATCACCGGCGTGCAGTTGCATCATTTGAACCAGCAGGGAGTTTTCGGAGAAACGATACCCTATCGGGATGGTGTATGCATGATGGTTAGAGGAAATGCAATTACCGAAAAGAGAAGCGAACATAATCTGCTGCACACATGGACGGAAGGTTTTTTCGATAACTACAGAGCGGGCGGCAAATACGAAGGAGAACTTCCTACGATTGGTGAGTATAACATTGAAAATGCAAAGTCAATAGGAAATGCGGGGTTTGGAAACGATCTTGTGGAAGCCTTCATAAATGCTGCCGTTCAGGAACAGTTCGATTATGGTTTCTCCATGGATGAACTGATTCCGAGGATACCCGGGTCAATGCATCTGAATTGATTGGAGGAGTTCAATGATGGAAATTGATAAGAAGAAAAATATGGTGTATGGTCAGCAGAAAGAAGCTGCGTCGAAACTATCACCGGAAGTGGAGGCGAAAATGAACGAACTCTCGCCGAAGGCTTTTACTATAGCAGACAAGACGATTGAGGCCTACGGAAAACCGGTAGAGGAATATGACGATATAGACCGCGCAACCATGGCCGGACTGATTTTCGGGGAGCTATGCGCACTTGCATATGAGAACGATTTTGCAAGCCTGGGCTGGTTCAACGGAACGATTACGGCTATCGCCTATCAGAAACTTCATTATTCGGTACAGATGTCAGTAAGAATCGCAAATCAACTGGTTTTTCATTCCGGCGCAAAGGAAAATGTGAATTTACACAACCTGAGGCACAACGGAATTGATGCGTATTTCCTGCTGGACAAGCCGGAGGAGATGTCACGAAAAATAAAGGTCTTTTTCGCCGAAGTACACGAAGCGTTTGAAAAGGCACGAAGAGACGGATTAATTGAATAATGCATGCGCCGCCGGGGGACACCCCGGCGGCGTTTTGCGTACTGGAAAAGTCCGTGTTTTTTTCAGCAAAGTATGGTACAGTATGATTATGAGAAAAAGGACGAACCATTACCGGGCGTCTGCCGTATGTACGAAACACGCCGGGGAAACAACTGGACGACCATGCAGGACATCTGGCGGGCGACCGCTTCGGAGGCTCCGGACAGTTGGACAATCTGGTGTCGCAGCACTGGCTCGTGAACTTGAGCTCTTATAAGTTGCTTGAGAACGAATGGTACAGGGCGATACGTGATGGGAAGACGGTGGGCGTAAGTGTCTATGTTGAGTACGCGGGAGACGATTTGCGACCAAGCGCCTTTAGCATAGAGTACACAATCGACGGAGAAGAGCACAGCAAACACATCACAAATGATATTTTAGGAGGACTGGGGTTATGACCTACGGTGAGCTACATAAATACTTGAAGGCATATAACAAAAAAGCTGCGGCGGAGGGACGGCCGTTTGAGGATCTGTTTTCCGAGTACCAGAGTGAAATGATCCGACAGAGCATTGCCTATGCGGAAAACCGTGCGGAAAAAATATATGTTTATTCTGATTTTGAATGCGGCGCAATTATGGCGAGACCAGCCTTCATCATTGAAGGAAAGTTTTATCCGGACTATGAATGGGATAAGGCCATACGTGAGGGGAAAGAATCATCTTCAATTTCCAGAGAGGAAAAAAGGGATATACGAAGGACGATTCTGTGTTATGCGGTTGCTGTTCGTGAGTTGTGTCTCGAGTACAAGAGGGCAGTGCCGACGGTGATCAAGCTCATTTACGACGCAAAGACCCGCCAAGTGAGAGCGCAGTACGGCTATGAGCGCCTGAAGCCTTTAAGCGAATATGCTGACGAGACCCGCTGCCGTATGTGGTTCGACGAGATCCGGGCAAACAATCTGTAAAACCAAATTACCGCGCCGCCGGGGGAGACCCCGGCGGCGTTTTTGTGTTTGGCATTATCACGGAGCGTGTGCAGCTCGGGCGCGGGAAATGGAAAAAGAGCAATTTGCGCCGGAGAAAGACCCTGCTTATTCAATGGATACACGATTCGTGAAAAACGACGAAAAAGCTGCCGTTCACGAACCGTGTTTCTATGCTACCATTAAATCACCGTAAGGGAATTCGCGGGCCGGGGCGAACACCGGCGGAAAGGAGTCTGAGATGGACGAAAACGAAAGATCGGAAGAGATCGGGGAGGTCGTGCCTCCCGCGGAGGACGGCTCAGCGGAGCAGAGGGAGAGCGTTCCCACGCCGCAGAGCCATGAGGACAATCGCCGATTCCAGGCGGCGAGACTGGGGGGCGAACGCGCCGGATACGAGCGGGCGATGCGCGAGCTGGCCGGGCGCGAGAGCGAGCGGCGCTCGCGCGAGGAAGAGCAGATGCGCTTTATCGCCGAGGACGCGCGCGAGTTTGCCCGCCGGTATCCGGAGGCGGATCTCGCGGGGCTGGACGCTTCGGAGAGCTTTCGCCGTTTCTGCGGCAGCCGCTACGGCAGAGAGCCGCTGAGCGAGCTGTACGCGGATTATCTGGAGGTCGCCGGCGGCGCGCTGCGGGCCGCGCAGGCGAGAAGGGAAAGCCGGGCTGCACGCTCCACCGGCAGCGGCGGCAGCGGGGTCTATGAGGCGCTCAACGCCCGGCAGCAGTCGGAGCTGGACGCGTGGAACCGCGCGTTTCCGCAGATGAAAATGTCGGCTCGCGAGTATCTGAGCCGAAACAAATGAACGGGAAAGGAGACAAAACATGAGACCCATCCAGAATGCGGGCGGCGAAGAGACGATCCGTGAGCGCAGCTACCCGGTGGCAAAAGCCACGGCGATCACCGCCGGACAGGTGGTGCAGCTTTCCGGAGGCAAAGTCGTTCCGGCGGCTGCCGCGCAGACCGCTGCCATTCTCGGCATCGCCGGAGAGGACCACAGCGGCACGGCGGACATTCTCAATCCGCGCGCGGACGGGGACGAGATCCTCGTCTGCGATAATCCGGGGCTGATCTTTGAATGTCCCGTGCCGACGATCAGGGCCGCGAGCGGCAGCGCCGCGACGCTCGTTCCGGCAAGCGGGGATATTGCTGCCGGCGCGGCGGACGACGCCTACAACGCCGCGGTGCTCGTACTCAAAAGCAAGGCCGCGGGCAGCAGCAACACCGATAAGCCCGGCACGCGCCGCGCCGTGACGGACTATGCGAAGAGCGGCACGGTGCTCACGCTTGAGACCGGCGGCACACCCGCCGCCGGGGACGAGTATGAGCTCTATCCCGCGCTCGGCAGCGCCGTGTGCGCGCTCAACGCCATGGCTACGGCGCTCGTTGTGAGCGCGACGGGCGCCATGGCGGTGCGCTGCATCGGCCACGATTACGAGCGTCACACGATCCGCTGCATCGCCGCGGCGCATACGCTCGCGGCAAAATCCTGAAAAAAACAAATCTAAAAAGGAGATCAATGAATCAATGAGCAGCACTTTCAAAAACTGGACCAGCGACAACTATGCGTTCGTCGGCAAGGCGTTCGACTTTGCTTACGCCGACCGCCTCAATAAGCTCTCGCCCGTCGTGGGCGAGGTGAACGCCAAGAGCATCGACTACGAGCTGACCGGCTCCGGCGGCTACGGCGAAGCGCCCCGCTACGACGGCGAGAATCTCAACGAGGGCAGTCTCAAGCGCGGCTTTAAGACCGTGATCACGCCGGTCGAGTACACGCTCTCCATCCCCGTCGGCTACAAGGAGGCCAAGGTGGACAAGATGGGCGAGACCAAGAAGGTCGGCACCAAGCTCGGCGACAGCATGGCGCTCACCGTGTATCTGCACGTTCTGCGCATGTTCGCCAACGCCTGGAACACCGACGGAAAGCACAACGGCGGTGACGGCGTGAGCTGGGCCAACGCCGCGCACCCTGTCGCCTCCCGCGGCTCCTCGGGCCGAACGTTTGTGGCCGATACCGACGCCGGTACATACTCGAACATCTCCACGGACGCCTTCTCCGTTTCCGCCATCACGGCGGCGCAGGCTCGTGCCAACCGATTTCTCACGCCCGACGGTATGCCGTTCCTGTGTGACTTTGACACGGTGCTCATTGCGCCGGAGCTCGAAGAGAAGGCGAAGAAGATGTTCGGTGAGAACGCCCGACTGATGCCTGCCGCCGATCCCGAGAGCGCCTACAACGCCGCAAACCCCGTGTACGGCATGCGCTACATCGTCATGGGCGGCGGCGCGGACGGCTTTACGAGCAAGCAGTGGGCGGTGTGCGACCGCCGATTGATGAAGGAGCTTGTGAACATCGTCTATAACACGCGCCCGACGGTGATGCAGTCGCCGCAGGACAACCCGCTGAAGGATCTTTACACCGCGTATGCCGACTTCGGCGTGGGCTGGGGCGACGCGCGGCAGATCATTTTTGGAAATCCTTCCTGATTGCGGGGAACAGACGGGGCAAACCCCTCAGGCAGCGGCGCTGCCGCTGCCAGCCCCGCCCCCCTCTCTGTCGCCTGCGGCGACATCTCTCCCCGCTGGGGAGAGTCTGCCCCTGTTAGGGGAGCCAAGACAGTATTCCGCATACCTGCTTGACTCCTCTGATAGGGGAGGCGGCAAAACCCAAAGGCTTTGACGGAGGGGTTTTCTTACGCGGAGAAAGACAATCCCTCAGTCAGCCTGTCGGCTGACAGCTCCCTTTACACAAGGGAGCCTTTGTAGGGGCGGGGCTCTGCTCCGCTCATTGTGAAAAAAGAAAGGAGAACAACATGAACGAAAAAACGAAAGACATTCTGATCCGCGCCGGAAAGACGTTCTGGCAGGCGGCTCTTGCGTACCTGCTGGCGGACGCCGCGGTGCTGCAGGAGGCGCTGACCGACTGGAGCACGGGAAAGCAGCTCCTGCTCTCGCTTGCCGTCGGCGCCGCGGCCGCGGGATTCAGCGCCGTATACAACGGCATTGTCCGCCCGCGGCTCGGAGGGGAGTGACGCTCTATGGAGCCTAACTGCCAGAATCAACCCTGCCATGAGCTTACGGAGCTGCAGAAGCGCTTCACCCGCTTTCAGGACGACACGGTGAAGCGCCTTGCCGCCGGGGATGTTTCGATGGCGACGATCAACACCAAGCTCAACTGGCTCATCGGCATCCTCTCCGGCATCGGCGCGGCGGTGCTCGCCGCCGTGCTGCGCATTCTGTATAACTGAAAGGAGACATCATGAAAAAGATCGATTCCGTCTGTACGCTCACGCTCGGCACGAGCGCGCAGACCGTCCGCGTGAGCGGACTTGCCTGCATGGTGCAGAACAACAGCGAATCCGCCAGCGTGTACATGAAGGAGCGCCGCGCCGACGGCGAGGACGTCACCGCCGATAACGGCTGGCGTCTCGCGCCCGGCGAGCGCACCCCGGTACCGTTCACGGCGCTCGATCTCTCGCTCGTCGCTTCCGCCGCCGGGACGGACGTGCGCGTGCTGCTGCTCGACGAGCTTTGAGAGAGGGGCGGCGCGCCATGACGCTGGGAGAAGCAAAAAACAAGGTTTATATGCTCCTCGACGAGCACAGCGCGGGCGGCGAGGTGGAGCACGACGAGGACATCGAAAAGAAAATGACCGCCTTTTTCGACACCGCGCAGAAAACGCTTGCGCAGATCCGGCGCATCGTGCGCGAATACGCGCTGCCGCTTGCCATGGGCAAGACCGCGTACGAAATGCCGCCGGACTTTTCGGCGCTGTACCGCGTCTGGGCGGACGGACGCATCACGAGAGCGCTCCGCTGGCGCGCCGGAAAGCTCCTTGTGCCGGAGGGGTACGCCGCGGAGATCGTTGTGGAGTATTTCGCCGTGCCGAATACGATCCCGCAGGACGCGCCCGACAGCTGCGAGTTCGAGATCGACGCGGAGGCGTGCGAGTGCATGCCGTATTATGTGGCGGCGCAGCAGCTGCTGCCGGATCTCGTGCTGGACTATGGCGCGATGCTGCAGATGTACAACTATCAGGTGTCGCTTCTCAAGACGACGCAGCCGGGCGGGAACCGGCGTGTCGCGCAGAGCCTTTTCCGGAGGTGAGACCATGGGGAAGAAACGCGGCGCGGGGATCACCCGCACACGGTACGCCGCCTTTCGCGGCGCGGATTTTTCGACTGACCCGTCGCTTGTGGAGAGCTGCCGCAGCCCGCTTTGCACGAACATCGTGGCGGACGGCGGCGCCATGCCGCAGAAACGGCTTGGCTACCGGACGGTACAGAGCCTGGGAGACACCGTGTACGGGCTCTTCGGCGCGGAGTTCGGCGGTACGGTGAAGCGCCTTGTCCACGCCGGAACGAAGCTCTATGTCTGGGCGGACGACGGAACGCCCGCGGTGCTTCTCTCCGGTCTGCCCCGCCGCAAGAGCCGGGCGGTTTTTCTCGCCGGAAAGCTCTGGATCGTCACCGGCGGCGGGTTTTACTCTTATGATGGGACGGAGGCAAAGCGCGTATCCGCTTCGGGGGCGTATGTCCCCACGACAACGATCACGCGCAGCCCCTCCGGCGGCGGGGTTTCCCATGAGGCAGTCAACCTGCTCACGCAGTACCGGAAGAACGCTTTTCAGACCGACGGAAAGAGCGTGAAATTCACGCTCGACGGCGAGATCGACGTATCCGGTGCGGTGCGCGCGTGGGTCTGGGGCGAGGAGGTCACGGACTTCACACTCGACCGCGCGGCGGGCACGATCACGTTCCCCTCTGCCCCCGCCACGCCGGACGCGGGCGCGTCCGACGGGCTCGTCGTGCAGTTTCCGCACACGGTGGAGGGCTATGCTGACCGCATTGACAAGTGTACGATCATCACGACCTACGGCATCGGCTCGAACGACCGCGTGGTGCTCTCCGGCAATCCGGACTGCCCGAATCTCGACTGGACGAGCGGGCTGTACGATCCGACGTATATGCCCGATCTCGGCTATGCCGCCGTCGGCAGCGAGGCCACGCCGATTTGCGGCTACTGCCGCATCGGAAGCTCGCTCGGCATCGTCAAGGCGGACGACGGGAGCGACAGCACCGTGTTCCTCCGCTCCGCTGCGCTCTCCGAGGACGGGGAGGCCGTGTTCACGCTGCAGCAGACGATCGCGGGCGTGGGGGCCGTCGCGCCGGGGAGCTTCGCTTCGCTCTTCGACGATCCGCTCTTTCTCTCGCGCGCCGGTGTTGCGGCGATCACGAGCAGCAGTCTGACCGGGGAGAAGATCATTCAGAACCGAAGTCTGTATCTCAACGCGCAGCTCACGAATGAGCCGTCTCTGCCGGAGGCGGAGGCGGCGGTGTGGCAGGGCATGTACCTGCTCGCGGTGCCGGAGGGACATGTATATATCCTCAACGGCCGCCAGACCAAGACGTTCCGCAGCTCGGCGCTCGGCGATTTCGTGTACGAGGGGTTTTACTGGGAGGACGTTCCGGCGCTGTGCTGGTATGTGCAGCGCTCCGGTACGGACGAGGCGCTGTACTTCGGCACGGCGGACGGGCGGATCTGCAAACTCAACACGGACATCGAGGACATGAGCCGCTACAGCGACGACGGCGCGGCCATCTCCGCGGTGTGGGCGACGAAGTACGATGACGACGGAACGCCCGCCGTGCTCAAGACGCTTTTAAAGCGCGGCTGCTGTGTGACCATCAAGCCGTATGCGCGCTCGAGCGCCGAGGTGTACATCCGCGCCGACCGCACCGGCGGGCACGAGAAGAAGGTAGCCGGAAAGCCGATGGACATTCTGGACTTTTCCGACATCGACTTTGAGCGCATCACGTTCAACACGGACGAGAGCCCGCAGGAGATCTTCCTCAACCGCAAGGTGAAGAACTACAAGAGATTGCAGATCATCGTCCGGAACCGGGAGCCGAACGAGGGCTTCGGTATATTCCAGATCACAAAGCATTATGTGACGGGCAATTACGCGAAGAGGTGAAGACATGAGCATACAGGAACAGAAGATCACGGAAGCCGCCATTGCCGCAAGCGGCGTGCAGAGCCGGCCCGACAAGCTGACCGGCACGGCGGCGCAGAACAAGAAGGTATTCGACGCGCTGGTGACGGCGGTGGTGCGGGAAAAATTCAACGCCCTGCTCGACGAGCTGACCGGCACGACTGCCGCGGCGCAGCTCGGCATAACGACGATCCCCGGCTTTTCGGCGGGGAACGTCCAGACGGCGCTTGAGCAGATCGTACAGGCGATGCAGGACGTGACGCAGGGCAGCGTTGCGGACGGGAGCATCACACTGGCAAAGCTCGCCGCGGAGGTGACGGCCATCGCTCTCGGCGGCGCGGCGGCGAGCCATACGCACGGCGCGGGAGATATAAATTCCGGCGTTCTGGACGCGGCGAGGATCCCGGTGCTGGACGGCACGAAGCTCGGCACGGGAAGCGTCGGCACGGCGCAGCTCGGCGCGGCGGTGGTGATATCGGATAAGCTCGCGGCACTCTCGGTGCTCGCAACGCACATCGCGCAGGGCGCGGTAACAGCGCAGAAGATCGCGCCGGGCGCGGTGACGGCGGAGAAGATCGCCGCGGGTGCTATCATCACGGCGCTGCTCGCGCCGAACGCCGTGACCGCCGAGAAGCTCGCGAACGATATTCCGTATACGAAGTTCGGCCTTTCCGCCGATCAGGTGCGGCACGTTTACGCCGGAACGACGGAGCCGGGCGCCGAGCTCGGCAGTGACGGGGATATCTATCTCAAGTATGCAGAGTGAGGTGAACGGAATGGGAACGTTCAGCACTACAGCGCCAACAAACGTCGTCGGTTGGAGCGAGGAAGTATCCGGCGAAATTGTTAGCATGTACAACAAAGGAAAGTACGGCTATGCCTACTATTCCAAATGCGCTGTTACGCGGCTTTCCGATAACTCTATCTGTGTACGGATAGAGATGTATTCCAATGGGATTATGGGATGGGGAGCGGCAAACAAAGCGGCGTACATCCCATGGGGTAACAATGGTACGGAAAACGAGTTCGGCCCGAGCGAAGCGTACAATTACGGCAGCGGCTTTTATCTTGCCGCTACTTATTACTACACGCTTCCTGCATCATATAAGGGTGCGACGGTGACTGCCGGAATGACCAGCGGGCACAGACCGACTACGGCAAGCAGCCCGGTCACTCTT